>FLNX01000205.1_pt1 | contig 16322 bp, 15 predicted proteins | sample 1140341 | NCBI WGS metagenome assembly FLNX01 (sample SAMEA3878208, study PRJEB12797) | bioreactor metagenome | biome: Moose rumen | place: Sweden | collected 2011-10
AATCGAGTAGGAGGTAAACACTAATCGTAGGTGTTTATCTCCTACTTTCGTGTTTACCGACCTCTCACACCACCGCACGTGCCGTTCGGCATACGGCGGTTCCTACTTTGGATGCCATTCGAGGTATGAATCCAACAGGCATGGGTAGCCCTTCAATTTCAGGTTGGCATTGGAGATGGCAGTATGCAGTATTGGGCTGTCTGCTACACGCCAATATCCCAGACGGGTGTTGCCCCACATGTAGGCTTGGTGCTTACCAATACCACATTTGATAAGGTTCGCCACCTTCGTCTTGGGTTTCTTCCATGCTTTCCATATACACATGCGGATACGGCGGCGAAGCCACTCGTCAGTTTCTTCAAGGAAGCGTTTCATATTGGCAAGGTGGTAGTACCCTACCCAACCGCGTACATACTCGGCAAGCTTCTGCTTCCTCCAGTCATAGCCCCAACCGTTGCTCCGACGGGTCAGCTCTTTCAGCCTTGACTTCATCTTTGCCTTTGACTTGGGGTGTACCATGAGTTGGCACTTGCCACTCTGTACGTAGAAGGAGTAACCAAGGTACTTCACACCTCTGACATATGAAACTACGGTCTTTTCCTTGTTCACCTTGAGGTGGAGCTTCTTCTCGATAAACTCGGTTATCGAGTCACGCACCCGCTCTGCTGCCCGCTTGGACTTGCAGAATATCATCGCATCGTCGGCGTATCGCACAAAAGGATGTCCTCGGCGTTCGAGTTCCTTGTCCAATTCATTGAGCATGATGTTACTCAACAACGGACTTAGCGGACCTCCCTGCGGAGTGCCCTCCTCGCTCGCCTCAAACAGACCGTGATTGACGACACCGCTGCGAAGATACTTGTGTATAAGGCTGACCACACGGCCGTCCTTTATCGTGCGGCTCAGTATCTCTATGAGGCGGCTGTGGCACACCGTGTCGAAGAAGCGTTCAAGGTCGAGGTCGACTACGTACTTGTAGCCTTCATCGACTATCTTTTGCGCTCCCCTCAGTGCGTCATGACAGCCACGTTTCGGACGGAAGCCGTAGCTGCTGGCAGAGAACTGCTTCTCATAGATAGGGGTCAGTACCTGATTGATGGCCTGCTGCACCAGTCGGTCTACCACTGTCGGAATTCCCAACAGGCGCATCTTGCCATTGTCCTTCGGTATCTCTACTCGTCGGACGGGATTCGGACGGTAACTGCCGTCCAGCAAGGAGCCTGTCAGACCGTCCTTATTGGCCAAGAGCCAGGGGAGCAGGTGCTCGCATGACATCTTGTCGATACCGCCACACCCTTTGTTCCTCATCACGGTCTTGTAGGCACGGTTGAGGTTCGCGGGGGCGAGGATGGCTTCCAACAGGTGCTCCTTGTCGAATGTCACTTCCACGATGTTGTCTTCCGTCATCCACATGAAGGTCTGCACTCCCTCATACCATTCGGATTCCGTCCTATCTCTTTGAGGGCAGTCTGCGGCTTTGGCCGGAGTTTTCTGCATTCGTTCTTTCATACGGTAACTTTCAATTACTTATCGCTTAATGTAGGTTCTGTCCTTCGCGGAGCGTTATCGACCGCTCCGCTACTATGACATCGGCTGACTTCTCACGGTTCGTTGTTACTGCGCTGCTTTCAAAGGGTTTTATCTACTCACAGCGTCCGTGAGACCTCCTCGGATAAGGGCTATGTCTTTCCATCTTATGCCTGCTTCATTTACACCGACTGTTCCGAATAGCTATAGGACTTTGGTTTGTTGTGCAACCTCATCCACAGTCGTATGCCTTATATGGAGTTTCTGTCCGTCAGGCCAGATGTTTGCCGCCAGCTTCCTTCAGATTCCGACTCACGACGGACACCCTTGCTCTTGGCTATGTGATTCCCGCTATTAGGGCTCACTCGGGACTTACACCCGTTAGACATTGCTCATGCCGAGCGTACACAAAAAAAGGAGCCTATCTTCACAGACAAACCCCTTTTCAAAAAATGGAAAATGATAAATATAGATTAAAATTACTAGTTATCAACTGCAAAGTTAAGCAAATCCTGAGACTTTCACAAATTTTCTTGGATAAAAATACAAGAAAAAACGCATTTTTGTCACATTAGAACAGTTTTAGTTCGTTATATATCCTTTGCACAGGCAGTCCCATCACGTTAAAGTAACTGCCTTGCAGTCCTGTCACGCCGATATAGCCGATCCACTCCTGAATGCCATAGGCACCCGCCTTGTCCATCGGCTGGTACTTATCCACGTAGTAGTTGATCTCGTCGTCGGTCAGTTCCTTGAACGTTACGTCGGTCGTCACGGCAAACTGCCGCTGTTTCTCACGGGTCATCAGACACACGCCCGTAATCACATGATGCGTCCGTCCGCTCAGTTCGTGCAGCATCCGTCGGGCATCGGCTGCATCCACGGGCTTGCCCAGCACCTCACTGCCTAAGACCACCACAGTGTCGGCTGTGATGATCAGTTCGTCTGCCGCCATCAGGTCTCTGTAGGCTGCCGCCTTCTCTGCCGCTATATAGACGGGAATCTCCGCCGTGGGGAGTCCGTCGGGATAATTCTCCTCGATGTCAGGCAGCACCTTCACCTCGAAGTCGAGGTCCAGTCCCCTGAGCAATTCCCGCCGCCTCGGCGAATTACTCGCCAATATGATATGCCAATCCCTCACCATCCAAACGCCTTTGCATTCATCACCCACTTGCCTTGGGCCCTGAGCGTCTGTTCTATCACATCGCGCCCACAGCCCTGGCCACCTAACTTATCGCTGACATAGAGGCTCGCCTCCTTGATCTCCGGACAGGCATCCTTCGGACAGACGGGGCACCCCACCCTGCGCATCACTTCCAGGTCGGGGATATCATCGCCCATATACATCACCTCCTCATCCTTCAGGCCATACTTCTGCAGAAACGCCTCGTAGGTCTCAATCTTCACGGCACACCCCACATAAATGTCCGTCACGCCAAGACCCTCATAGCGCTTACCGATGCTCGGCACATTCGCTCCCGTCAGGATCACGATGCGCAGGCCCAGTTTCACGGCCAGTTGGATGGCATAGCCGTCCTTGATGTTCACCGTTCGCAAAGGCACCCCGTCCGGCGACAGCGTGATAGTCTCCGAACTCAGCACTCCGTCCACGTCGAAGATGATAGCCTTGATTTTCTTCAGATCATAGTTAATCATCACTTCTCACCTCTAAAACTTATTCAGATGCACGTTCTCCCACTTCAACCTGTCCTCGGCCTGCGGCTTCCGCTCGTCAGCCCAGTGGCCGAGTGCCAGGATGCACAGACAGTTCAGATTCTCTGGGATATCCAGGATGCCACGGATCACGGTGTCAGCCGTCGTCCCGTCGTCGAGGCCACGGCCACGCATCTGAATCCAGCACGTGCCCAGCCCCAGTTCCTCCGCCTGATACTGCATCGAGATGGCGGCGATGGAACCGTCCTCCACCCAGCAGTCGTTCTGCATCGGGTCGCCCAGCACCACGATGGCGAGGGGCGCGTCCTTCAGGAACTGGCTGCCCATATTCTTGGCATCCGCCAGTTTCTCGATGTCCATCTTGTCCTCCACCACCACGAACTGCCAGTTACGTTGGCTCTTCGAGGTCGGTGCCATCAGGGCTGCACGGAGGATCAACTTCAGGTCATCGCCATCGACTTCCTGGTCTGTAAACTTACGGTGGCTGCGGCGCATCTGCGCCAGGTCTTTGAAATTAGTCATACGCTCTTATCTTTGCTTTGATGGTGCAAAGTTACGAAATTTCCTGTAAACGTCCAAATTTATTTGCAAAATCATACGCAAAACCCCTGACCGTTGAACCGAGCGGAGAAATTGAGAATTGGGCTGCGCGCCGGCCCGCATCTGGGAGGGAGTTTCCCTTTCCGGATGCAAAGGTACTACAATCCGGGGGCGGGCTGTCAGTCTTTGTCCGACCTTATGGGCAAAAGTTTGTCGTAATGTAAAGGGTGGTTTGTCGTAATGTAACTGGTAGTTTGTCGTAATGTGATTAAAGATCAGTTCAAACCAGTCCAATCCCCCCTTGCATCTCCACATCATATTGTAACCCCCTTAAGGGGGTTACAATATGATGGGGGAAAGATGCTAAGGCTGGCCACGCTCATCGACGGTGAAGTAGAGCGGCTAATGTCGTTCCGAGGAGAAGGCCTGACAAGGCTTGTGAAAGAATTATATGCCAATTATTTTGTTAGTTCCAAAATCTTTCGTATCTTTGTGGCGTGAAAGGAATTGAGACGACCATCTACAGCAAGACGGGGAAGTTGCCGGACGTGAGGGATGACAACTTCTTCCACAGCCGCCAGTTGTTTACTATGAGTGAGCAGACACCGCGGATGAGGCCGTATATGGCCGTGTGTACCGACGAGACGGGAAGGGTGGTGAGCCAACTGCTCTGCATCGTGCGCTACCGGACCACGTTCCTACCGCCCTTCTTCTTTATGCACTGCCGCATCTTGGGCGAGGGGGACTATGCCGAGAGCGACTACCGACGGGAGGATCTGCTGAACGAGATGCTACAGGCCATCACGCGACGATTGAATAAGAAAACACTTTACATAGAGGTCAGCAACCTGACGCAGAAGATGTTCGCCTACCGCTACTTCCGGAAGCAAGGCTATTTCCCTGTCCACTGGATGAGCATCCACAACTCGCTGCACAGCCGAACGCCCGAGGAACGCATCAGCGAGAAGATGCAGAAACGCATCGACAACTGCTTTGCCAAAGGGGTGACAACGGAGGCGGTGAGCAGCGAGGAGGACTTCAAGGCTTTCACCCAGTTGCTGCACCAGCACCATTGGTTGAAGCCAAAGCGATATATTCCAGATAACCAATTCTTTAAGCAGGCAATGAACTCGGACTCATTCCGTCTGTTCGTCACCAAATACCGCAGCCACGTTATTGGCTGCGCCGCCTGTGTCTACAGCCAGCGTAACGCCTACCTCTGGTATGCCGCCTTCCGCCGCAAGACCTACCTCCCACTCCACCCTGACACGATGACCATCTGGCACTGCATCAAATATGCCCATAGCGAGGGCTATGAGCATATCAACTTTATGGACGTGGGACTGCCTTTCCGCAAGAACTCCTTCCGTGAATTTATTTTAAGTTTTGGTGGTAAGCCCGTCAGCACTGTGCGCTGGTTCCGCTGCTCCATCCGCTGGGTTAACGCCCTGCTTTCCTGGATCTACCGCGACTGAGCATCAGTGGCTACCGATATAGAGGAATACCATTCCCAAGAGTACCAATGCAAGGTCGACCGCCTTGGCCTTGAGGTTCTTCTCGTGGAAGAAGATGGCACCAAACATAAAACTGACCACCACGCTGCCCCGTCGGATCATCGACACGATGGAGATCATCGCATCGGGCAGGCTCAGCGAGTAGAAATACATAAAATCGGCCGCCGACAGGAAGAGGCTCACGCCCAGGATGGACCAAGACCAGTGGAAGGGCGTGGTCTGCTCGTGCTTGGGCCACCACAGCAGCCAAAGCATCGCCCCCATCATAGCACACTGGTAGATGTTGTACCACGACTGCACCATCATACGGTCGAGTCCTACGCCACCGCTCTCGACGGGGGCCATCAGATACTTGTCGTAGAGGCCGCTGATGGCTCCGAGGGCGGCAGCGCCCACAATCATATAGATCCAGTGGTCGTGCTTGAAGTCGATGCCCTCCTTCTTGCCACTGCGACTCAGCAGCAGGAACGAGGCCACTGCCAACAGTACGCCAATCCACTGCCACACGTTAAGCCGCTCGCCGAACACCAGCAGGGCACCCACCAGCACCATCACGGGTCGCGTGGCATTGATCGGCCCCACAATCGTCAGGGGCAGATGTTTCATACCGAAATAGCCGAGAATCCAACTCGACAGCACGATCAGCGCCTTCAGCACGATATACTTGTGCATCTCCCAACCGCCACTGGCCACGTGGAAGATGCCGCCGTCGAGGGTATCGGAGGTGCCACTGATTACGATAAAGGGCAGGAAGATAAGACTGGAGAACAGGGTATTGAGGAAGAGCACGGGAATGACCGCATTACTCTTCAGCGCCTGTTTCTTAAAGGAATCGTAGCAGCCTAACAACGCTGCCGACATAAAAGCCAAAATCAGCCACATAACAAATATATTAATAGGTGATGTCTTCGAGGAACAGGGCATTGCCAGGCATGCTCTCGCCTGCATCCGTGCGCCGTTTGCCCTCAATCACTTTGCGGAATTCTTCTTGCGTCAGTCGACCGCGGCCCACATCAATGAGGGTGCCCACTACGGCACGCACCATATTGCGGAGGAAGCGGTTGGCACGAATCTCGAAATACCACGTCGTGGACGAGGTCTGCACCCACTCCGCCCGCATCATCTGGCAGAGCGTCGTCTTCACGTCGGCCCCACTCTTGCAGAAGGCACCGAAGTCTTCATACGCCATCAGCATCTGGGCAGCCTCGTTCATCGCCGCAAAGTCAAGCGGATAGTGCATCTCACAGGAGTAGGCCCGCAGGAAGGGATTCTTCACGGTGTGGATATAGTAGCGGTACATCCGACTGGTGGCTGAGAAGCGGGCGTGCATCTCGTCGCTTACCGACTCCACCTTACTCACGGCGATGTCGTAGGGCAGCAGACGGTTCAGTTTGTAGGCCAGTTGCTGACCATCCAACTCCGCGGGGTAATCAAAGTGCGCCACCATCATCCGGGCGTGAACGCCTGCATCCGTACGCCCTGCCCCTGTCACTGCGATTTCAGCACGCAACAACGTGGAGAGCGCCCACTGCAGCCGCTCCTGCACCGAGTCGCCATTGGGCTGTATCTGCCAGCCGTGATAGCGTCCACCGTCATAACTGAAAGTCACAAAGTATCTCATCCGGACTACAATTGATGGGGATTCACCTTCTGCACATCGTTCTCGATGATCGTGTAGACGAGGGCTGGTTGCTCAAAGAAATCGTTCTCAGTGAACGTGTGGAGTTTGTAGAACTTTACGGGGTCGATGCGCACCTGGGCATTGATGGTGGGCTTGAGCAGGAAGTGCTTGTCGCGCTTGTAGGCGATGACCTGCAGACAGCAACGCTCCAAGGCATTCAGGTCCTCACGACCGAACTCCTCGATGAACTCCTTCGTGTTGGGTTCTACCTCGCCGGTGGCACGTACCTGCCAGGCATTGCCCTCAGCCGTCATATAGACATAGCGCATATAGTAGTTGGAGTCGTTGACGAAATAGGACTCGAAGCGGGTCACAGAGAGTTCCTTGACATTCATCGGCACAAAGGCGAGGAAGGCACTGAGTTTGTCGCCACCCCGACGCTCCTCAGGCTTGGCGTGGAACGTGACAGGCCGATCAGCCGGTTCCTCCTCCACTTCTTCCGGCTGGGATTTGGCGGCTGCGCCCCTGCTTTTCACCTCTACCACGTGGCGGGTGTCGTAATCCTCGTCGCCGACCACCACCACCTCACTGATGCGCATCGGCACATCGAAGCCGTCCTCGTCCTCCACGAGCACGATGTCCTTACCCTGGAAACCGGACACGCGGCCCCCACCTATCTCGCTCAGAAATCTGACTTTATCTCCTATCTTTACCATTGTATCAATTGATTTAGGCTGCAAAGGTAGCACTTTTTAGCCACAGATTACACAGATTTTAAGGAAAATAAGCATTAATCTGTGTTAATCTGTGCAATCTGTGGCTTAAATTGATTAACTTTGCACCGATGATATTCTATTTTTCAGGTACAGGCAATACGAGATGGATGGCTCAGCAGATAGCCGAGGCCATCGAAGAAGAGTTGATCTACATCCCCGACGCGATCCGGGCGGGGCGTTATGAATATACCCTGACGGAAGGCGAGCGCATCGGTTTCTGCTTTCCGACGCACGGCTGGCAACCGCCAAGGATCGTGAGGGAGTTTATCAGGCAGTTGCGTTTGCTGAATGCCAGCAATCACTTCTGCTGGGCCCTGACCACGTGCGGCGACAATATGGGCCAGGCTATGAACATCCTGAACAGGGAGTTGGCGAAGAAGGGACTCAAGGCGACGACACAGTTTGCGGTCATTATGCCTGAGAGTTATGTCTGCCTGCCGTTTATGTACACGGACTCCGAAGAGACGGTGAAGCGGAAAATCAACGTAGCCGAGGTCTTAATCCCCCACATCAGGGTCTGCATTCAAAGCCGCAGTCAGGGCATAATTGAACTGAAGAAGGGTGCCACGCCCCGACTCTACTCCTACGTGATCGGCGGCTACTTCAACAAGAAGATGATAACGGACAAGAAGTTTATGGTAGACGAGGACGTGTGCATCAAGTGTGGTAAGTGTGCGAAGGTGTGCCCAGTGGATAACATAACAGGTACACCGCCCGAGTGGCAACACAACGGACGGTGTACCTCATGTCTGGCCTGCTATCACTATTGCCCCGTACACGCCATCAACTATGGGGAGCGGACGCGGAAACGAGGACAATACTATTTTAAGAATCAATAGACTCTCGGCCCGAAGATGGTCGTGCCGATACGTACCATCGTGGAGCCTGTCTGCAGGGCGATGGGATAGTCATCGCTCATGCCCCACGACCGCTCACAGAAGGCTTCATCATCGACAAAATATTTCGCTTTCACCTCATCGAAGAAATCACAGGCTGTCTGCATCTCACGACGTATCTGATCCTGATCATCCACGAAGGAGGCCATCATCATCAGGCCACAGATACGAATGTGCTTCATCTCGCGCCACTCGCCGCCTTCAAGCAACTCACGACAGGCATCAAGGGTTAGGCCATATTTCGTGGATTCCTCGGCGATGTGGAGTTCGAGCAGCACTCGGATGACACGACCACAACGTTCCGCCTGACGGTTAATCTCTTGCAACAACTTCAAGGAGTCAACAGCCTCGATCATAGATACATACGGAGCGATATATTTCACCTTATTCGTCTGTAAGTGACCGATAAAATGCCACTCAATATCCTTGGGCAGCGTCTCATGCTTCTGGCGCAGTTCCTGTTCGTGGCTCTCGCCGAACACACGCTGCCCCTCAGCATAGGCTGCCTCGATATACTCATTAGGGTGATACTTGGAAATTGCCACAAGGCGAACGCCCTGTGGCAAACTGTCGAGTACCTGGTGCAGATGACCTTTAACGTCGTAGTCCATGATTATCCCTCGTACTCAGGTTTGTCATCCTTTTTCTCCGTCTTCTTGAATTCGAAGACATCCATCAGCGTGGTCTCGCCCACATTGGAAATGACGTAGTCGATCATCGTGCCGCCCATCACCTCGTCGATGTTCTTCACGGCACCGTTGAAGGAGCCTGCCTGAACCAGATAGGTCACGCTGCTGCGCTTCTCCTTGTCGGTCTTCTCGTCGATGGTGATAAACTGGAGTTTGGCCTTATACCACTTGTCGGCCATATCGTCGTCGGAGAAGAAGATTTCCTTGTAAGCGGCCTTCTTGATGTCAATCACATCAAACTCACCACTGATATAACTGCTCATCTCCTCGATGATGCGTTCCTCAGCCTCACTGAAACTGAGGGCATCGACGACGTAGTTTTCTGATACTCTTTTCTGCATGCCGTCCCCCATTACCTTCTCGTAACGGATCTTGCATTCAAACCATTCTGCTGTTCTTGATCTCATTGTTTTATTTTCGATTTACTTATATTTTACTTCTGAATCCCGTATTTCGGTTTCTCACCAATTTCAGTCTTCTTCCGTTCCGTGATCTGTTCGATGATCTCGGAGGCGATGCGCTGGCTCTTCTCCTGACTGAGCGAGGAGTTGTCGCCCAGTTCGCGCTGCTTCTTCACCAGTTCCTGCATCGCCTGGTCACTGGCAACCTCGAAACTCTTCTGCGAATTGTTCATACGGTCATTATTGTAGACCTTCGAGAGGATGCGCTCGGCCTCCTTGGCATACTGCTTGCGGAAGATGGCCTCACCCTTGGCCTCAAACTCACGGAGTTTCTTCTCATTGACACGGTCGGAATCCGTCATCTCGTAGTTCTTGATGGCATCGGCAATGGTGGCTGAGTCAGCCGCAGCCCCGAATTCCGTTGTCGGATCGAAGCCTGAGTCGAGCAGATCGTCGGAGATGGGTTCCTCTACGGGCTTCACAAACTCCACCTGTTCCGTATCGGGTGTCAGGCCGAAGAAAAGGCCAGCCAGGACGAGGGCAATCAGGATAGCACCGGCACCCATCAGGGCAGAGCGTACGGTGGTACGACGCTGCGACATTGCCTGCTGGAAATCAGCAACGGTGGCATAGCGCTGGGCAGGATCCTCAGAAGCGGCCTTACGCACGACCGACTTCAGTTCAAAGGGCAGTCCCGAAGAGGCGTAGAGATAGTCGATGAACTTGGCTGCGGCATAGACATCACTGCGGTCTGTGGAAGCCTCGCCCCGCAGCACCTCAGGCGCCACATACTGCTCCACACCCTCATAGAGTTCGGCATTCAAGCCCAGACGCTCGTAGAAGGAGCCGTGCATCATCAGTCGCACGCCATTATCGTTCTTGCGCATCAGGATGTTCGACGGTGCGAGGCACACCTGGCGGATGTCCTTTTCGTTGAGCGTGGTCAGCAATTTCAGCACGTCGTTGACGGTCGTATCGAGGAAGTCCTTGCGGGCCACCACGGCCGGATTGTCGTTGAGCAACTGCTCCAGCGTCTGGTAGTTGCCCGGCTCCACGGCCACGGCATAGACGCCTTCGCCCCCCTCTTCACCCGTATTGGGCGTAAAGTGGAGTTGATGCTTGTCGCTGACAGTCATCGAAGCCTCACTGTCCTTCCGTACGCAGTCGGAAAACTGGATGTTATCAGCCAACTCATCGTGGAACTCCACGAAGTTGCTGTACTTTTCATCTATCAGCCGCTTGTAGAAGTAGCCGAATGGCATACGCACCTTATTGGTCTTACGGGCGTCGCGGGTCTCTATCAGTTCTTCGAAATTCACCTTACTATGTTCGATTTACGATTTATTCCAATTTGCGTGCAAAAGTACACAAATAATTCAGAAAAAAGCCACAGATTACACAGATTAACACAGAATTATGTTAAATTTCCGTGAAAATCTGTGTAATCTGTGGCTAAATTTGTACCTTTGCAGCGAATTTAATATAATAAGGTAAAAAAGTAAGAAGATGCCAGAGATATCTGTACGCGGCCTTGAGATGCCCGAGTCGCCTATCCGCAAACTCGCCCCACTGGCCGCCGCCGCCAAGAAGAAGGGGACGAAAGTCTACCACCTCAACATCGGACAGCCCGACCTTCCCACACCGCAAGTAGGACTCGACGCGCTGAAGACCATCGACCGTAACATCCTCGAATACTCACCCTCACAGGGCTACCTGAGTTACCGGGAGAAACTGGTGGACTACTATGCGAAGTACGACATCCGCGTGACTGCCGACGACATTATCATCACGTCGGGCGGTTCCGAGGCCGTGCTCTTCGCCTTCCTCTCCTGTCTGAACCCCGGCGACGAGATTATCGTGCCGGAGCCGGCCTACGCCAACTATATGGCCTTCGCCATCTCAGCCGGTGCCAAGATCCGCACCATCGCCACCACCATCGAGGAAGGCTTCTCGCTGCCGAAGGTGGAGAAGTTCGAGGAACTGATCAATGAGCGTACACGGGCCATTATGATCTGCAACCCCAACAACCCGACGGGCTATCTCTACACCCGCCGCGAGATGAACCAGATACGCGACCTGGTGAAGAAGTACGACCTCTACCTCTTCTCCGACGAGGTGTACCGCGAGTACATCTACACAGGCTCGCCCTACATCAGCGCCTGCCACCTGGAGGGCATCGAGCAGAACGTGATCCTCATCGACTCCGTGTCGAAGCGCTACTCTGAGTGCGGTATCCGCATCGGAGCCCTGATCACGAAGAATGCCGAGGTGCGCAAGGCCGTGATGAAGTTCTGCCAAGCCCGTCTCTCCCCACCCCTGATCGGACAGATTGTGGCCGAGGCCTCGCTCGATACGCCAGAGGAATACCTGCGCGACGTCTACGACGAGTATGTGGAGCGCCGTAAGTGCCTGATCGACGGTCTTAACCGCATCCCCGGCGTCTACTCGCCCATCCCGATGGGTGCCTTCTACACCGTGGCCAAACTGCCGGTCGACGATGCCGAGAAGTTCTGCCGCTGGTGTCTGGCCGAGTTCGAGTACGAGGGCGAGACCGTGATGATGGCCCCCGCCGCAGGATTCTACACCACCCCCGGTGCCGGCATCAATCAGGTACGTATCGCCTACGTGCTGAAGAAGGAAGACCTGGAGCGTGCCCTCTTTGTGCTGCGCAAGGCCCTCGAAGCCTATCCCGGTCGTGTCAATGAAGATTGAGAACTTGAGAGACTGAGGAATTGAACCTGCCCCTATTCATAGCCAAGCGAATCTACAGCGATCAGGGCGACAAGCACAAGGTGAGTCGCCCCGTGATCCGTATTGCCACCATCGGTGTGGCCATCGGACTGGCTGTGATGCTCATCACCGTCAGCGTGGTGTTCGGCTTCAAGCATACCATCCGTGACAAGGTGGTGGGATTCGGCAGCCATATCCAGGTGCAGAACCTCTACGCCTTCAGCACTGCCGCCCCCTATCCCATCGTAGTCGATGACAGTATGATGAACGTGATGCGCCAGTTGCCGGGTGTCAGGCACGTGGAGCGTTACGCCCTCACGCAAGGCATCCTGAAGACCGATGACGACTTCCTCGGCGTGATGTTCAAGGGCATCGGACAGGAGTACGACACCAGTTTTCTCAGCCAGAACCTCGTTGCCGGCGAGATGCCGCAGTTCACCGACTCAGCCAGCAACAACCGCATTCTGCTCTCGAAGATGATCGCCGACAAACTCAGGCTGAAGGTGGGTGACCGCATCTACGCCTACTTCATCGACGACAACGTGCGTACCCGTCGGTTCACCATCAGCGGCATCTACGAGACTAATATGACGCGCTTCGACGAGAATCTCTGCTTCATCGACTTCCACACCGTCACCCGACTCAACGGCTGGGACAACGATCTCTGCAATGGTGCAGAGATACTGGTCAGCGACTTCGACCATCTGCAGGCGACAGCCGACGAGTTCATCGAGCATATCAACCGCCAAACTGATGAGTATGGCAACACCTATTCCTCGCAGACCATCTACGAGGCCTATCCCCAGGTGTTCAACTGGCTCGAACTGCTCGATGTCAACGTGTGGATCATCCTTGCCCTGATGGTCTGCGTGGCCGGTTTCACGATGATCAGCGGCCTGCTCATCATCATCCTCGAGCGCACCCAGATGATCGGCGTGCTCAAGGCCATCGGTGCCCGCAACAAGACCATCCGCCACACCTTCCTCTGGTTCTCCGTCTTCATCATCGGCCAGGGACTCCTGCTGGGCAACCTCATCGGCATCGGCATCATCCTGCTGCAGCGATACACGGGATTCGTCAGGCTCGATCCACAGACCTATTACGTCAGCGAGGCCCCGATGGAGATCAACATCCCCCTCTTCCTCCTTATCAATGTGGCCACGCTCGTCATCAGTTTCTTCGTGCTCATCGCTCCAAGTTACCTCATCTCGCACATCCATCCCGCCAAATCGATGCGATATGAGTGATAATATGTCCTAAATGTCGGAAATTCAGTATAATATTATCCGATAACACAAAAAACTGCACATTTTTTTTGGAAATGTGCAAGAAACGTCGTATCTTTGCACAAAATTTCAAAATTTGTGCAATTTTAATGGAAACTTTCAGTAGCTTCAACAAATATATCCAACGGGCTATCGTTGACAACTGGGACCAGGATGCGCTCACCGACTATCAGGGGGCCACACTCCAGTACCACGACGTAGCACGGAAGATAGAGAAACTGCATATACTCTTTGAGAACAGCAACGTCAGCCAGGGCGACAAGATAGCCATCTGTGGCCGTAACTCAGCCCACTGGGCCGTCGCCTACCTCGCCACACTGACCTTCGGAGCCGTGGCCGTGCCCATCCTGCACGAGTTCAACGGCGAGCAGATACAGAACATCGTCAACCACTCGGGTGCCAAACTGCTCTTCATCGGCGACTTCGCCGTCAAGACCATCTCGCCCGAGGCTATGCCTGACCTCGAGGGCATCATCAACCTGCCCGACTTCTCGCTGATGCTTAGCCGCACTGAGCATCTCACCTACGCGCGCGAACATCTTAATTTAATGTTCGGCAGCAAGTATCCGATGGCCTTCCGCCGCGAGCACGTTAACTACCACGAGGACACGGCTGAAGAGTTGGCACTCATCAACTATACCAGCGGCACCACAGGTTTCTCAAAGGGCGTCATGCTCCCCTATCGGGCCCTCTGGGGCAACATCGAGTTCATCATCAACCGCCTCGGCAAGCAGGTGAGGGCCGGCGACAATATGCTGAGCATCCTGCCGATGGCCCACATGTACGGTATGGCCGTTGAGTTCCTGTTCGGCTTCTGCAACGGCTGCCACCTCTTCTTCCTCACCCGTCTGCCGAGCCCAGCCATCATCGCCCAGGCCTTCACCGATATCCAGCCCACGCTGATCGTCACCGTGCCGCTGATCATCGAGAAGATCATCCGCAAGAAAGTATTCCCCAAGATAGAGGACAACCGCGTCAGGCTGCTCCTGGCTATGCCCGTGGTCAACAAGAAGGTCAGGGAGCGCATCTGCCGCGAGGTGTTCAATGCCTTCGGAGGCAGGCTCTACCAGATCATCGTCGGAGGCGCTGCCCTGTCGAAGGAGGTCGAGGAGTTCCTGCTCTCGATCGGATTCCCCATCACCGTGGGCTACGGCACCACCGAATGCGCCCCGCTCATCTCCTACTGCGACTACAAGGACTTCCTGCCCGGCTGCTGCGGACAACCCGTCGACCGGATGGAGGTCAGGATCCTCTCCAGCAATCCGCAGAACGTGCCCGGCGAGATCGTCACCCGAGGCTGCAATGTGATGCTCGGCTACTACAAGAACGAGGAGGCCACCCACCAGGCCATCGACGACGAGGGCTGGTACCACACTGGCGATCTCGGTACCCTCTCCGCCACCAACCACCTCTACATCCGCGGCCGCATCAAGAACATGCTCTTAGGCTCCAACGGACAGAACGTTTATCCCGAGGAGATCGAGGACAAACTCAACTCGATGGCCATGGTCGCCGAGAGCATCGTTATCCAGCGCGGTGACAAACTCGTGGCCCTTGTCCATCCTGACAAGGACGACCTGATGACCTTCAGCCGTGAGGAACTGGAGAGCATTATGGAGCAGAACCGCCACGAACTGAACAGCCAGTTGCCCGTCTACAGCCGCCTCGCAGCCATCGAACTGCACGACGAGGAATTCGCCAAGACTCCAAAGAAAAGTATAAAACGCTACTTATATCAGAACTATTAACTATGCAGATACCTAGTTTCAACGCGCTCATACAGAAGAGCATCATAGACAATTGGGACCGCGATGCGCTGACCGACTACAAGGGACAGACGCTGCAGTTCCACGACGTAGCCAGGAAGATTGAGAAAATCCACATTCTCTTCGAGAACAGCGGCATCCAGCAGGGCGACAAGATAGCCCTCTGCGGGCGAAACTCCAGCCAGTGGGCCGTAGCCTTCATCGCCACGCTCACCTACGGAGCCATCGCCGTGCCCATCCTCCACGAGTTCAATGCCGAGCAGATCCATAACATCGTGAACCACTCCGAAGCCCGCCTGCTCTTCGTAGGCGACCACGTGGCCACCGTCATCGATCCCCAGCAGATGCCGCACCTGGAGGGCATCATCAACAACCCCGACTACTCGCTGATGGTCTCGCGCACCGACAAACTGACCTATGCCCGCGAGCACCTCAACGAACTCTACGGCAAGAAGTTCCCCAAGTATTTCCGCAAGGAGCACGTCAGTTACTATATGGAGCAGTCGCCCGATGAATTGGCCGTCATCAACTATACCAGCGGCACCACGGGATTCTCCAAGGGTGTCATGCTGCCCTACCGTGCCTTGTGGTCTAACTACGACTTCGCCTGCCACGTGCTCGGCGAACAGATCCACGCCGGCGACAAGGTTATCTCCATGCTACCGATGGCCCATATGTACGGTATGGCCTTTGAATTCATCTTCGAGTTCCTCCACGGCTGCCACGTCTACTATCTCAACCGCGTACCCTCACCCGCCATCATCGCGCAGGCCCTCGCCGAGATCCGTCCCGTCATCGTCATCGCCGTGCCCCTCATCATCGAGAAGATCATCCGTAAAAAGGTCTTCCCCAAGATCCAGAACAACCGTATGCGCCTCCTGCTCCAGATGCCCGTCATCTCC
>FLNX01000206.1_pt1 | contig 16317 bp, 12 predicted proteins | sample 1140341 | NCBI WGS metagenome assembly FLNX01 (sample SAMEA3878208, study PRJEB12797) | bioreactor metagenome | biome: Moose rumen | place: Sweden | collected 2011-10
GTCTTTTCCTCTCGTTCTTCTGTCAACTGTTGTACACTCTTGTCAACCTTTGTCAACCCTGTCCACGAGATAGCAAAATAAAAGCCCTCAAAATTCTCCGCGGTAGAAATGCGTTGCAAAGGTAAGCGGATTTTTGAGAACCACCAAAAAGCAAGTCTGAAGTGTTAAAATCTAAAAGTAGTTGATATACAGATATTTATCTCTATGTGTTTTTCATTGTTTATTGTTGTTTAGAGGTCTCTAAATACAGCTAGAAAATGCATAGTCTCTGATAGTGGTCAAACCGTCTGGTATTGTAATTGTGGTCATCCAAGAACAGCCAGCAAAACCATTCTCAGCAATTTCTGATACAGAGTACGTCGACCCCTCATTCCTTACCATTGCAGGAATTGAAACATTGCCACTGATGTCTATACTTGCAGATTCAACAGAAACCGACTCATTATCATCTAATATCCTATAAGTGAAATTACCTATTGTAAAAGAACTGACCGGCGGGTTAACTGCTGAACCTTCCCACTCCAAAGAATAGACTTTTGTCTCGTAAGAGCCGATCTTTCTTACCTTTACTATGTCACCCACAGAATTCTTTTCGTATTCATAACTGTAAGTACTTACTCTATCTTCCGAAAAGACCATTTCAGACATTAGGTTTGCTGGCAACGTACCTATATAAGGATACAAAACAAAACTGACACCAGCATCAACAATGTCCACTGTTGCCTCATCAACATAGCAACCCAATCCGAAAAGAGCATGGAGGATTGGCTCTGTAACAATATCACTAAACTTGGATTCTGAACTATGATCTATATACGAACCATAGTAATACGCATAATACGTATAACTTATAGGATTACCTCCGTTCCAAATCCAAATACCATCACAAACTTCTCCTCTCATATTATTATTTGAGATCTTAACAAGGTAATCATTTTCGTAAGAATAAGTATAGTTTTCAGTTGTTGTTCCATTTTCAATAGAACCAAAAATACTTACTATTCTACCGTTTTCAAGTTTGCATTGATATGAATCAACATATGTAATATTGTAGCCTCTATAGGAGGATGTGATATTAATTACATCGTTTTCATAACTCAGGTTTGTTATCTCGCTATTAGACGAGTTCCTCGTGCGGACATGTTGAATAATTCTACCTTGCTCGTCATACGAAAGTTCAATTTGATCAGTATTGCTTCCTTCATCAATTGTGATTGACTTCAATTGTTTGCCAACCATAGAAAAAGCACATGCAGGAATAAACAGGCACAGCAAGAGTAATAATTGACCTTTTTTCATTTCCCCTTCTTTAGTTATTATAATCCTTATCAAAACTAGAATTCAAATCCTATCAAGAAATTGGGCGTAAAATGCCATTCCGTATCCTTGTCAACTGTAGTCCCCGTATGCCATTTGCCTGTTGGGGTTTTGGTGGTTTTTCCAGTGATATCGCGGCGTTGGCTTGTTGGTTGATAATAACTATATGTGCTTTTGGTCTCAGTAGTAGTCGACGAGATTCCCACATACACACCTATTACCATTTTATTGAATTTTACGCCTGCACCAGCACCATAGAACATTTTTCCTTTTTCGTTTTTGAAATCGTAGGAATAACCAGTACGTCCTTCAACAAATGGTTTAATCTCTGTCTGAATTGGAATAGTAACTCGTAATTTGCCATAACCACCGCATGAGAAATTAGACTGCCCACTGCCCGTTGAGAAACCGACTTGAGGACCTACTCCTAAATACGCGATATTCTTCCATTTGTAACCTAAATCGTAACCGAGACCTGTAGAGAATACTTTGTCGGAATAGCCAAGCATCAGGTCTGCGCCTGATGCGAAACCACTTTCCTTTTGTGCAGACACTGGACTTGCTATTGCTAATAAGCAAAAACAGAGTAACATTGTCAAATTTGTCTTACGTTTCATAATCTTACTATTTAGTTATTAATAATAAATGAGCAGAGATAGGGCGTATGCAAAAAAGGCGTGGCCATTCCTATGCACTTACCCAAGGGGCGAGCCTAGGAAATTGGAACCCCTCACAACATATAAGAATGCTCCACGCCATAAAGGCGTGTGCATAGCTAATGCCTGCTGTGAAGGAATGCCAGATAGTGGTTTTCCCCTTTTTGCTTCTTAAATCGAACTATTCCAAATTAGTTTCCTAGGCTGCTTCGGTAAGTGCGAAATAATAAGCTAATGCATCTGTGGCTCGGGATTTCTCCCCCAAGCCGTTGCAAAGATACGCATTTTTTTCAAATAACAAACATTTCTTCTAAAAAAAATGAAGAAAATCGTAAAATATGTAAGTTAAGCAGTCCAAAAGGCTATGAATTGTAACAGAAAGAGTCAATAGCATCAAACGTATAATGTGGCAAGAACTATAGATCTCTCCATTATTAAATGGCAAATCCGCCAAGTTTAACCGTTGGTTTCTTAATCGCAAAGCCGTTCTCCCTTATAGTCAGAACCGCTCTCCCTTAGAGTATACACGGCTTTGAGTCCGAGGGAGCGGCGTGTTACGCCCGTGCGATAGTAGGGAAGTGCAGGATAAAAACTGATTGAACCATACAACATAGTTACCCAAAGGTAACTTACCTGAGGGTAACTTTAAAACATCTAATCACAGGTGTCTAGAGTTGTGCAATCTCTTCTGCAGTAAGGCCAGTTATTTCGGTGATTTCATCAATGGCATAGCCTTTGGTTTTCATTTTTTTGGCATTTTCACGATTCGTTTCGATAGCACCTTCAGCCCGGCCTTTCGCCTGTGCTGCCATAAAGGCACCAACGTTATCGTAGAATATCTTCTCGCTCTCCCAGTACTTGGCATACTCCTCTTTCGACAAGGCTGCGACCTCAGCCACTTCGAAGAACTTTGAGAAGATACGCTCCTGCAGGGCCTTCGGACGCTCTAAGAGTTCAGGCAGATACTTCAGCGCATAGAGCCACTTATCGGCCATCGTCACCAGTTCGTCCTCCGTCTTCCGGAACTTCGGCATTTCCAGATAGATGTACGTCAACTTGTCGTAGAATACTTCTTTCTTCTCAACATCCATCAACTGCACAATGTGATGATAGTACTCCGTATCGTCCTTATCATCATCAAACACGAAGTTCAGGATGCCGATGGTGTAGACTGCTTTCAGGCCAAACAGCCACTTGCCTTTTTCACCCTGGGAGCGGATGGGGAAAGATGAATAATAGACAGAACGATCCTTGAACCATGGTTGGTCGGCCTTCTGCATCTCGATGATAATCTTGTCACCCTTCTCATTCTCGCAATAGATGTCGAACACAGACCGGCGATTCTCCTCGGTATCCCCCAACTGCTCAGCAGGCAGAAGCGTCAGCGACTTGATGACCTCCTTGCCCTGCAACAGGGCATTGACCAGTTCGAGCGTAATGTCCTTATTTGGCTCAGTACCAAAAAGGTATTTGAAACCATAATCAGTGTAGGGGTTAATGTAGCGGCCTGCGTCCATTTTACGTTCTCCTTTCTTCTTTTTCTCTTGTTGTCTTTGCATAATAATTTGAATTTAAGAGTTAGACATATTGCAAATTGCGCTGCAAAGATAAGCATAATAATCGAAACCGCCAAAGGATTTTAGGAAAAAAATGTCCTTACACAATGTTCAAATGATAATGGCAGGTTAAAATGCAGGGTAAACTTTGGCCATTTCATAAAAACATTGTATCTTTGCAGCACAAATATTTTTCGGTATGATGAAAAAAGCGATATTTACACTGGTGCTTCTGGTGGGGGCAACGGTGGCAGTCAGAGCCCAGATGCAACAAAAGGACTTGGACTCTAAGTATGCAACGGAACTGATCCAGGCTGGGCAGCAGGCACCAGACTTCAAGATGAAGACCCCAGAGGGCAAGACCTTCAAGTTGAGCCAACTGAAGGGCAAAACGGTGGTACTCGACTTCTGGGCATCGTGGTGTCCCGACTGCCGGAAAGATGCGCCTGAGGTGGTTCGTATGTATAAGGAGTATCATCCGAAAGGCATCGAGTTCGTAGGCATCTCGATGGATACCAATGTGGAGGCCTGGCAGAAGGCGATTGCCCAGTTCGGCATAGAGTATCCACAGGTGAGCGAACTGAAGAAGTTCAAGGAGACGGACATCGCCAAGGCCTATGGTGTCAATTGGATTCCCTCGATGGTGGTCATCGGCCCGGATGGCAAGGTGAAACTCTCCACCGTATTATCCTATAAGGTAGACAAATATCTGAAGGAGCAGACCTCACCCAAGCAGCGAGGCCAGGAGGAGCGCCTAACCATCGACGGCTCTAAGGGTAAGTTGCAGGCCATCATCCAGAAGCCGGAACTGAAGCAGGGCGAACAGTGTCCGATGGTGATCTTCTGCCACGGATTTGGCGGCACAAAGGACGGCCCGCTGTTCGAGTTGATTGCCGACACCCTGCAGCAGCACGGCATCGCCTCCATCCGCTTCGACTTCAACGGACACGGCGAGAGCGAGGGTGAGTTCAAGGATATGACCGTGCCCAACGAGATAGAGGATGCCAAGCAGGTCTATGCGTATGTCAGTGACCTGCGCTACGTGAGCAGCGTGGCTATCGTGGGCCATTCGCAGGGAGGTGTGGTGGCCTCGATGACGGCAGGTGAACTGGGTACAGAGGCATTCCGAGCCGTGGTGTTGATGGCACCAGCCGCCGTGCTTCGCGACGATGCCATCCGAGGCTCCACGATGGGCAAGACCTACGACCCACTCGATCCGCCGGAGTATGTGGAGTTGTGGGGTGGCCAAAAATTAGGCCGCGACTTTATCAAGACGGCCTTCTCGCTGCCTATCTACGAGACGGCAGCCAAGTATCAGGGTCCTGCCCTCATCGTGCACGGCAATGCTGACCATGTGGTGCCCTACACCTACGGCCTGCGCTATCACCAACTATGGCCGGGCAGCGAGTATGAGTATCTGGAGTATTACGACCACGGCTTCTCGCAGAATATCTATCGCGCCACCGACCTCGTCTCTCAGTTCCTGCTGCGGAAGTTGAAATAGGGGGTTTATTAATTCCCGAGTTTCTGGTAGTAGCGGAGTGGGGGAAGGTTCTCAATATCCGGATGGAGGATGTGGATGAAGTCACCAAGCAGCCAGTCGGGATGGAAGGGGGTTTCTTCGTAAAAAGGACTCAGTTCGACATTGCAGCCGTAGACCTGATGATTGCGGAAGGCACGGAACTGACTATAGCCGTGATGCTCCTGCTGCAATTCTTTGTAGGTGATGGGGTGGTCGCCACTGTAGCGAAAGAGCCAGATATCGCTCTCGCCAGCCTTCTCCAAAACGGCTTCGAAGGGGAGTGAGACAGAGCCGCTATGTGCGTCGGAGGCCCAGGGATAAAGGCCGTTGGCATCGGTCATCATCTGACCAAGGGTACTCTTGCCGCCAGGAACATACCAGACGCTGCCCGTAATCTTGTCGACGAGGATGGAGGGCTGTTCCGCTCCCGTCTTGGCGAGGGCACGGAGGGCGTTGTAACTGCTGTCGGTGACGTGGAAGAGGCTGTCAGCCTTTGCCTCGCAGCCGAAGAGCATACCGTAGAAGCGGATCCACTCGGCACGGGCCAGGGGCGACGGCTCCATATATTCGGCGCACTCCACGATAGGAATGTCGATTTCCTCCAGACGGCCGTAGCCGCCGCTGTTCTCGAAGGGCGAGAGGAAGAGGGCATCAGGATGCTCGTCGATGATTTTCTCAACAACGGGGCTCAGGCCGTCGCCTACATCGGCTATCCGCTTTTGCTGTACCTGTTCATGAATCCAGGGAATCTTGATATACTTCAGGTCGGCCACGCCTGCGATGCAGTCCTGACACCCCATCTCCATCAGCAGGGCGCAGTGGACAGTAGAAAAAATCATCGAGTGCTTCAGCGGCGTGCGGATAATCGTTCCCTCGGGAATGCCAGAAGGCACCTCCTGATTGCTGGGCACGAGGATGTACTGATGGAGCGTCTTGCCTGGCTTCCACGGATTCTTCAGTGAGGCCACGGTGTAGTCGTCATAGCGGACTACGCTGAGTTGTGTGGCGTATTTGAAAGCGACAGTATCACCATCCTCCTGGCGGGAAGCGGTCTGACCGTTCCCGCAGGAGAGGAGTGATACTGCTATCAGTAGACTGAGGATGATTCTCATTAGATCTCAGCCTCAATCTCGATGTCGTCGACACACATATAGGCAGGTGTGGTCAGGCCGGAGTCATTCTTCTTGGTTCCGTCGAATGCGAAACTCAGGCCCTTCACCTTACCCAGACTGCTCAGATTGGCATACTGCCAGTCCTTCACATAGTCGCCGTCCTTGGCCAGCATGATATCAACGGTAGCCGTCGTATCATCAGCCTTGGTGACGGTGATGGTGCACTTGAGCCAGTCGCTGGCCTCGAACTTACCAGGTGTCATACCGTCGCCGTTGAGGATGGCATCCACAGTCCAGGCATTATTGGTGTACCAGAAGCCCTTGATAGTGACGGTCTGCTCGAATTCGATGCTCTCGCCGTAGGTCTGCACAATGCAGAAGTTCTTGCCCGACTTGGCAGTACCCGTGATGTTGTTGAACTGATCGGGGTTCAGCGTGGCATAGGTAGTAGCCGTGCGGTTAGAGATAGCGAAACCAGACCAACTGGCCCAGGCTGGTGTGTAGTTGACAGGGAAGGAAACGCCTGCCTCTTTGTAAAGGCAAGCATAGGCGTCAGAGCCCCAGTTGTCGAACTTGGTGCCCGTCTCGTCGCCGCACCAGTAACCGTCGGCATTGAGGGTAGCGCCTTCGAAACTGATAGTGACGCTCTTAGGCTCGGTGGGTGCCGAGGGCGTGTCTACATTAGAACAAGAGGTGAATGACATTGCGAAACCACAAGCGAGGGCTGCAAGTCCAAAGAATCTGTTTGTCTTCATAATGTTTTTGTTTTAAAATGAATGAATGTTATTTAATGATGTATTTCTTTCCGTTCTGGATATAGAGACCAGGCCTGATGCCTTTGAGCACTTTCCGTCCCCGAAGGTCGTAAACCTCACAAGGTGTCTGACACTTTGTGAGGTCGGAGATACTGGAGAGGGCGCTGCGGACGGCATCGAGTGAGGCCTCGAGGTGGATATCCTCTGCACCCATAACTTCAGTGGAGGTCTCGCCCCACCAGTTAGGTGCCGGGCATTTCTGATTCAGACCTGTATAGACCCTTACGAAATCGATGAAGTCAAGTTGGACAGGCTGACGGTTCTCATCGACAGCCCAGGAGATATCGATGCCGCAACCTTCGTAGTTGTACGATGTCTTGTCGGCGGCATCCGTCATATTCCCCAGATTGTCGGCATAGCCATAGCGGAAGCCGATGAGCACATAGTACCATCTGCTCCATCCTTTGTCGACGGTTTCCGACAGGTCAACCATATTGTCAGGCAGACGGGTACCGCTGAAGACGAGGCCGTCAGGCAACCATTCAGGATAGTACTCCTGAGGGTGCCAGGGCATAATGCGGTCTATAGTGCCGCTGTTCCCCTGATTGTCAGTCCAGGGTATGTTGCCCATCGGGTTGCGATGGTAGGTGACTTCATAGCCGTAGATCACTTTCCCGATGCTGTCGATATCGCATGAGCCGCTGATCTCATACCAAGGATCGTCGGGCAAGCCGTTGCCGTTTGTGTCTTTCGACACCATCACGATGCCGGCCTCGTTCATACCCCCGAAAACCTGATTGGTTTGTTCCTGATAGGCGTTGCCCCAGACGGCAAAGTCTCGCTCCCCTGGGATATTAGCGATGGAGTGGTCGAAATGGAAGGTGATATAGCCGCCCCAGCCGCCGAGGGCCACGATGTGGGTCTCGGCATCACTCGGGCTCTTACCGGCTATGCGTTCGTTGCATTTGCGGATCATGTCGGCTTCAGTGTCGCCTTCCTCATATTCTGGGGCATCGTTGACGAACTGGCCGGGGGCAGGCCGATACTCATCGACGGCCTGGATGTATTTCGAGTGTTCTGGCACGTCAGCCAGGCGCTGGGCCATAGCAGTGAATAGTGAACAGTGAATAGTGAATAGTACTATTGATACTCTCACTATCCAACTCACCTTCACCTTATTATAAAATAGTTCCATCTTCATTATTTACTAATCACTATTCACTATTCACTAAAAAGCATGCGTGTGCCGGTATGTCTCCCGTCTTGGCCTTCCAGTCGAAAGTGCCGTCAGGGAGGAAGTGGAGCAGTTCGCCACTCGATACATAGTTCTTCGCATCCATCAGGTAAAAGTCACGGTGGATGGGGTTCACGATGATGCCGTAGGGCATACGGATCTTGCTGATCTCAGGGGCATCAGAGAGGCTGCGGCTGACAATCTGGTGGGTGCGCACGTCGATGATGCCATAGGTGACGGTATTCGTCATCGTCACCTCACTCCATTGCGAGCCGTAGAAGTAGAGTGAGTCGCCCACGATGCAGAGGTCGCTCACGGGCTGGTCGATCTCACCGCCCTTGCGCATCTGGCCGTTGATGTCCTTTTCCAGCCAGTAGATGCGTGAGTTCTCGTCCATATAATTGCCGCGTGAGGTCACCCAGAGTTGGTCGTATCGGTCTGCTTTCAGGTGGTGCAGATTGGGGGCTACTTCTATGCGGTCTGTCTCCTGCATTGTCTCGAGGTCCACGACACTCACCGTCGACTCGTAGCCCTGTCCCGTCATACCTTGATAGCCACCGCTGTTGGCCACGTAGAGACGGTTCCAAATAATGGCCATCTCCTCTGGTTGATAGCCCACGCTACAGGAGTCTATCTTTTCGAGCGTCAGGGTGTCTACCTTAAAGACGCTGCCGAGGGGACTGCTGCTGGTGTTGTAGACGGAGCCGACATACGACGAGACGTAGGCATACTGGTCCTTGAAGGTTACGTAGCGACAGTTGGGGATATCCACCTTGCCGATGCGGACGGCATCCTCAGCACGGGCCACCTCCACCTTGTTCGAGCAGTTGATGACCAGCCAGAGGCGGGAGCCGTATATCTGACAGTCGTTGCCCACGTCGCCCAGCATCATCACTGTTGAGGGGTTACGCTCGGAGTAGATGTTGCGATAATAATGTACGGTAGAGTCTTGGGCAGAGAGGTCGAGGTAGTCGAGGGTCGACTTGTTGGAACCCATATTTCCCTCGTTGAGCAGATACATGCCGACGATCTCGCTCTTCACCGCTTGTCCGCCCGTGTCGATATCCTCCATCGGCACCACCATCACGTCGTTGCGACAGGCAACAATCAATGCACAATTCATAATGCATAATGCATAAATTACTGCTTTCCGTCTCATATCTCTACGCTTAATGTCAGTTTATAGTTGCGCCCAGGCATCGGGTAGTTCACAATCACCTCATAGTCCTGCCCCAACAGATTATTCACGTCTGCCTGTATTATGCATTGTGCATTCTTGCGTCCCTTCGGTAGCAAGCGAGCAGAGCTCGAGCGATGAATTATGCATTTATAGCGCAGCGACAGGTCGCTGGTGTACCAAGGCTCCATGTGGTTATAGAGGATGTTCTCCTGCTCGTCGTAGCGTTCGCCGGCATAGATGAACGAGTAGTTCAGGTTCCAATTCTTATAGTTGAGCCCGACGATGGCCGATCCGGAGTGCCAGGGGATATAGGGAATCTGGTGGCGATAGTAGGAATCGGAGGGGTTGGTGACGTCGCGGGCATCTTGGTAGGTATATTGGATGCGGAGGGTTGCGGAAATACCGCAACCTACTGAACAGTCGGCCTCGGCCTCTACGTCGATACCCTTGATGTGTACCTTGCCTAAGTTGAGCATCGTCCAGCGGAACTGCTGGCCCTTGGGATAGGCCACGATCTTGTCGTGTACCGTATTATAATAAGCGTCGAAGTGCATCTCGGCGTGGCGGATGAGGCCGTGCTCGAAGTGCTTGTTCAGCGCAAACCCCGCATCGTACTGTAGGGCACTCTCCGGCACGAGGTTGGCATTGCCCATATCCGTATAGTAGAGGTCGTTGAACGTCGGCATACGGAAACTCTTCTTCACGTAGGCCCGCATTGAGAAAAACGTGCCTTGAAAAGGGTAGAGGTTGACGAAGAGGGCAGGGGTGAGTTTCGAGAGGGAACGGCTACTGTTCATATCGGCAAATTCTCCTCGGCGATGTGTCTTGTCGTGGATGAAGGTCGCGAGAACAGAGCCTTGTGCTTTCAGGTGCTTATAGTCGATAGCCGTGGCAAGGCTCACGAGATTTGAGAGGCGCGTCGGATAGGCGAAGTTGTACATATCCGCATTCAGTTTGTTCCACTTGAAGTCGTAACTCAGCGAGGCACTCCAGTTGGGAAGCAGTTCGAGCACATTGGCCGTCGAGAGATAGAGTTCCTGTTGTCTATAGCGATTGTCGACAGGCAACTGCGTGGAGTCACGATTCACGTAGTGGGTGTTGTAGTAGGCGTATTTCGCCAACCAACGCGTCGAGAAGCCTTCGCCGATGTTCTTATTGAAGTCGGCCTGTACGAAGGTGTTCAGGTCCTGCTGCCGTTCGCCTCGTCGCCAGACGTTGTTCACGATGGCGCCGGGGATGCCGCGGGCAGAGTTGTAGAGATAGCCCTTCAACTGCCAGCCGCCCTGATTGATCTTACCGAAGAGGTTTGCCTCGATGCGCTCAGCGTGGATATCGCCGTTCTGACGCACGGCCGTTGTGTCCCAAGCGGTCTCTCCATTTGGAAAACGACGCTCGTAACGGAACTTATATTTTCCGCTGGCTGTCAGGAAACCAGCGCTCAGCGAACTGCTGACGGTCTCTGATATCTTCTGCTCCCACAGTCCCGATAGTCTGAACATATCGCTCGACCCATATTGCATCTTCAGCCGCAGGTTGGTATTCTCCATCCTCGAAAACTCCGGTGCCCTCGTCCGGATATAGATAGCCCCTGCATTTCCGAAGTCGCTGGCGGGCTGGAAGATGGCACTCTTTTGGCCGTTGTAGAGCGTGATCTCCTCCACGTTATCGAGTGAGAACTGCCCGAGGTCGATCTGTCCGTTTTGCGCATTCCCCAACTGGATGCCATCATAACTGATGCCCAAGTGGTGCGTACCCATCGAACGGATGTTGACCGTCTTGATGCCGCCCACGCCGCCATAGTCTTTCAGTTGGATGCCAGAGAAATAGCGCAGGGCATCGGCTACGGAATTGGAACTCAGCCGTTCCAACATCTCACCGTTCAGTTTCTGGCTTGGCACCACCTCCCGCATCGCAGGTCGCGACACCACCACAATCTCCCGTACATGCTGTAGGGAGTCCAACTTGTTCTGCGCCATCGTCGTCAGGCTCAGGCAACAAGCAAGAGCGGTAGCAAACTTTTCACTTTTCACTATTCACTTTTCACTTCCCCCGTTGCCGCCTAACCCCAGAGGCAGACAAACGGCTATCGACGTATCGGCAGGTCTTCTGACTTATCGCCTGGTCGCAAACGTCTTCCCGATAATCTCAGTGACTCTTGTCTGCGCCTAAAAGGACAACTCACAGCAGCGGGACTGTCCGGGACTCTCACCCGATTCCCTTTTCATCACCCAAAGGGTGAACCGAATAATCGGGTGCAAAGTTATATAAAAAAGGTGAAACATCATCACATTTTAGGGATTTTCCTGCATCTTTTAGGGGAAATCCTTTGCCTATTGGTCCGATTCGCCTTAATTTTGCACCGTCGAATATTAAAAAGAATTGCGTATGAAAAAGATGATGATTACAATGTTGAGCCTTCTGCTCACGCTCCCGATGATGGCTCAATACGGACGGCCTCGTCCGTTACCCCGTGCCTATTATGGTAATGGTCGGCACTATTCGTCAGCACATCACAGCAGCCCCGCTGATGTCTACTTTGGATTGCGTCTGGGTGGGGCTTTCTCAACCGTCAACTCCGATGACCGGTATCTTGACGGCGGCAACCTCCGTGCTGGCCTGAATATCGGTGCCGTTGCCGGCTTCCAACTCGCCTATAATGCACCCGTCTATTTCGAGACAGGCCTCTACTACATCGAGAAGGGTGGTGAAGGAAAGTTTGACGGACGGAAGTTTACCTACAGTCTGAACTATCTGGAAGTGCCGATGCTGATGAAGTATGATATCGACATCACGCCTTCTTTCAGCGTACAGCCCTTTGCCGGTGCTTATGTGGCAGCGGGTATCGACGGTAAGATAAAGGACTTTGGCAGTCGTGCGGCCTACAACTCTTTCGAGGATGAAGGCTTCAAGCGCCTGGATGCCGGTCTCCGCATAGGTTGTGGGCTACAGTTCGATCATTTCTATGCCGAGATGGGTTATGACTTCGGTCTGGCTAATATCAGCCGCGACTACTTTGATACCTCCCACACAGGTTCCCTCTTCACCACGATTGGCGTCAACTTTTAGAGTGATTCCGTCAGGTGACTGATGAGGATCTTGATGCCGATGCCGATGAGGATGATGCCGCCGAAAAGTTCTGGCTTCAGGCGGCGGGCGATGGTCTTGCCGAAGCGACGCCCCAGGTAATAGCCGAGAAGGCTGAAAAGGAAGGATACCAGGCCGATGACGGTGAGTGGGAGCACCAATTGCGACAGATAATCGTAGCCGGTACAAGCGAAGGAGATGCCAACAGCCAGCGCATCGATACTGGTGGCAATGGCCAGCAACAATTGGGTGCGCAGCCGACGGGGATTGAAATGCTGCTCCTCTTCAGGACCAAATGACTCCCATACCATCTTACCCCCGATAAATGCTAAGAGTCCGAACGCGATCCAGTGGTCAACCGCTTCCAGATAGCCGCTAAAATAACTGATGCCCGCCCAGCCTATCAGCGGCATCAGCGCTTGGAAGAAACCAAAGAGCACGGCCATGCGATAGGGACGCAGGTCGCGGGCCAGTACTCCGCTGACGATGGACACCGTAAAGCAGTCCATCGCCAGCGCGATTGCTAATAAGATGATATCAAATAGGTTCATAAAGTACTACCACGTTGGTATTTATTTGCTTGATTTTAGCATTTTGGCCGCAAAGATAATAAATAATCCGTGATAATCTGTGAATTCTGTGGCTTTTTTTGTAATTTTGCACAAGAAACCTATAACAAACATTACTCTACACAAGATGAAGAAAGGATTATTTCTCGGAATGTTGCTGGCAGCGTCGATGACGGTGCAGGCAGAACAAGTGACTGTCCAGACGAAGTGCATCACGATGGTGCTCAATGTGGACAATGGTAAACAACCGCAGTACGTCTATTTCGGCTCTCGCCTGAGCGACTACGATCTGGCTAATCTGCAGATGCCCCGCAACGGAAGGATGGATGCCTATCCCGCCTACGGCCAGAACACACCAGCCGAGGCCGCCCTCGCCATGCGCCACAGCGACGGCAATATGTCGACGGAACTGGTGGCAACAGGGGTGGAGCGTCAGGGCGACGTAACCCGCATCCATCTGAAAGACCCCGTCTACCCGATTACTGTCGACCTCTGCTACAAGGCCTATCAGGATGTGGATATGATTGAGACTTGGACGGAGATCAAGAACGGTGAGCAGAAGCCGGTCACGCTGACGCAGTTTGCTTCCATCTCGTTGCCTATCCGTCGCGGCAATGTGTGGCTGAGTCATTTCTATGGTTCCTGGGCCAATGAGGCTCGTTTGGTGGAGGAGCCTGTGCTGCCAGGTGAGAAGATTATCAAGAATAAGGATGGTGTGCGGAATTCGCATACGGATCACGCCGAGGTGATGTTCTCGCTCGACGGCAAGGCGCAGGAGAATCAGGGCGATGTCATCGGCGCAGCCCTCTGCTACTCAGGCAATTATCAGTTGAAGGTGGAGACCGATGACACGGAGTATCACTACTTCTTTGCTGGCATCAATCCTGACAACTCGGAGTATCACCTGAAGAAAGGTGAGACGTTTGCCACGCCGAAGGTGGCCTTGTCGTTCTCGCAGTCTGGATTATCCGGCGTCTCCCGGAATTTCCATAAGTGGGGCCGCAAATATATGATGGCTCACGGCGATAAGGAGCGTAAGATTCTGCTGAACTCCTGGGAGGGTGTCTACTTCGACATCAACCAGCAGGGTATGGATCAGATGATGGGCGACATCGCCTCGATGGGCGGTGAACTCTTCGTGATGGACGACGGTTGGTTTGGTGTCAAATATCCCCGTAAGACGGACAACTGCGCCCTTGGCGACTGGGTGGTTGATACGAACAAGTTGCCAGAGGGCATCGAAGGCTTGCTGCGCGATGCCAAGAAGCACGGCATCAAGTTCGGCATCTGGATTGAGCCGGAGATGACCAACTCTGTATCAGAACTTTATGAGAAGCACCCCGACTGGATCGTGAAGGCCCCAAAGCGCGATGCTGTCCTGGGGCGTGGCGGTACGCAGTTGGTGCTCGACCTGTCGAATCCCAAGGTGCAGGACTTTGTCTTTTCTATTGTCGACGACCTGATGACGAAGTATCCGGAGATTGACTATATCAAGTGGGATGCCAATATGGCGATTATGAACCACGGCTCGCAGTATCTGACGATGAACGACCAGAGCCATCTCTACATTGAGTATCATCGTGGCTTCGAGAAGGCCTGTCAGAAAATCCGTGCCAAGTATCCCGACCTGACCATCCAGGCCTGTGCCTCTGGTGGTGGTCGTGCCAACTGGGGCGTAATGCCTTACTTCGACGAGTTCTGGGTTTCCGACAATACTGATGCGTTGCAGCGCATCTATATGCAGTGGGGTACCAGTTATTTCTTCCCCGCCATTGCCATGGCCTCGCACATCTCTGCTACGCCGAACCACACCGTCTTCCGCACCACGGCCCTGAAGTACCGTATCGATGTGGCTATGTCGGGTCGTCTGGGTATGGAGATCCAGCCGAAGAATATGACGGACGACGAGAAGGCTCTCTGCCGCAACGCCATCAAGGAGTACAAGCAGATTCGTCCTATCGTGCAGTTCGGCGACATCTACCGTCTCGTCTCGCCTTACGACAAGATTGGCCTCGCCTCCCTAATGTATGTGAATGAGGACAAGTCAAAGAGTGTGTTCTTCTGGTGGAAGACCGAGTCGTTCCAGAACGAGCATCTGCCAAGAGTCAAGATGGCCGGTCTCGATGCCAATAAAAACTATAAGGTACACGAGTTGAACCGCATCGACCTGCGTCCGATGGATATCGAGAGCAAGACCTTCAGCGGTGCCTACTTGATGAACCACGGTCTCGAGATGCCTTACCGCAACGAGCCGGAATGGTCGAAGAAGAACGACTGGTCCAGCCGTGTCCTCTTGCTCGAGGCTGAGTAACTAGATGGTTTGATTAAATGAAGTGAACTCCGAAAGTTCGACAAAAAACTATTTGGGTTTATTATGTATTGTTGTTTCCGATAAATAATGAGCTGAGCAAAGGTACAAATTTCTCCGGATAGCCGGTATAAGTCAACTAATAAAATTGATGGACAGGCAAAAAATTATCACTTAGGCATCGAAAAGCGGTGCAAACTACTACACGAAGCACCTCGATGGGCACTCTCTTCTGGTAGTTATGCTCTATGCCGTGCTGAGCAACCTCCGCTCCCTGCGTGAGGTCTGTCTCGGTTTCGCAGCCAATGCCACGCGTTTGAATAATATCGGCATCGACCATATGATTTGCCGCAGTTCGCTGTCCGATGCCAACAAGCGGCGCCAGTCCGGCTTCTTCGGTGCCATCTATCGCTTGCTCTATCAGCGCTATGCTTCGTTTTTATCGGACAGCATCTCGAAAAAGGAGCGTTCCATGAAGCTTTACGTGATGGACTCAACCACGATAAGCCTTTTCGCTCAGATGCTTAGGGGCACTGGCCGCAATCCGAATAATGGCAAGAAAAAGGGCGACATCAAGGTTCATACCATCATTGAGGAGAACATCGATCTGCCTGTGTTTGTCGATCTGATCTGCCGTCTGTTCAATCCGGGCAGCAAGCTTCGCACCGTGGAATACCTGCGTCGCTATCTCAACAAGGACTATGACGTGGAGGCCATCTACAAGTTTCTCGACAATCCCTGTTACCGCAAGGACAAGGACTGCAAGAAGGACAAGGACGGGAAGCCGGTAAAGCCGCAGGGCGATGACATGAAGACGCGCGTGGAGCGTATCTCCTATGCCTGGACGAAGAAGAAGTGCGGAGACTCCATCAGCGTGGTGTTCTACGACATGACCACGCTCTACTTCGAGGCCGCACAGGAGGATGACCTGCGCAAGACGGGATTCTCCAAGGACGGAAAACATGCCTGCCCTCAGATATTCCTCGGCCTGCTGGTGGCACCGGGCGGTAATCCCATCGGCTAC
>FLNX01001189.1_pt1 | contig 16219 bp, 10 predicted proteins | sample 1140341 | NCBI WGS metagenome assembly FLNX01 (sample SAMEA3878208, study PRJEB12797) | bioreactor metagenome | biome: Moose rumen | place: Sweden | collected 2011-10
GCAGTCAATTCCTGTTCAGACAGTTCTTTAAGCAATTCAGCAATAGCAGTCAGTTTCAAATCCATAATTCGTCATCTCGATTAACTTACTCTTATTATATCTGAAATGACACGAAATGATATGTTTCTATTACGGATTTTTGAGACAAATCACCGACAGATTATGTCTTTTATGTCCTTTTTGTGAGGTTTTAAGTGATTTCTAATGTATATAGACAATAGACGTCTCGTTAAAGATATGCTGAATTGATACTAGCTATTAAAAGACAATAAATAGGTTTTATTGAAGTGTGACAGGATTTGTCATGGTTCTAGATCAACACCATTCATGAACAGAGCCACCGACTTCATGCGGGAGACCGGATCTGCTGATCAGATCCTGGACTGCCTCTCCGGTAAGGTGATAGCCGAACTCAGGGAGGCTTATCCCGGTGTCAGTTACGGCGGCAGGATCAATCTGCGCACGGTCATGGATCGGATCTGCAGAAGCACGTCCCGGAAGTTTGTGATCATCATTGACGAATGGGACGCGGTTTTCCGGGAGCGTCCGGATGACATACAGGGACAGAAGCAGTACCTGGAATTTCTCCACTGCTGGCTCAAGGACAAAGCGTATGTTGCCCTTGCCTATATGACTGGCATTCTCCCCATCAGGAAGTTTGGCAGTCAGTCGGCCCTAAACATGTTCAGTGAGTTTTCCATGACGTGTCCCTTGCCCATGGCCCAATACACCGGTTTCACAGATGAGGAGGTCAGGAGGCTCTGCGGCAGATATGGCATGGATCCCGGGGAAATAATCGCCTGGTACGGTGGCTACAGTCTTGCTGACTGGATCCCCGTGGAGCGGCGGCGGCATTGCCGGGAAATCCCGGGTAGTGAGTCTAAGATCCGGATCTGCAATCCTTTCTCCGTGATCAGAGCCCTGAGGTCCGGAAAAACAGCCTGCTACTGGAATGATCCTGAAACTGAAACAGGTGAGGCATTGCGGTCGTACACTGACCTGGATTTTGCCGGTCTCAAGGAGGTTGTGGCGGTCCTGCTGGCAGGAGGCCGCGTGCCGGTGGATATCTCCTGTTTTCAGAATGACCTGATCACCTTCAGCTCCAGGGACGATATCCTCACCCTGCTGATCCATCTGGGTTATCTGGGGTATGACGAGGATACACTGGAGGTATTCATCCCCAACCGGGAGGTGCTGGAGTTGTTCCGGAAATCCGCCCGGAACGGGGATGGGACAGCGCCATTTCCGGCCGGAGTTCCGGTGTAAAGTCCTCTGAGAGCCCACCATGTCCCTTGCCTCATGGGCCTGTTTTCTGTGATATAATCCCCCACAGATGTTGAAACAGGGTGGATTATGAAGTTAAAAGTCAGAGATCTGATCGCACTGGCCGCTGTGGCGGCGTCTTCCGCAGCAGCCGGCGGGGAACTGGAGATTGCCCGTCCTTATGTGCTCTATTATCTCGACGGCGACAAGCCTGCCAGCGTCTTCCGCACCGATTCCTCCGTGACCCTCACCCAGGGACCCCACCAGGTGGTGATCCGCTTTGAGGGTGCCTACCGGGATGCCGGGGACACCCGGCTGATCTCCAGTGAGCCGGTGGTGATCAACCTGGATGTTCCTTCCGATGACAAGAAGTATCAGTTGCAGTTCAAATACCCCCGCACCTATGCCAAGGCCCAGGAGTATGTGAAACATCCCACGGTGTACATAACCGATGAGACTGGTGCCACTGTGGACGCAGAGATCTTCGTTCTTCCCCACCGGGATGGGTTGCAGATCGGCCGGGATTACCTCCGTGAGATCAAGGAATTGGGCAAAGAATACAAGGGCATACCCGGTACGCCCTCTGAGAAACGTGTGCTGGTGGAGAACGCAAATGCCGCCACCGTTGCCCAGCAGGCCCAACTGGACATCACTGACAGTGTGGCCGCCGAAAACCGCCGCAGTGTTCCCACCTCAGTCACTCCCGAGGATGTGCGTTCCGCCTCCGAGTCTATGAGCAAGAACCGCCAGAAGGCCCTCACCCGGCTGAAGAAAGCTTATGAGGAGGCTGATCCTGCAGTGCAGAAAGAGTTCAGGATCTGGCTGGTGACCAAATAAGTCTGCCTTCCGGATGCAGATCGGCAAGGCTTATTATCCCGGTTGGAGCTTTTCTGACCGGGAATTTTTTTGCGCAGCCGGAAGCATGATCGGCACCCTTTTGTGGGTGCTTTTCTGCCGCCTGCCGGCGGTAGGAAAGAGCTTCCGGTCCTGGTTATACGGAGAACAAACATGAAGAAACTCAGAGTTACTGTAGCCATGCTGCTGTTTTTGGCTGCCGCCGGTGCCACTGCCGGTGATCTTGCCGCTGAGAAGACCACCGGCATTGTCCTGGCCGCTGACAGCAGGATCTGCGACGGCGGCAAGTGCGATGTGTTCACTGCCGATTCCAGTGAGTACCGCACTGAGGTGGTGTTTGCTCCGGCAAAAGATCTGAAGGATTTCCGGTTCCTGTCCCTGAACTTCCGGGATGCCGGGGATAGCGGGATCTTCTTCGATGAGAAGGAACTGTATCATGTAGATGCCCTGAAGGCTGGCAGTCCTCTGATGGTACGCATGACCTTCTTCGGAGATATTCCCAGCTACGGGATCTCCTATGTGGATGAGGGTGGTAAGACATTGCGCTACACCGTATCTCTGAGCGGCAGGGACGGGAAGCCGGAACTGGCACCCTATCAGAACTGAGATCCCCCGGGGCAGGACCCCCCGCACCATCTGACAGATCCTGTTACTGGAACATGCGGGCATCCGCCCCGGTATGCCCCCTTCCGCCAGCACCGTCCCCAGGATCCTGCGCTTTCTTGTTTTTTTTAGGCGACTCCCATGAAGCACATCTTTTCCAGTAGGAAGATCCGGCCTCTTGCGCTGTTGCTCCCGATCATCCTGGTTCCGGCGGCAGCGGCAGGTGACATCAGCCTTAAGGATGGGTATTATGCTCCGGTTTCCGGCTCCTCCCCCATGGTGTTTCACAACCGTTATTCCTTTTCCTGTATCGGCCGAAGTCCCGGTTACTGTGATGTGTTCAGCAGGAAGGTGAAATTGTCTGCGGAAGAGCGGGAACTGGCTGAAGGTGGCAGGATCTCCGGTGATCTGAAAATCGAGACTGCCGCCAGCGGCGCCCGCAGCGTCACCGGGAGCATTTACCTTCCTCGGGGGTGTGAGATCGCCTCCGGATTGTACAGTTCAACCCTGGCGGATGGGCGGTATTTCCGGTTCGCATCCACTCCCTGTGATGAAGGAGAGGATGGCTCTCTTGCCTGCAGTTTTGTGGATCCGGCTGGCGGTGCCAGCGCATCCAGGATCCGGGTGATGCTGCGCTTGGAAGGATCTGACGGTCTGAGGATCGCTGCCAGTCCGGAGTCTGCTGCAGGAGCCGCTGAGGAGCAGACAGGGGCATGTCTTGAGGAGATGGGCCGAACTGTGTTCCGGTATGAGTCTCCGGAGGAATATGAACACAACATGTTCCTTACGGCCAGGCTGGATTTCCAGAGGGCGGATGCGGATCTGAACGAGCACTGGCGCATGCTGGGGGGCGCAAAGATGCCTGAGCTTCTGAAGATGCAACGGTCCTGGATCCGGGAAAAGGATCGGAAATGCCGGCCGGTGACCACCCGGGGCAGTGAAGGGGAGATGACCGAGATTTACCGCTGTCAGACACTGATGACTGAGGAACGGCTGGAAATGCTCAGGGGTCTTGAGTTCTGATCCTTGTTTCTGACCGGAAAAGGACGGCGTGATCTCAGGCAGATGTTCTGCCGGCCATGCCTTTGCCGCTGACGGATCATGGAGCCGGTATTTGATGCCGGATCCAGGTGTCTGCTGAGCTTCGTGCCTTGATCTTACGGCGCCGCAGGTGTTTCTCGCGATGGCTGGCACAATGTCTTGGCTTCCCAGCCGTAAGCCGCTGTGTCCGGGAACCGGCAGTTCAGCGTCTGTACGGCAACACTGGTTCGCTCTGCGCTGTCCCCTTCTGTCTTCCGGATGCCGGGGATCCGGACTCCAGGCACCTTTGACAGGTTATTTCGGCCCCCCGCCTTTTTCCTTCAGGATGTGCCGGAGCCGGTTGCATTTGTGAGGGTCTCCGCTGAATCAGCCTGCCCCTGGGGGCTTCTGGTGGCAAAAAATCCCCGCATATAGTAAAATACGCGCCGTGTGTGCGCCCCGGTAGCATCCATTCTCCTGTTCTGCTGTGAAGCGGAACCAGGACGGCGCAAAGGACAGACAAAACTTTTGGAGGCCTGACTTGTCTCATTCTGCATTGCTTGTGCTGGAGGACGGCACAGTGTTCAGGGGAGTCTCAATAGGTGCCGACGGCTGCTGCTCCGGTGAGGTGGTGTTTAACACCGCCATGACCGGCTACCAGGAGATCCTCACGGATCCTTCCTACACCAGGCAGATTGTCACCCTTACCTATCCCCACATTGGAAACTACGGCATCAACCCTGAGGACGAAGAGTCCAACCGCATTCATGTCCAGGGCCTGGTGATCCGGAATCTCTCCCCCCTGACCTCAAACTTCCGCTCCGCCGAGTCCCTCTCTGACTACCTGAAGCGCAACGGCATCGTCGGTATTGCCGACATTGACACCAGGAAACTCACCCGGATCCTCCGCACCAAGGGCTCCCTGTCCGGCTGCATCGCCGCCGGGGACAGCCTGGACACAGACGCCGCCTTTCAGATGGCCCGGGAGTTTCCCGGTCTCAAGGGCATGGATCTGGCCCGGGAGGTCACCACCTCAGCACCCTATGAGTGGAAGATGGGCAAGTGGGCTCTGGGATCTGGTTTTGCCGCCAGAAGCCCGGAATGCCCCTTCCATGTGGTGGCCTATGATTTTGGCATCAAGCACAACATCCTTAGGATCCTGACCTCCTGCGGCTGTGCCGTCACGGTGGTTCCCGCCCAGACTCCTGCCGAGGAGGTTCTGCGGATGGATCCCGACGGGGTGTTCCTGTCCAACGGACCCGGGGATCCGGCTCCCTGCGACTATGCCATCCGCAGCATCCGGATCTTCAATGAAAAGCGGATCCCGGTGTTCGGGATCTGCCTGGGACACCAGCTTCTGGCCCTGGCTTCCGGTGCCAAGACCATGAAGATGGGTCACGGCCATCATGGCGCCAACCATCCCGTGCGGGATCTCAAGACGGGCAGGGTGATGATCACCAGCCAGAACCACGGTTTTGCTGTGGACGACTCCTCCCTGCCGGAGAACCTGACGGTCACCCACCGCTCCCTCTTTGACGGGACGGTCCAGGGCATTGAGCGCACCGATGTGCCGGCCTTCGGCTTCCAGGGACATCCTGAGGCCAGTCCCGGCCCCCATGATGCGGAGCCGCTTTTTGAGCACTTTGTGGAACTGATGAAACAATACCGTGGTGGGGCCCTCTGATGTCTAAGCGTACTGATTTGCACAAGATCCTGATCCTGGGGGCCGGACCCATTGTCATCGGCCAGGCCTGCGAGTTTGACTACTCCGGAGCCCAGGCCTGCAAGGCCCTGAAGGAGGAAGGCTATGAGGTGGTGCTGGTGAACTCCAACCCCGCCACCATCATGACAGATCCTGAAATGGCCGACGCCACCTACATCGAGCCCATCCAGTGGGAAGTGGTGGCCAAGATCATCGAGAAGGAGCGTCCCGACGCCCTGCTGCCCACCATGGGCGGCCAGACCGCCCTGAACTGCGCACTGGAGCTGGCCAACCAGGGAGTCCTGGAGAAATACTCCGTGGAGATGATCGGTGCCACCGCCGACGCCATTGACAAGGCTGAGGATCGGGAGCGCTTTGACAAGGCCATGAAGTCCATCGGTCTGGAGTGCCCCCGCTCCGGCATTGCCCACAACATGGAAGAGGCCTGGCAGGTTCAGCGCAAGGTTGGCTTCCCCTGCATCATCCGACCATCCTTCACCATGGGTGGCAGTGGCGGCGGCATTGCCTACAACCCGGAGGAGTTTCAGGAGATCTGCCAGCGGGGCCTGGATCTGTCCCCCATCAGCGAGTTGCTCATTGACGAGTCCCTCATCGGCTGGAAAGAGTATGAGATGGAGGTCATCCGGGACAAGAATGACAACTGCATTATTGTCTGCTCCATTGAGAACTTTGATCCCATGGGGATCCACACCGGCGACAGTGTCACCGTGGCTCCGGCCCAGACCCTGACCGACAAGGAATACCAGATCATGCGGAACGCCTCCCTGGCGGTGCTCCGGGAGATCGGTGTTGAGACCGGCGGATCCAATGTGCAGTTTGGCATCAACCCCGATACCGGCCGCATGGTGATCATTGAGATGAACCCCCGGGTGTCCCGTTCCTCGGCACTGGCATCCAAGGCCACGGGCTTCCCCATCGCCAAGGTGGCAGCCAAGTTGGCTGTGGGTTACACCCTGGATGAGCTGAAGAACGATATCACCTCCGGACTGACCCCGGCGTCCTTTGAGCCCTCTATTGACTATGTGGTCACCAAGGTGCCCCGGTTCAACTTTGAGAAGTTTGCCGAGGCTGATGACCGGCTCACCACTCAGATGAAGTCGGTGGGCGAGGTCATGGCTATTGGCCGCTCCTTCCAGGAGTCCCTGCAGAAAGCCCTCCGGGGCCTTGAGATCGGCAAGGCCGGCCTGGATCCGGAAATCCAGCTGGATCCCTCGGGGGATGCGGATGCCAAGATTGTCCATGAGCTTCAGAGCCCCGGCTCCCACCGGATCTGGTACATCGCCGACGCCTTCCGCAGCGGCTTCACCCTGGACGAGGTGTTTGAGCACACCAAGATCGACCGCTGGTTCCTGATCCAGATCCAGGAGCTGGTGGAGCTGGAGCAGGAAACCCACCGCCGGGGCATGAGCGGCCTGGATCAGGATTACCTCAGGCTTCTGAAGCGCAAGGGATTCTCGGATCGGCGCCTGGCCACCCTGCTGGATATCTCCGAGAAGGAGATCCGCAAACTCCGGGAGCGCTGGAACATCCTGCCGGTGTTCAAGCGGGTGGACACCTGCGCCGCCGAGTTTGCCACGGGCACCGCCTACATGTACTCCACCTATGACGAGGAGAATGAGGCCATTCCCTCCGACCGGGACAAGATCATGATCCTGGGCGGCGGCCCCAACCGCATCGGTCAGGGCATTGAGTTTGACTACTGCTGCGTTCATGCGGCCCTGGCCCTCCGGGCGGACGGCTATGAGACCATCATGGTCAACTGCAACCCGGAGACCGTGTCCACGGACTATGACACCTCCGACCGGCTCTACTTTGAGCCTGTGACATTGGAGGATGTGCTGGAGATCTGCCGGGTGGAGAAGCCCAAGGGTGTTATCGTCCAGTTCGGCGGCCAGACACCCCTCAAGCTCTCCCGGCAGCTGGAGGCCGCAGGTGTGCCTATCATTGGCACCAGCCCTGATGCCATTGACCGGGCAGAGGATCGGAAGCGCTTCCAGCAGGCTATTGACCGGCTGAAGCTTCTGCAGCCCCAGAACGCCACGGTGACTACCCTGGAGCAGGCTGTGGCCCAGGCGGAGAAGATCACCTATCCCCTGGTGGTGCGCCCTTCCTATGTGCTGGGCGGCCGGGCCATGGAGATTGTGTACGACGAGACGGATCTGCGCCGTTATTTCAACGAGGCGGTGCAGGTGTCCAACGAGTCCCCGGTGCTGCTGGATCACTTCCTGGACAAGGCCACTGAGGTGGACGTGGATGCGGTGAGTGACGGCGAGAACACAGTCATCGGCGGGATCATGGAGCATATCGAGCAGTGCGGGATCCATTCCGGCGACTCCTCCTGCTCCCTGCCTCCCTTCACCCTGACCCCGGATATCCAGAACCGGCTGCGGGATCAGGTTTACCGCCTGGCCAAGGAGCTGGGTGTTGTGGGTCTCATGAACACCCAGTTTGCCGTCCGGGGCAATGATATCTACATGATTGAGGTCAATCCCCGGGCAGCCCGGACCGTGCCCTTCGTGTCCAAGGCCACGGGCGTGCCCCTGGCCAAGATCGCCGCCCGGATCATGGTGGGCAAGACCCTGGCCCAGCAGGGCTTCACCAAAGAGGTGATCCCGCCTTATTTCAGCGTGAAGGAAGTGGTGCTGCCCTTCAACAAGTTCCCCGGGGTTGATCCCCTGCTGGGGCCTGAGATGCGCTCCACCGGTGAGGTCATGGGCGTGGGCCGGGATTTTGCCGAGGCCTATGCCAAGTCCCAGCTGGGTGCCAGCACTGTGCTGCCCCGCCGGGGCAAGGTGTTGCTGTCGGTGCGGAAGTCGGACAAGGAGCGCCTGCCCAGCCTGGGCCGGGAGCTTATCAAAAACGGCTTCACCATTGACGCCACCCGGGGCACCGCCCAGGTGCTCCAGGAGAACGGGATCCCCTGCAACCGGGTGAACAAGGTCTATGAGGGCCGTCCCACCATCCTGGACTTCATCAAGACCGGGGACTATGACTTCATCATCAACACCACCGAGGGCCGGAGATCCATTGAGGACTCCAAGCAGCTGCGCCGCAGTGCCCTGCAGTACAAGGTGGCCTACACCACCACCATGAATGCTGCCTTTGCCACCTGCCTGGCCATGCGGATTGATGAGAAGAAGGAGGTCCGATCCCTCCAGTCCCTGCACCGGATGATCAGGCGCTAGCAGGCCGCTTTTTTTCAGGGCCGGGGGCTGAAGCTCCCGGCTTTTTGCTGTTATGCGGATCCGTGATCTGCATGCTTTTTTGTTCAACCGGCTTATCCAAGCCCCTTGAGGAGGATTATTCGTTAATCTGAAGGATCATGAAGGATACGTTACAGATTTTGGAGGGTTATCTTGACACCGTGGACGGGTGGGTGTGGGGCGTTCCCATGCTGGTGCTCATCCTGGGTGTTGGTCTGGCCCTGACTTTTTCCCTGCGCTTCCTGCAGCTGTCCCGGCTGGGCACGGCGGTGCGCCTGGTGTTCACTCCCCACCGGGATCAGCCCGGCAAGCAGGGTGATGTCACCAGTTTTGCTGCCCTGTGCACAGCCCTTGCCGCCACCATCGGCACCGGCAACATCGTGGGTGTGGCCACGGCAGTGGGTATTGGCGGTCCCGGCGCGCTTTTCTGGATGTTTCTGGCCGCCTTCTTTGGCATGGCCACCAAGTACGCTGAGTGTCTGCTGGCAGTGCGCTACCGTGAGCTTGACTCCAGGGGGCACTATGTGGGCGGCCCCATGTACTACATCAAAAACGGCATCGGCCCCCGCTTCCCCAAAACCTCTTCGTTCCTGGCAGTGATGTTTGCGGTGTTCGGGATCATGGCCGGATGCCTGGGCATTGGCACCTACACCCAGATCAACTCGGTGGTGGAGGCCGGTGCCGCCCTGGGATGCAACCGCATGCTGACAGCTGTCGTCATCACCATCCTGGTGGGAGCCATCACCCTGGGGGGACTCAAGTTCATAGCCGGGGCGGCCAAGAAAATTGTCCCGGTCATGGCCCTGGTGTACATCGGCTGCTGCCTTACGGTGATCTTCCTGAACATCGGTCGCGTTCCCGATGCCCTGATGATGATCGTCCATGCTGCCTTTGCTCCGGAGCCGGCCATTGGAGGCTTTGCCGGAGCCACGGTGCTTATGGCCATTCAGAAGGGTATCTCCCGGGGTATCTTCTCCAATGAGGCCGGCCTGGGATCGGCGCCCCTGGCAGCCGCCTCCGCCAAGACCAATTCCCCGGTGGAGCAGGGTCTCATCAACATGACCGGAACCTTCCTGGACACCATGATCATCTGTATGCTCACGGGCATTGCTCTGATCGTCACCGGTGCCTGGTCATCCTCTGAGACCGGTGTTGCCATGACATCCCTGGCTTTCTCCTCCTCCATGGGATCACCCCTGGGCAGTTATGCGGTGAACATCAGCCTCATGCTCTTTGCCTTCACCACCATCCTGGGCTGGAACTTCTACACTGAGCGCTGTGTGATCTATCTGTTCGGTTCCCGGAGGATCATGGCTTTCCGGCTGATCTACATCCTGATCGTGGCTTCCTATATCCTCATTGTGGCCTACATTGACATGACCAACACCTCCCAGAAGGCGGCGGTGAACTCGGTGTGGATCATTGCGGATATTGCCAACGGACTTATGGCGCTGCCCAACCTGGTGGCTCTGTTCCTGCTCCGGAAGGATGTGGTGGAGGAGACCCGGAAATATCTCCTTCAGCGCCGGCAGGCAAAGAAGAGCAGTGCAGAAGGGCAGTGAGATGATCCGGTGAACCGGATGATCCTTATGCCCTGGCATGGGCGTCTTTCCGGATGACGGCCTGAACCTGAGCTTCCGGCTCCGGAGAAAGTGCGAAAGCAGCGGCGGCAGATCGTACTGGATCTGCTGCCGCTTTGTCATTCTGGGGGAGAATGCCGCTGACATGCCTAACATACCGGTGAGTGAGGTTCTGGCAGGCTGGGATCGGGACCGCTGACTTGTCTGACATGCCCATGAGTGCAGCGCTGGCGGGGAGCAGGATCGCTGACATGCCTAACATACCGGTGAGTGAGATTTTGGCTGGCGGGATCGCGACCGCTGACCTATCTGAATTGTCGATGGGTTAGACTTAGCCGGGGAGCAGGAATCCGGGGATCAGATCCAAGGCTTGTGAGGGGGATCCACCAATGCGGGACGCCAAAGCGTCAGGATCTGTGATAGTATCAAATGAATCCAAAGTTGGATCCTGGCTGTTTGTGGAGAGCCCAACAAGGCAGATCGGTGCATGAGATCCGATTGGGACCGGCGTCTCCAGTTTGGGCGTCCGCAGAACAGAACTGGATAGGACAGGATAAAGGACAGGCAAGGCTGAAAAGGCAGGACAGGGCAGGGCGGCGTCAGCCGGCGTGTGTCTGCCAGGCAAAAGCCGGGAGCCTGTCAGTGAATGAACATAAATGTAAGTTACAGGTGAAAGTTTGCCCAAGATCCTTCCGGTCGCTGTCTCAAATCTGTCCCTGATCGTTGCCAGGGATCTTGCCTTGGTGGACAAGACCAGAGCCATTGAGATCTTTGAGCAGAGCAAGACCTGCATATCCCTCTTTCTGCGTCCCCGCCGGTTTGGCAAAACCATGCTGACGGAATTGCTCTTCCATTACTATGATGCGGCCCTGGAGGCACAGAGTAAAAAGTTTTTTGCCGGCAAATACATTGCATCCCACGCAACTCCGGGCAAAAGTTCCTACTGTGTGCTGAAACTGGATTTCGGCAGCGGATCAGCCCCCGGCGGCAGTGAGGATGGTCTGACACGGCTACATGCAGGAATGAAGACAGCGGTGATCTCGGGGATCCTGGACTTTTACTCCCGCTATCCGGAACTTATGCCAGACAATCTGCGCAGTGTCTGCCAGGAGGGGAATTTTTGCCCCGTCAATGATTTCTACCAGAATTTTTCCCAGCCCTATGATGTACTCGCCCATTTCCTGCTGTATCTTGACGCCATCAGGAGCAATCCCCGCAGGCTCTTGGTGATCATTGATGGGTATGACAGTTTTGCCAATGAGATCCTCTGCCGGGATCCGGATAAATTTGTTGAGCTCACCAGCAAGGGCAGTCCCTTTTCATCTTTCTACAGCCTTCTGAGATATTACAACCAGACCGGCCTCATTGAAACGGTCTATATCACCGGTATTCTGCCCCTGACTTTGAACAATTCACTATCCGGTTTTGTCTACACCAACATAACCTCCCATCCGGCTTTTGCTGAGGTTGCCGGTTTTACCGAGTCCGATGTGGAGGATCTCTTGAACCAGGCGGTTGATTTCTCCCGATGCCGCTTCACAGTCTCAGAACTCAAAGAGGAGATACGTCAGCGGTACAGTGGTTACCGCTTTGCCAGGAGAGCCGGGGCTAGTGTTTACAACAACAGTCATTGCCTGGGATTCATCAGGGATCTGATACTGGATGATTACCAGCAGATCCCGGTACTGCAGACCTTTTCTGAGGATGATATCGATTTTGCCGGGTTCTCGGGCTACCTTGATCTGATCGCACCCCAGGATCTTTCCGATCTGCTGGATCTGCTTGATCCGGGAGAACCTGTTGAAGTTCAGTTTTCACCTGCCATCAGGCTTACATCCGGCAGCGACAAGTTCAGTTTCAATGAAGGTGCCACCCTTCTTTACCACCTGGGTTTTCTCACCCTGATGACTGATAAGGAAGCCCAAGACATTCTTGGTGAGCGTTTTCGGGCTTCATCGTCGTATCTCAAGATCCCAAATGAATATTACCGAAGGTTCTATGCAAACTACCGGCTCGCCAGAACCCCGGAAGTTTGGAAGCTGATTTCCCGTCGCATTTGGAACCTGGCACCCATTGCCGTGAAAGATGACATTTCAAATCTTGCCTGCATGCTCACCGGGATTGCCGGTGCATTTGTGAACACCGATAGTTCTGCCGAGGCTGAGAGTCAGATTGGTCTTGCAGTTTATGTTGCCCTCAGTCTCTCCACAGGCAGTTCATTCCGGCTGACGAGGGAATACCATGTAAGGGTGAACAGTCAGTTTGTATTCTCTGACGGTCTGGACGAGGATGAATATAACGAAGTAGATCCAGGCGAAGCAACCAATAAAGGTGATCGCATACGCGAGGAAACAGGAGCTAGAACTGTTATCGCGACCGAAGACATTGGTAATAAAACAGTCACTTCTGGATCCTCCGGTGAAGGTGATCTGGACCGATTTATGCAGGCGGATGAATTTAAGCATAAGGTTGATCTGAAGAAGGGCAGGGCAGATCTGGTGGCAATTAATACTGCCAATGGTCCCAGTTACCTTTTTGAATTTAAATATCAGCGTGACACCAGATCCAGGGATGAGACCAAGATCAAAACGATCAGGACTCTTTATTCACGTGCAGTCAGACAGTTGAACTTTTATATTCAGGATGATGAACTGAGCAAAATTCCAGACATGCACAAGTATGCTGTCATTTATGCATATGGTAAGTTTTTCATCCGTGAGGCTGAATAATGGCAGTAAACGATGTTTTCCGGTAAATCAATCATATAAACATGAAACTTAAATCAGCATATCTGCAATATAATGATAAAGACAGAAATCCAGTACTGAACTCCCCTAAAGACATTAATAATGAACTGCTTAAGAAGATCAGCAGGAATTCTCTTGATTCGCTAACGATTAATTATGAATTCGCTGTCAATGAATGTAACAATCCCTTCAGAAGCCCAAGATTCAGAATGCCTAAGTTGAGAAGAATTGACTTTGAAATAATTCTCACGCCGGCAGTTCACTCATTGTCAGAGGCTTTTAGAGACTTAACCCAGCTTGAATATGTAAATATCAGGGATACTTCAAATATAACCAATATGCGAGGAATGTTTTCCGGAGCTACAAATTTTAATCAGCCCATCGGAGACTGGAATACTTCAAATGTGACCGATATGAGCGATATGTTCAGCGGCGCAAAGAGCTTTAATCAGCCCATAGGTAACTGGAATACCTCCAATGTGGTCAATATGAAGGGAATGTTCCATAATGCCCAATCCTTTAATCAGGAGCTCGACGGCTGGGATACATCAAATGTGACTAATATGACAGGCATGTTCCAGGGGGCAAAGACATTTAATGGGTCCATCGGCAAATGGAACACTTCCAGTGTCACCAGTATGGAAGATATGTTCTCTGACGCCAGATCCTTTAACCAGAACATAGGTGGATGGGATACATCGAATGTGACTGATATGAGATGCATGTTCAGCGGCGCAACGGCCTTTAACCAGCCGATTGGAGAGTGGAATACTGCAAATGTTGTCAGCATGCTTATGATGTTCAGATGTGCTGAACACTTCAATATGCCCATCAACAAATGGAAAATCGACAATGTCATGAGCCTGGGCCAGATGTTCAAGGGCGCACTGTCCTTTAATCAGCCTCTGGATGCATGGAATACATCGAATGTTGCTGATTTCTGCCAGATGTTCTACGCAGCCGAAGCATTTAATCAGCCCATCGGCTGCTGGGACATGTCCAGTGCTCAAAACGTAGATTTTATGTTCAAATATGCCAAATCCTTCAATCAGCCTTTGGGATCCTGGGATATTACAAAGTTAGATAATCCCAGGGGAATGTTTGATGAAGCTGAAGCATTTACCCAGACTGGAGCTGATCGCCTTTATTTGCCTATTGTGCCCAAAGCTGATCCGGACCTGGCAGAAATCATGGAACGTGAACTCAGCAGAAATTATAAAATCTACGCTGAGGAATACGAAAGACTGTCCATTGATTATTTAGAAGAAGGTGACGCCAAACATGCGATTGTTATCGGCTGGAAATGCCATGGTGCTGGTGCTACCGAACTTTTGGTTGATGGTAAAAACGCTATTTATTCCGGTAGCTGTGAGTCTCAGAATTGCAGGACGTTTTCCATCGGGCTCATCAAAGCGTTAAAGAGACAGGATCTTTACAGACTGGCCGAAAGAATGATGAAACTTGACTGTGATCTGGATACTTGTATTCTGCAGAAATGCCGTGTTGAATAACGGGATTATTTTTTTAACCTGATTTTGTTTTCGGGCTACAACATATCGCCATCCCCAAATTTTGAATTCAAATTTATTTCTTTAAATATTATGAAACACAACTGCAATAATTCTGAAACAGGCAGAAATCCAATTCTGAACTCCCCTGCCGATATTACTAGTGATTTACTCAGAAAGATCGTGAATAATGATCTTGATTCACTGACAATTAATTATGAGTTTACTGCTGATGAAAACACTAATCCTTTTAAAAAATTCAAATACTCATCACGCTTAAGGAGAATCGAATTTCCAATAATTCTCACTCCAGAAGTTCATTCCCTGAAAGAAGCCTTTAGCGGGTTAAGTGATCTTGAATATGTAAATATTAAGAATACTTCAGGTATAACCAATATGAGCGGTATGTTTAGGGGAGCTACAAATTTTAATCAGCCCATCGGCGACTGGGATACTTCAAATGTTACCGATATGAGTTACATGTTCGATGAGGCCAGTGCATTTAATCAGCCCATAGGTAACTGGAATACTTCAAATGTCACTAATATGACTGGCATGTTTGATCGTGCCAGCGCCTTTAATCAGCCCATCGGCGACTGGGATACTTCAAATGTTACCAATATGAGATCCATGTTCTATAAGGCCAGTGCATTTAATCAGCCTATCGGGGACTGGGATACTTCAAATGTTACCGATATGAGTTGCATGTTCGATGAGGCCAGTGCATTTAATCAGCCGATTGATGATTGGGATACTTCAAAAGTTATCAATATGAGCGGCATATTTCGCTGTGCCAGCGTATTTAATCAACCCATCGGGAATTGGAACACCTCAAATGCTGTTTATATGCGCAATATGTTTCACTGTGCTAATAAGTTTAATCAAATGATCAACACCTGGGATACCTGTAAAGTAAAAGATATGAGTTGTATGTTTAAAGGTGCACTCTCATTTAACCAGCCTTTGGACAGATGGAATACGGCGAAAGTTGAAGATTTAAGTCAGATGTTCTACGGTGCTGAATCTTTTAATCAGCCCATTGGATGCTGGAATACATCCAGTGCCACTAAAATAGATCATATGTTTAAATTTGCCAAGTCGTTCAATCAGCCTCTTGGTTCATGGGATATCTCAAAGATTAGCAATCCCAAGGGCGTGTTTGATGATGCCGAATCTTTCGAGCAGACTGGCGCCGATTGTCTTTATTTACCTGTTTTACCAAAAACAGTCCCTCACGGGCTTGCTGAAAGTATGGAATGGGAACTGTCCAAAAATTATAAACGAGATATTGATCGTTATGATGAACTTTGTATTGACTCTTTTGGCTATGTTGGAGACCATGAGATAAATATCCAATGGGGTTGCCCTTGGATTGGATTTGGAGAATATTATATTCACGATGGCAATAAAATAGATACCGAATGCATGGAGTCTGATGATTGCAGATTGTTTTCTATCGCTATTATCAAAGCTTTAAAAAGACAAGATCTTTATAAATATGTTGAGCAGGAGATGGAAAATTAGGGGGTTAGAGACCCTTTTTCGCACAAATTCGTGACCCTTTGTTTTGCTGATCTGTGACACACCATTCTCCTTTTCATGACACACGATTCTCTTTTTTCGTGAGGCGCTGTTCTCCTTTTCCTGATAGGCAGTTCCACTTTTCCCTGCGAAGCAGTTCTCTTTTTTCGTGCGAAGCGATTCTCCTTTTTTCCCG
>FLNX01002954.1_pt1 | contig 16202 bp, 12 predicted proteins | sample 1140341 | NCBI WGS metagenome assembly FLNX01 (sample SAMEA3878208, study PRJEB12797) | bioreactor metagenome | biome: Moose rumen | place: Sweden | collected 2011-10
ACTTATCGCCTTATAGACTTATCGACCTATCGACTTATATCTAGGTCGGCAAGACCGCTGGGTCGGCAAGTCGGATAAGTTCATATCAGGATATAATGATATTTACAATCGTTCGGCTTTAAAAAATAATTAATCCCCGTAAAGAACTTGCCGCCTTATCGCCCTATCGACTCAACCGACTTATCGACTTATCCCCTATCGTCTTATTTCATCTCCGGTATAAGAATTTTTGCTTCAACATTTTTTACTCTGTCAATTGTATTATTAAACCCTTTGTAAAGCTGAGCGGAGGTTTGGGCATTATAAAATTTCCCGCCTGTAACCAGTGCGGTGCATTGAAGCTGTTTTAAATCATCACTGTCTTTTATATTAAAAGCTATAACATCTATTTCAACATCTTTTCTGTATTTTATAAGCTCCATTACAAACTTGCATGGACTTTCGTCACAGTTTTCTCCTCCGTCTGTCATTAGTATAATATGCTTTTTCCCGTAAAACATCGGAAAATCGTTTTTTATTGCCTGTTTCAGCGAAAAAGTTATCGGAGTCATTCCCCGTGGCTTATGTTTTTTCAGGGATGATGCTATATTTGAGGAATTATTTTTTTGAATCGGAGATGCAAGTGTCGTTGCTCTGCAAGCTTCTATCGGAGTAAACCCCATTCTTTGCCCGTAAATTCTTAAGCCGACAGGGGTTGAAGGATCTATTTTAGGAAGAATATCCATCATCGTTTTTATCATAAGATTGAATTTTGTATCGTTTTCTAACGGTTCATTCATACTGTTAGAAAGGTCGATAATGAACAAAAGTTCCTCTCCGTATTCTGGATTATAAGAATAGTTCTGCGGGGTAAATAAACCGTATTTTGACGCAAAACACGGATTTACCATAAATAATATAAGTAATAAAGCGAATATTTTTTTCATAGGAATATTGTAATTAATAAATATGTTATTAAATTGCCCGAAATATTTAGCACTTTAATCTAAAATTCTCCACAATAGACAATTTGTCAGTTTTGAAGTAATCTTTAATATATAAAAAGAGGATGTTATGGCAAAATTAAATATAGTACTTTATGAACCTGAAATTCCGCAAAATACGGGAAATATTGCCAGACTTTGTGCATGTTGCGGAGCATCATTATATCTTGTCGGCAAGCTTGGATTTTCACTTTCAAGCAAATATACAAAACGTGCGGGCTTGGATTATTGGGATAGTGTTGATTTACATAAGGTCGATTCTATGGAAGATTTATATAATATGTACCCTGACGGAACTTTCTATTATCTCACAACAAAAACCGACAAATTGTATACGGATATTGAATTTAAAGCTGGTGATTTTATAGTATTCGGACCTGAAACAAGAGGGCTGCCCGAAAAATATGTTAAAGATGAAAATGCAAGAACAATACCAATGAAAGAAGGTCAAAGAAGTTTAAATCTTTCAAATTCAGTTGCCATAGTAGCTTATGAGGCGATAAGACAAAATGGAATATAAATTACCACAACGCATAGAAAATTCAAATAAATCGACTTACGGTCGGGTTTTAAATATTGCAGGTTCGCAATATATGACAGGGGCAGCTTACCTGTCAAGCGTTTCTGCACTAAAAATCGGCTGCGGGTACTGTTTTTTATGTTCCTGCGAACGTGTTATTGATGCGGTTGCAGCAAAGACTAATGCAATTGTTTTTGTTCCGCTTGATAAATTAGAACAAAATATTAAAAATGCAGATGTAACAGAAATTGGCTGCGGACTTGGAGTTGATGAAACCGCAAGAAATATTTTTATTACAACCCTCAATAATGCAGATATCTCAAAGCCTTTAATAATAGATGCAGACGGACTGAATATTTTATCTGATATAAAAGAAGATTTTATAAATAAAGGCTTTAAACAAGTCATTTTGACTCCGCATCCCAAAGAAGCATCCCGATTGCTCGGATGCAAAACGGAAGATGTATTAAATAATATTGAATACAGTGCAAAACAAATTTCGGATTTATACAACTGTGTTACGGTCTTAAAAACAAACAAAACATATATATACTCGCCTGAGTACAAAAATTACACTAATACAACAGGTAATAATGCAATGGCAAAAGCGGGTTCAGGGGATGTTCTGACAGGAATGATATCAGGACTTACCGCTCAGGGTACAAATATTTTTGAAGCCGCATGCCTTGGGGTTTATTTACACGGTAAGTCAGGTGATTTTGCTTCAGAAAATCTTACACAATACTGTGTAATGCCTGACGATTTGATAGATTATATCCCGCAAGCCGTTAAAACTTTAATTTAAGCTTTCATTCCATTCAGGAAATTTTTTAATTCAGGTCTTTTTGTTTTTAAATCAGCCTGATTGTCAGTTTCGGCTTTTTGCTGATTTTGAGCTTTTACTGCTTCTGCCTGTTTGTCTTTGCCTGTATTGCCGAATAATTTATCGCCAATCCAGTTTGCAACAGGTGTTACCGCAACAGGTCCGAGGAATCTGTAAACCGAACCGAAAATAATCAGAGATTTTAATACGTCAAGACCTTTTAACTTTCCTGCTAAATCGGCATCTTTAAGCCCCTTATCAACGTAGTGCATCAAATTAGGTTTTTTGAATTTTTTAAGTTCAACATCATCAGGATGTTTTTCAATATATAATTTCTTGATTTTTTCTCTGTGAGTATTCAAATCTTTTTCGAGTTGTTCTACCGAGGTATTTAGTTTTTTAGCGGCATAAGGCATTGAAATTTTGTTATTCCAAGGACCTAAGAACCAATGACTGAACAAATACGCAATACCTGTCGAAGCAACTAAAGTTAAGCCCTGATTAACAGCAAGAGTTTTCTTTCTCTTTTCATCCATATTTTGGTTTCTTAGGGTTTGAGTCATATACATGCCCGAAATTACAACCGAACCGATTGTTTGCATGTGGTCTACTATACTTCCTATATTGTCTTTTTTAGAAAGCCAATTTGTTATTTTTGACGAAAACAAAGGTGCTGTATAGTATTGTGCAATCTTGTCGGTTAATTTATCCATACCTTTTTTGAAAGGATTTAAAAATGCCGACTGTATAGGCATGCTGCCGCCAAAAGACTGAGCAGATGCGTAATTCTTTTCACTGTTGTTATTATATCTGTATGAATAATCAGGACGGGTAGTGTTTAATGTTACGTTCATTATTTAGCACCCCCTTCCGATTTATTGCCGATAGATTCAATGCTGGGACGTTGTTTGAAAGACTGAGCGGCTGCAATTTGCTGAGTCTGCTCAGGTGCTTGAGTTTGCGGCTTTTTACCTTTTTCAATTCCGAAAACATATTTCAAAATCGGAGGAATCAAAGCTACTGTAAGCATTGCTTTTAGAATACCAAATACGAATGTATCGGGTGCCATATTTACGGCTTTGTAAACCATATCAAAATCAAGTTTTTTATTGAGTTTTACAAATTTACCCTTGTCATCAAATTCTGCAAAGTTTTCAAGGAATCTTTCTTTTATCCATTTAGTCCCTTTCATAAGTGCAGGTTTGCTGAGATTTTCTTCATTATAGTCTTTGTAAACTTTTTCGTAATCTATACCTTTTTTTAGGCTCGAAAGACCAGTCAATTTACCGTTTTCATCAACTGTCTTTGTTCCGAATTGTTCTAAAAATTCATCTTCAAGATGAGATGTTCCCTCAAATAATTTTTCTTTTGTCAAATCTTCAGGTGTTATATTTTCCTGTTGTGAAATTTTATTCAACCTTCTTGTAACAAGTTTTACTTCACTGCTCTTCTCAAATTTATCAATAATTAATTGAGCATCGCCTTCTTTGACTTTTTGAGCGGCTTTTCCCAGAGGATACATAATAACACTTGCAAACCCAAATCCGATTAAACCTGATGCCATTGAATGTCCTGATGCGTAAATTTTATCCTCCTTATTTTTCTTACCCGGAAGTGATAAAATTGCCAAAGGTCTTGGCCCTAACGCAAGAACAAGTGCAACTAAGTTTTGAACAATTGTTGTATGGTTGTTGCATCCTTCGATGAGTTTATCAAGCATTCTTGACGAAAAACTTGCGGCAGCTCCGAAACTCACAGAACTGCCGCTATAATATCCTCTATTCACATTTTTATTGCTACACAACTCCCCACTCGCACTCTTAGAGTTATTCTCCAGCCCGTACTTGGGTTTGTGCTGATTTATCATCATGGGATAACTTATATGATTATCTATTTTCATGCTTCACCTTAATTAGTAATTGATACATCCATATTAAACCAAATAAAATTATTTGTTGTTATGTCTTTAATAATTTGTTACATTTTTATTTAAAAGGCGATAAGACGATAGGGCTATAAGGCAATAAGTTCTTTACGGATATTAATTATTTTAATACTTGAACAATTATTACTAATATTAATAATCCTGATATGAACTTATCCGACTTGCCGACTTCTCGTCTTGCCGACCTAGCTATAAGTCGATAGGTCGATAAGGCTATAAGGCAATAAGTTCTTTACGAATATTAATTATTTTAATACTTGAACAATTATTACTAATATTAATAATCCTGATATGAACTTATCCGACTTGCCGACTAGGCCGACTTTTGACAAAAAAAATAATACCCTCATCAGGTATTATCTTTTATTTTTCGGATTTTGTCCATTGTGTAACCTATTCAATATCGAGATTACTTTCGTCGGCTTGAAGCTGTTTTTTCATGATGTTGTGTTTTACAGCATCTACTAACAACTCATAGGATTTCTTGTTTTCAATTCCCGGAAATTCCTCTTTGAGTTGGCTTCTGACCATCGCTTCCAGCTCTTGGTTGTCAGAAAACATTTCAAGATTTTCCACACCGCTTATTGCTTCTAAATATTCAGTGGTGCTTTTATCTAATTGAGTTTTATTCGCATATTCCTGCCATCTTGCTTTAGGGCTGACAGTTTCTTTAATCTTTTTGACTAATTTTAAGTTTTTAACACGGTCAAACATTGCGATTACCTCACACTTTTCACTTCTTGTATTATTTTAAAGTACGATAAAAATAATAATTGACTTATTTACATATTATCTTTACAAATATTAACAATTACATCCTACAATCTACTGAAATCGACAAGATTATCGTATTTTTCTTTTAATAATGAAAGAAGCGAAATTCTGTTATTCTTAACATTTTCATCCTTATCCATGACTAAAACGTCATCAAAGAATTTTGTAACTGTCGGATTTAATTTTTCAAGTTCGTTCAGATATGTATTATAATCATTTGTTTCTTTGATATTCTTTAATTCATTATAAAGTGCGATTTCAGCAGGTTCTACAAAATATTGTTCGTTAATATTGCCGCCTTTTGAATCTTTTATAATTCTTATTACTCTGTTTGCGTTTTCGCACAATTGAGGCATGTCTAATTCTGATACTATTTCAACTCTTTTTACATAATCCGCAATATCTGTTAAAGGATTTTTAACTGCACATGCTTCCAATATGTTTTTATTATATTTTTCACAAAGGAAAATAATCATTCTCTGAACAAAAAATTCTTCAACTTCTTTTGCGCAATCTCTTTGAACAGGCAAAAGTTTCAGAGCTTTATCAATATATTTACTTATATCAATTTTTAACTCTCCGTCAAGAATAGTTCTTATTACGCCTAAAGCTGCGCGTCTTACCCCAAGAGGATCTGATGAACCTGTCGGTTTTTTGCCTGATGCAAATACCGCACAGACAGTATCAATTTTGTCTGCTATTCCGACAATTTGTCCCTCAATCCCCTTAGCAGTTTCACTTTCGGCATTGATAGGGAAATAATGTTCCTTAATCCCTTCTACTACTTTTGAATTTTCACCGCAAACTTTTGCATAATCAGCCCCGATAAATCCCTGAAGCTCGGTAAATTCAAATACAAGGTGAGTTGTCAAATCCGCTTTGCACAAAAGTGCGGTTCTCAAAACATCAACATCAGCAACATTTAAGTCCTGAGATAATGATTTTGAAAGCTCTATAAGTCTTTGGGTTTTATCAAACATAGTTTCCATTCCTTTTTGGAATGTGACCCCTTTAAGACTTTCAACATAATTTTCAAGAGGCTTTTTGGTATCTTCTTTAAAGAAAAATACCGCATCATCAAGTCTTGCTTTTATAACTCGCAAATTTCCTTCTTTAATATTTTTAAATTCTGTTCCGACATAATTAGCCATTGTTATAAATTGGTTAATAAGTTTGCCGTCTTTACGGAGAGCAAAATATCTTTGATGAGAGCTCATAACGGTTACGGTAACTTCTTCGGGAATTGTCAGAAATTCTTTGTCAAATTCACATAAAACAGGAACAGGATATTCCGTAATAAACGTAACTTCTTCAAGCAGATCAGGTGTAAAATACGGAGTTGCCCCGATTTTGGAAGCTTCTTCGGTTGCTTTTTTAACGATTAGTTCACGCCTTTCATCCTGATCAACTATAACGCATGCGTTTCTCATTGATTCAATATAATCCTGAGGGGATGAAATCATGACATTTTGCTGGGCAAATCTGTGACCTCTTGACATTCTGCCTGATTCTTTGTCAATAATTTTGATTTTTACTTCTTCATTATCTAGAATTGACACTATCCATTTTATCGGACGGGAGAATTTCTCGTCATTGTAGCCCCATCTCATGAAATGTGCGCCCTGAAGCTTTGAAAATACATTCGGTATATTTTCACTAAGAAGTTCTTTTATATCTTTACCTTTTACGACAATTTTTGCAAATACATAGTTATTTTCCGTATATAAACTTTCCGGTTCGACATTGTTCTTTTTTGCAAAACCTTCTGCTGCTTTTGTGAGTTTGCCGTTTTCGTCAAAAGCTATATTTGCAATCGGACCCTTCACAATTTTTTCTTCGTCTGCGGTTTTTTCGTCCAAACCGTAAATTAAAACCGCCAATCTGCGAGGGGTTCCGTAAACTTTGATATCCTCAAATTTTACTTTATTTTCATTCAAAAAATTCAATATTCCCGAATTAAGCTGTGATATCGCCTGTGGAATAAATTTGTAAGGTAATTCTTCTGTTCCGACTTCCAATAAATATGTACTCATTTCACGTCCTTATAATACTTTGTGTTTCATTTATTTTAAAAAGGGTTTAATAATAAAGCCCCTGAAAATTATATTAAAAGCAATACGGATTGTAAAGTTTTAGTATAATTATCTATTCGTTGAATACCTGTTTTTTAATTTTCAGTCCTGTTTTTGTAGTCGCAAGCCCTGCCTGAGAGCTTTCTTTAAGCATTGGTGACATAAGTACTCCCGTCTGAGCCATTGCATCTACAACTTCATCAACAGGAATTTTTGATTCTATTCCCGAAAGCGCAAATTCTGCCGCAGTAATTGCATTCACCGCAAGAAAAGGATTTCTTTTTACGCATGGGACTTCTACAAGACCTGCAACAGGATCACAGGTTAAGCCCAAAAGATTTTTTAGTGCCAAAGCTGCCGCATTTAATATTTGTGAAATATTTCCTCCTCTCAGCTGACAAACCGCACCTGCAGCCATAGCACAAGCAACTCCGCATTCTGCCTGACATCCCGCCACTGCGCCTGCAAGTGCTACTTTTACGGATATAATTCTGCCGATTTCTCCTGCGGTAATTAATGCGTTTAACTGTTCAAATTCAGAATAATTGTACTCTCTGCTTACACCAATCAAAGCTGCGGGTAAAATTCCGCATGAACCTGCCGTTGGACAGGCTACAATAGTTCCCATTCTGATATTTTCTTCGCTTGTTGCAAGTGCATACTGAACAATTTTTTCAAACAAAGAACCAAACATTGAAGGCTCTTTTTCGTATTTTTTTCTTAATTTATAACAGTCATCCCCGCACATTCCGCTCAAAGAAAGCTCTTTTGAAACAAGTCCCGCATCTATTGCTTCTTTCATATTAAAAAGGCTTCTATTCACAAACGCTCTTACTTCTTCAACAGAAGAGCCGTTTTCTGATGCCATAGATTCCTGCGCAATTTCATAGATTCTTTTATCAGTTGAAATACATACATTAAATAATTGTTCAAAAGTACTTATATTTATATCCATAATTTAGTGTTCCAATTTTTGCGCATAAGTCACAAAATAAACATCTTCCGATTCTTCAATTTTGCTGATTATGCTTTCATCTATCAGACCGTCAATACATATAATCATTGAGGCATCTCTGCCTTTTGCGTTCCTGTCACAATTAAGAGATGCAATATTTATCCCTTTAAGTAATGACGTTACGAATGATATCATTCCTGGTTTGTCTTTATAAACAAGAATAAGAGTATTATAATTTCCCGAAAGTGATACGTTAAAATCGTTTATTTTTGTGATAAGAATTTCTCCCGCACCGACAGAATCACCCGAAATCTTCATATTATAATTCCCATAGAGTTCAATATCTACGGAATTTGGGTGTCTGCGAAAATTGTCATAATATTCAAAAGAATACTCAATCGTTTTTGCAATATCCGAATTAAAAATATCTTTAATTCTCTTATCATCAACTTTTAAACCTAAAATTCCAGCCAACAAACCTTTGTCTGTTCCGTGTCCTTTGCCTGTATGGGCGTATGAGTTGTAGAGCTTGAAAACAACCTTGCGGGGTGTTGATTTATAAATATTGCGGGCAAGCAATCCAAGTCTTACAGCCCCCGCAGTATGGGAACTTGACGGGCCTGCCATAACAGGTGAAACTATATCAAATAATGTTGATTTTTTCATTTTCCCTCGTTTTTTGATATTTTAACATAAACAATATTATCGGTATGTTCATTTTTTCTTTTGTCTTGATGCAAAAAGAAGAAACAAACCAAAATGCTTAAAACAACGGCAGCATAATGCGTTAGGCTCTGAACTTTCGACCTTTACAAAAGGGTAAATATATAAATTATTGTCGGCATAGTAATACAAACCTGCATATTTTGCCCCCTTTTAAGGGGGAAATGGGCGTTTAGCCCAAAGGGGGTCGATTCATATTATACGTCATCCTGAGGTGTTAGCCGAAGGATCTGTTTAGACAAGATACTTCGCTATCGGTGCTCGCATTAAACGTGCACGCTAACGCTTTCATCCTCTGCTCGCACCGGCTCAAAATGACAACTTTGCTCAAAAATGGCGTATTACAACCCCCTACGGCACTGCCGTGCCACTTCCCCCTTACAGGGGGAAGAATTTGTGCCCCATTTCTTTGACCGCAAAGAAATGGGGCAGGTAGTTTTTTCATGTAAAAAAACATACCAATAATATTGTTTATGAAGGAAATGGTTAATATTATCGTAAATTATATATCATTTCAAATAATTTTATAATTCTGCATAAATTTTTGAAAAAAATATTATATTGTGATATATTATTTGTATGGAATGTCCTAAATGCGGAGCAGAGATAGATAAGAGCGCAATGGTGTGCCCGAACTGTAAGAAGGTACTCAAAATTGTTTGCCCCGTCTGTCGAACAGTAAACGAAAAAAATATATGTAAGAAGTGCGGAGAAGTCCTTGTTGTAAAATGTCATAATTGCGGCAAAGTCAATATGATGAAAAACGGCAAGTGTATTAAGTGCGGTTATTCGACAGAAATAAGTGCCGTTCAAGGTGAATCTAACGCTGATACTTTTGCTGTCGTCAAAATTGAATTCCCTAATTTTGATTTGATAAAAACCGCACTCGGCTCAAACCAGTTGTTTACCAAATTTAAAAATAATATAGACAAAATGATTAATGCTTATGCCGCAGGTCAAAGTGTAAGACGTCAGGTTGTTAAAAACGGCATATATTTAATTCGTTTTAATAAGGCATATACACTTTCATCCTCCGCTAATTCCGCAATTACGGCAGTTATTGATTTGGCAAACAAATTTACAAGACTTAATGTAAAACTTATAAACAAAAAAAATGTTGCCCTGAAAGCTAATTTTACAATTATGAAGCGTGATGCCGACAAAGATCCTTACGATATAGAAACAGGTTTTCAGGCAAACATGCTAAACCAGAGTAGTGATAAATCAGCCCGTGCGCTGGAATCATGCCAAGTTATGACGGATGACGATTTTGAAGAATTTTATTCAAAAACTTACAAGATGGAATCACTTGATTCTGCACTTGTAAACGGGAAAATGAAAAGATTTTTTGAAATAAATATTAAAGAGCTTATCAATATAGAAGATTTTATAAAAGAAGCACAAGCTGAGGAAGAAGAAGCAAATCCCGAAGTTCCTAATTTTATTCAGGAAGGTATGCTTGCACAGGACAAAATTGTTGAACGCACCATTGATGAAATAAATGAAATCAAAGGCGAAGACCTGTATAATGTTGAGCTTATTACTTTTGATGAAATAAATTGCGCTTTCTATAATACCGAAAATGTCAAGGTTCTTGATAATGTGGTTGAAATATTACAGGAAGTTCCGCACGGAGTAATAGCAATTAAAGGTTCTAATCTTTATCAGCCTTATGCACTGAAACTTCTTGCAACAGTAAATCAACTCGGGATTTACCAAAATGTTATACCGATTACCTGCCATGATAATATGAAGTATTCTCCATATTCATTTTTTAGGGAATTGGTTTCTTCTGTATTTAATTTTACTGTTTCACAAAAGCAGTTTTCTACAAATGATTTTTCATCTTTTTCCGCTTTTGATTCCGATAACCTTATAAAAGATTTAATCTGTTTAAATCAGAGAAATATGGATAATCTTGAAGACACAAGACAAAGATATTTTGAAGTATTTCTATCTTTGCTCCAATCTATTCCTGAAACGGTTATATTCGTGGAAAATTTTGAAAAAATTGATTCAAGTTCGCTTTTTGTATTGGGACTTTTATTTGAACATTTTGAGGATATGAAAATCAGCTTTATTGTTTCTTATGATAAAGAATATTCTCTGCATAAATATTCGCATTTCTTACTTTCAAGACCATTCTATACTGAAATTACCCTTGTTCCTACAAAATTTGAACAAATCGTGGAGGCTGATGCCGATTTTTACAAGGATATTATGACGGACTTCTTCTTCAAAAGAATTGCAAAATATGCGGCAGGCAGTGTTCTGTTTATAGATTATGCAATACAGTATCTTGTTGAATCAGAAGTTTATCAGTATACGGACAGAAATACCGTTGAGTTGCTAAATCCTAAAACAACAATGATTCCGTCAAGTCTTAAACTTTTAATGCAAAGACGTTTAAATCTTATGAAAGATGATGAAGATTCTTTAAAATTGTTATCTTTATGCGCTTTGACTGGTCCGAGAATTGACTCAAAAACAGCAGAATCTTTCGGAATAGAAAATTGGCGTGCATTGTCGGAAGCTTTAGCAGAAAGAGGCTTTTTATATTTCTACAACGACAGTATTTATTTCCCGAATTATAATATCTTGCGAGAAAATATACCTGCCGTTTATGATGACGATAAACTCAAAGAAATTGCCAACGAATTGTTTGAAAAAGTTTATGACGAAAAAATGCCGTCTGCCGAAAAAGCTATAATGTATGAGGTTATAGGCGAACATCAGAAGGTTATTTCCGAATGGGAAAATCTTGCAAATTTAGATTTATCAATGGGGGATTTTTCTTCTTATCTGAATTGCTCCGGAGAAATAATTAAATCTCTTGATAAATACAGAAAAGATTGGTCAAAAGAAGAACTCGAAGAATACAAATCAACTATTTATGAGAATATTTCAAATAACATGTTTGAATATGACCCGGAACAGACAAGAGATATTGCGGACAAAACTCTTGAAGATTTACAAAAATCTCAGGATAATAAAAACTTTACTGATTTGTGTATGAAAATGATTCAGGGTGCGCTCAATCACGGAGAATATTTATATGCCCTAAATCTTACTCACAAATTACTTACAACCATGACAAACGAAAATGCGTCACTTGACCCTGCTTCAAAGAATTTTGATTTGAAATTCCTTTTGATGACTATTATACACGTTAAAATTTTGTTCGGAGTAGGAGCATTTAATGACTGCGTTGATATAGGCTACAACATTCTTAATGTTCTCGATAATTCAAAACTCGAAAATATTGAATATACTCTTATAACAAAAGACAGTTTTAAATATCTGCTTGTCGAATGTATCGGATATATAGCAACATCAGTCATTTTGACAATGAGAGAAGATGTAAAAGAAATTCTCGGTATTGTCAATAAGCTATTTGATTTTGTCCCCAAAGATTATGAAATATTCTATAAAGTACAGGGGCTTGTTAAAGGGGATGATGTTTCTGTTGCAGAAACCGATAAAGGTGAAAGTATCTTCTCCGAAGTGTTCTATTACATAATAAAAGCATTTACCGAAAACAAAGACAATCCGCAGGAATTTGCAAAAGAAATTTATAAATCAAAACTTGCAGCAAAAGAAGGATTTTTGTATCCGTTTGAACTATTTGCAGATTTGTTAATCGGGCACTCTTATACCGAATTAAAATCTTATCACAAGGCATCCTCTATTCTGTACGAAGTTGTTAAAACCGCACAGGATAAAGGGTTAAATGTTATATCTTTTGTTGCGTGGTATGTGTTGAGTATTCTGAATCTTAAACAGGGCAAATTTGATATTGCTTACGGAATGCTCAATAATTCCTCGATTCAGATGGATAAATTGGGCGGTGTAAGTGATTATTTGATGCTGCTTATCAAATTCAATATGTATAAACTTATGAGTTGTCTGAATGTAACTGATAAAGCCGAAATATGCCTTGCACAAGCAAAATATATCGTTAAAAAATACAACCTTAACTTCAATACGGAAGTTGATATTGAGAAATTTTTAGCGGATAATCAAATAGAAGCTCCTGATTTGGGTGCAATGGTTCAGCAGGCTCAGGAACAAGCACAACAGCAGGAACAGATACAACAAGAAGAACAAGCGCAAGAGTCTCAGGATAAATCCGAATAATTTGAATGCAATAATTAATAATATTTATATATAATTAAATAATACAAGAGTGTTCAAAGAAAGAGAGGAAAAAATGAAAATATTATTTGCAGCTGCGGAAGTCGCACCTTTTTCAAAGGCAGGCGGGCTTGCTGATGTGGTAGGCAGTTTACCGAAAGAACTTGAAAAAGATGCCGAAATTGCTATTTTCACCCCTCTTCACGGTTGTATCGACAAAGAAAAATACGGAATAAAAGAACTTGAAAACTCTCAAATGTGGCTTACAATGGGATATCAGCCGCAAAAGTTTAATCTTTATACAACAAAACTCCCCGGAACAGACATAAATGTATTTTTTGTCAAAAATGACTGGTATTTTTCTCCGTTCAGGGAAGTTTACCCAAAATACTTAGACCCCCGATATGAACACGAAAGATACATTTCTTTTTCTCTTGCAGTTATGGAGTATGCAAAACAACTTAATTTCAGGGCGGATGTTATACATGCAAATGACTGGCATACTGCTATGCTGCCTTTATATCTTCATTCAAATTATAAATTTGATGAATTTTGGACAAATACAAAATGCGTATTTGAAATTCACAACCTTGCTTATCAGGGTGTATGGTTTGAAGATGTAATTGATTATGCAAATATGAGAAAAGATATCGTTTATAATCAATGGGGCTGTGAACACTATGGAATGGTTAATTGGATGAAAGGTGCAATAAATTATTCAGACCGAGTTGTAGCGGTATCTCCGACTTATTCAAGAGAAATTTTAGGCGGAGAATACGGAGAAGGCCTTGATTATACCCTCAGAATGTCACAGGGTAAATTAAGAGGAATTTTAAACGGGATAGATTACAGTGTATTCGACCCTAAAAAAGATAAAGCACTTACAAAAAATTATGATGTAAATTCTTTAGAACTTAAAGAAGAAAATAAAAAAGCTGTCTGTAAATATTTCGGGCTTGAATATAATCCTAAAAGACCTTTAATAGCTCTTATTTCACGTCTTGTAGGACAAAAAGGTCTTGACCTGATAAGAGATATGCAGTGGGAATTACAAAACCTTGATGCGGATTTTGTATTTTTAGGCAGCGGTGATAAAGATTATGAGAACCTCTTTATTTGGCTATCCAATAATACAAAAAATATAAGAACCTATGTCGGATATGACGGAAAACTTGCAAATCTTATATATGCCGGAAGTGATTTCTTCCTTATGCCGTCAAAATTTGAGCCTTGCGGGTTGAGTCAATTAATTGCCATGAGATACGGTTCACTGCCAATTGTAAGAGCAACAGGCGGTCTTGAAGATACGGTTACGGGATATCCGCTTGATAATTCAACAGGCTTTAAATTCTGGAATTATAACGGATGGGATATGCTTAATGCTATAAAATGCGCACTATATGTATATACTGACAAATATGTTTTTAATGCTATGCGAAAATCTGCAATGAATGCCGATTTTTCATGGAAACGCAGCTCCGCTCAGTATTTAGATATGTATAAAGAGATTACGGGATTGAAATAAATACATTTGGAGAATTTAATATGGTTGTGGAAAGACAAAAAGTAAAAGAACAGGATAAAATTGAAAGAAGAAAAAATTTTGAAGCAGTAGAAAGTAATTTAACCCCCGGACAGGTCAAACTTGAAGCCTCAAGATGTCTGCATTGTAAAAACCCAAGATGTGTTGCAGGCTGTCCTGTTAATATTAAAATCCCCGATTTTATAGAAGAATTAAAACATGATAATTTGGATAAAGCAGGTGATATTATTCGTGAAACGAGTATGCTGCCATCTGTTTGCGGCAGAGTTTGTCCTCAGGAAAGACAATGCGAAGGTAATTGTGTTTTAGGTATAAAAGGAGAACCTGTTGCGATAGGGGCTTTAGAGCGCTATGTCGGCGATAATACAAAAGCAGCAGAACCGCAAATTGAACCGAGCGGCAAAAAAGTTGCAGTTGTAGGTTCAGGATGCGCAGGAATTACTGCTGCCGCAGATTTAAGAAAAGCAGGACACGAAGTTGTTGTATTTGAAGCTTTACATAAGTTAGGCGGAGTTTTAAGATACGGTATTCCTCCATTCAGACTTCCAAGAGAGTTTTTAGACAGAGAAATTTCTAACCTGAAAGCTATGGGGGTAGAATTTAAAACAAATGTCATAGTAGGAAAATCAATAACTTTAAAACAACTTAAAGATGACGGATTTGATGCGGTATTTATCTGTTCGGGCGCAGGTTTACCCAAAATGATGAATATCAAAGGCGAAAATCTTAACGGAGTATATTCCGCAAATGAGTTTTTAACAAGGGTAAATTTGATGGGGGCAGGCAGAACAAAAGAATCTCCTACACCTTTAAGAATCGGTAAAAAAGCAGCAATTATCGGCGGAGGTAATGTCGCTATGGATGCTGCACGAACAGCAGTTCGTGTCGGATTTGAAGAAGTTTATATTATGTATCGCAGAACAGAAAAAGAACTTCCTGCAAGACTTGAAGAAATACGTCACGCTAAAGAGGAAGGAATAATTTTCAAATTTTTGCACGCACCGGTTGAAATATTGGAAAAAGACGGCTACGTTTCAGGTATGAAATTTGAAAAAATGGAGCTTGGCGAAGCGGATGAATCAGGAAGATGCAGACCAATCGGAACAGGAGAATTTGTGACAGAAGATGTTGATACAGTAATTGTTGCATTAGGTACTGATCCGAATCCTATCATTCAGCGTTCTGCCCAATATGACGGTCTAAATATTGAAACAGATAAAAAAGGATATATCGTTGTTGATAGCGAAACCCGTTCAACAAATATTCCTTGCGTTTATGCAGGCGGGGACGTTGCACCGGTCGGGGCGTCAAATGCAATTAATGCCATGGGCGCAGGTAAAAAAGCAGCAAAAGCAATTAACGAAATGCTTGCACAATAAATATTTATTCCTTTTGTCGGAATTTCAGAGAAGAATAGTAGATATTTCTCTTGATTGTTGCGGGATTGTTACAAATCAATCAACGAAAATCGTTTTCCAAATAAGGTTAGAAAGTTGTCTTTGCAAGTGTTTACGGGCAACTTTCTTTGCTTTACCCTCTTGTAATTTTTTCATATAGTATGCACTGCCAATTTCATCATACCTTGTTTGGTGTATTGCTATTGAATAAAGAATAGAATTTAATATACGATTGCCTCTATGATTGTTTCTATGCTTTTCACTCATTCCACTACTACAATCTACCGGTGCAACTCCACAATAACTTGCAAATTGTGCTTTAGTCATTTTCTT
>FLNX01000506.1_pt1 | contig 16161 bp, 13 predicted proteins | sample 1140341 | NCBI WGS metagenome assembly FLNX01 (sample SAMEA3878208, study PRJEB12797) | bioreactor metagenome | biome: Moose rumen | place: Sweden | collected 2011-10
CAATTTCCGCGAAGCAAAGACCGCCATAGCCCGCTCACACATTTTATCTTCGCTGATTTTTCCTGCATCATAATCTTTTTGGATTTCATGCAGTTTACTTTTCATCCTGCGTTTAGTTTTACCAAGCAGAAATATCTCCTTGCGAGTAATTCGCCAGCCTAAAAATGGAACTCCGTGAACTGTCTTTCCAAAAACTGGCTCTTTTAGCAAAAGATTCATTTTTTCACAGCAGAAATTCCTAGCAACCATAAAGGCCATTTTTAATTCAGCCTGTGAATCGGAAAAAATCACCATGTCGTCCATGTAGCGCACATATCCCTTTGGCTTTAACTGCTCCAAAACAAAATGGTCAAGAGGAGAAAGATACAGATTTGCAAAAAACTGGCTCGTAAGATTCCCTATGGGAAGCCCACAGGAGGGGGAAGTCTCGCTTGAAACTTCGCACATTCGTGCTCGTTGCGAATACCCCTCGCGCTGCGAGTTTTCGAAGCAAACTCGGTAGTGAGGCGTAGCCGAACGTACTACCCCTTCTCCTAAGGGGTACGGTTCAGGCATAGCCTTCACCGAGACTCGCTCAAAACCTGTCTCACAGGTTTTGCCGGCTAAAGCCGTCGCTCCCTACCCCTTAAAATCCCCATAACTCGTTTCATAAGAATCAATTACAGAAAACAATAATTCAAGGCATCGTGTGTCTTTTATAATCCTGCACAAAAGGCTTTTCAAAACTGTATGGTCAATGGAATCAAAATATTTTCTTACATCTAGCTTCAAAAAATAGGTTGAACGTTCTGCACATTTAAATGCATATCTGGCCGCGGCGTGGGTACCTTTTCCTTTACGGCAGGCATAAGTATGATAGATAAACTGCCTTTCAAAAACAGGCTCCAAAACATTTATTATGGCGTGGTGAATTACCCTGTCGGAAAATGGAACCACGCTTATTATCCTTTCCTTTGGGTCACATATTTTGAACTGTACATATTGAGAAAGAAGGGGCGGACTGGAAACCATGCGGTCGTGCAAGAGTTGAAGATTTGTATTTACATTATGGGAAAAATTCTTTACGGCAGGTTTTGAAGTTTTTCCCTTACGTGCCTTGAGCCAGGCAATCCTCAGATTTTCAAAAGAAACAATCTGATTAAAAAGGGATTTCGCCCGCTTCATCTTTAGCTGCTTTTTGTGAGTCTACATCATTTTTTTCATTCAAGATTTTCTGATACGCGTTAAACAAATCTTCTGCAAAATCCTTGAGCATGATGTTGTTTGCGTGAGGGAGAGTTTTTATTTCTTCCAAAGTGATTTTTGGCTTCTGCACTATAGCTGCAAGATGTTCATCTTTGCAGACCATGTATGCCCCAACAAGTTTTTTCTCTTTTGCAAGCTTGGAACGAAATTCTTTTAGTTTGTCAAAGACTGCTTTCTGTTCTTCGTTTGCAAGACTTGCTCGCCAATCCACCCGTTTGCTCTGTTTTCCGCCAGACTCGCCATCACCCTTGTATTCCACAAGAATCTGAATTCCGCAGTTCTGACCAGTGGAAACAAGATTCTCAACAGTACGGATTATGACATGGCTTTTCATAAAGGAGTTCAGTTCATCGCACTGGGAAGAATCTCCATTTGCGGCTATAAAGAATGACTGAAATTGCGGCATATTATTCCTTCTGTCATGCTGAACTTGTTTCAGCATGTAAAAAGATTCCTGTTCAGCGTTCGCGTTTTTAAGCTACCAGCAAAACAGAAACCATCCCGCACCACAGATTCGCTTAGCAGTGCGGGAACCAATTCGGTGTTACCACCAGGCAAAAATCCGGTTCTAAAAGTTTTTTGGGCGGATTACGGATTATTTCCTGCCGCCTAGAACTTAAAGAGCTGGAACGCACAACACGGAAACCAAGGTTGTTGTTACGGTTGTTCGGGTTGTTGCTGTTCCGGTTAGACACGGTGCAGTTGTTCGCATTGTTGTTCCAAGAACCGCCGCGTTTGACGCGGTTAGAGCCAGAAGCCGAGCCGGTCTACCTTGTTTGTTGGGATTTTGACCTAAAGATTATTTTTTTGATTTTCTTTTTTGCAAATCTCTAAATTCAGTTATTGCAATTGGTAAAAATTTAGCAATATTTTTATAATCACTAATTTTTGAAACATCCTTTAAAGTTGCAAAAAATTCATCAAACGACTTATTACTATTTTCTGCAGCAATATCAAGTGCTGTATAATCATCAAAATCAACCGATTCAAAATGATTTACTGTTATTGAAATTGTTCCACTCTGATTGGTTTTATTATCTGTAAATGTAAATTTGTATTTTGTCTCAATACCATTCGATTCAGTTTCTACAGAAGCAAACAAATCGTTTTCCAATTCAAATTTTTCGTTCATATTATTTCTCCTAAAAATTATTATTTATTCGACCGCGCAACGCGCGGTTATTACGGTTGCTTTCTTTCGACCGCCTAAGCGGTCTCTTTAAAGCAACCGCTTTTTACTTAGTTAGAACTGGAACGCACAACACGGAAACCAAGGTAGCTGAAACGGCCGTCCGGGTAGTCGCTGTCCCGGTTAGACACGGTGCAGTAGTTCGCATCGCTGCCCCAAGAACCGCCGCGCCTGACGCGGCCAGAGCCAGAAGCCGAGCCGGTGGCATCGGTAGAAGACGAAATGCTTCCATTCCTGTCCCAGCACCATTCCCAAACGTTTCCGCTCATGTCGTAAAGTCCGTAGCCGTTTGCAGCCTTGGTCTTTACATCCCTGGATCCTGTTTTATTTGTGTTGCTTGTATACCACGCCACGTCACCTACAGTGTCGCTTCCTGCGTAGGTGTAGTTTTGTCCCCCACGGGCAAGCCATTCCCATTCAGCCTCTGTAGGAAGGCGGTAGCCGTTTGCCTCAAAGTCGCAGGTGGCGGCGTTCCATGTAGAATTACTTGAAGTCGGAATACTTGAATATGCAAGGTTCTCCCAGTCCGTTATTCCGCTGACTGTATAGGCACAGCCAAGGCCTTCTTTTACGCTCAGCTTGTTGCAGTAAGCGATTGCCGCATACCAGTTCACATAGTTCACAGGATTGTTCAGCACATCGTCTCCTGTAAGCTTGTTTCCGTCCTTGTCATAGGCAGATGCCGTGCTCGGGTCTTCTCCCATTACTTCCTTGAACTCGCCCCTTGTTACCTCGTGGTCGCACACATACAAATCAGGTATGGTAAGGCTTCTTCCGCTTACGAACACGCTTGATGACGGTGTCCAGTTTTCACTTCTTGTTATTGTTGTTCCTGTAACCTCAACAAAGCCTTCGGGAATGTTATTTACACTGGTATTTACGGAAACCTTGTAAGTGTAATCAGCTCCCTTGTTTCCAAGCTCGTCATAGGTTACAAAGGTGTAGGTGTAGTAAGCCTTTGATCCGTCAATTCCACTGTATGTCTTGTTTGCTGTTCCCTTTGTCACGCTTTCGACTGTGCTTGGCTCGCTGTCGGCAGTGCCATCATTGCTTGTAAAGCTTATTTCTACATGGTCATAGTCGCTGTCACTTGGTTCTGTCCAGTTCAAAATAATTGCACTCAAATCAGAAGAATAAACTGCTGTAATTTCTTTTACTTTCACAGGCGGAGTAAAATCAAAATTATCTATTGTAATCTGTTCTGCTTCCTCACGGCCCGCTTCGTCTATGGCGGCTACAGTGTAGGTGCAGTTTGCACTCTCGTCTGTGGCAGTAATGTCAAAAGTCCATTTTGCATTATCATCGCTTACGGTGGCGGCAGTTGCAGCAGTGTCTGCAAGAAGAGTCTTTGCAATAAGTGAGCCGTCCTTTTTCCAGACAACTTTCTTTACATTACTTGCACTTGTAATGTTTGCGGTAACGGTTACTTTTGTGTTGCTCTTGTTTCCTGTGTAGCCGTTTTCATGAGGTACATCTGCTGTAAGGGCTATCTGCAAGGTCTGGCTCACATCAAGAGCAAGTGGTGTCGCACTTGCTATTACTCCCTCGCTCTTGTTTCCGCTGGTGTCTACGGTCTTTACGGTAAAGGTGTATTCCGTGCCGTTTGTAAGGCCGCTTATGTATGTTCCGCCAGCCCCCTGTGGCACCATCATGCTGGTAGAATCCAGGGCAGGAAGCACCACGCGATTGATTGCCTTGCTTCCGCTGTAGCTTACTTCATAACCGTAAATGTCACTGTCGGCAGCATCTGTCCATGTAAGAAGAACGCGACTGTCTTTTGCGGTGGCTGTAAGATTGGTAACTGAGGAAGGAGCTGTTTCATCAGCTTTTTTGTCAACTTCAACGATCTTTTCTACTTCAACAGTTACCGTCTTTTCTTTAATAGAAACCGTAGCCATTGAAACAGGGCTGTTTTCTATTCCTTCTTTTACGGCAACTGCCTTGTATACAGCATCATCACTTACGGCAAGGGCGTCTGTGTACTTTGAGCTTTCAGCCGTTGGGGTGCTTCCGTCAGTGGTATAGTAAATTACTGCACCTTCGGTTGCACTCTGCATGGTCAGAGAAAGAACTCCTTCCGTGTTCGTCTCTGAAACGGTAAAGGTTACGGCAGAGGCATAAGTTTTTTCTACCTTTACAGTTACTTTTTTTTCTTTTATAGAAACACTTGCCGTTGAAACAGGGCTGTTTTCTATTCCTTCTTTTACAGCAACTGCCTTGTATACAGCATCAGCATTTACGGTAAGGGCAGCTGTGTACTTTGAACTGTCTGTTGTCGGTGTGCTTCCATCAGCAGTATAGTAAATTACTGCACCTTCGGTTGCACTCTGCATGGTCAGAGAAAGAACTCCTTCTGTGTCAGTCTCTGAAACGGTAAAGGTTACGGCAGAGGCATAAGTTTTTTCTACCTCTTTTGTCACATACTCTGTTTCCGCATCTGCCTTACAGGAAGCAAAGCCCAGGGCCAGTGCCGCACTTAACGCGAGCACGATTACTTTTGAAAGTTTTTTCATAAAACTTCTCCTATATGTGTAAATTTTTTATGAAACTATTTGAGGGAAAATATATTCGCAAACGACTCAGTGACATTCACTCCTATTCTTGAAACCTGTTCCAGAACAGAAAGGACTTTATCAAGTTTAGGTGTTTTTATCGTGTCATTGACTTCCTTTGAAAGTTCGTTTTCTCTGTCTGGAAGCTGTTTTTTTACAGATTCCAGAACTTCACATATTTTTTCAGTCAATTCTTTTTGCTCAGCCACCGGAAGAACCTGGGATACGCTTCCAAAAGGAATTTTCAGAATACTGTTTGAAAACGAAGTGTCGGTCTTTCCTCCGTTTTCTGCAATAAGTCTTTTTACCCGCTCAAGTTCCAGAGGATTTTCAAGCGAAAGTTCAAGGTAGCCTTTTGCGAGCGTATCAGATGAAGTTGAAAGATGCTCCATTATGATTTGATAAAAAGACTTTTCGGAACCTTTTGTTCTGTCAGAATCCCGAACATAAGGCATCTTCTTGATAAGAGCTTTTACTTTTTGAATATCGATTCCAAGTTCATCAGAAATTGAATACAGTTCCTTTGCTGATAAACTTGTCACGTCATTTTTTGAGAACAACTTTTCCTTGCAGATGAAATAGTAGAACAAAACCTGCTCATATTCAGTTTTTGTCATATTCTGCATTCCCCGGTTTCTTATGTATTCATAAAGAAAATTATTTTTGTCCGCCATTCCTTGCTCTCCTTTTTGGCTTAAAAACAAAAAAAGGCATCGCCATGCAAAAATACATGGTAATGCCTTGTGTTTATGAAAATTATGTATGTGTGCTGTGAATTTGATTTAAAATGCGGATAGCCCGAAAAAGAATTTCGGGCAGAGTTATAGCTAGTGCTGTGCTGTGCTGTGCTGTGCTGTGCTGTGCTGTGCTGTGCTGTGCTGTGAATTTTGCGGCACAACTAATTTTGTGTCAAGCGGTTTTGAGAAAATTTGCTTTTTTCTGAATACATTACAGCACATATCAGATATTATAACACGGAAATTTAAATTTTGGGAAGATTTGTGGGGAAATTTGAAAAAAAATTTAAGGAAAGTGCTGAGGGTATTACAGTTTTTCATCTGTCAATTGACGGCTTGGCAAAATCATAGTATATTTTACTTAGATTAAGTCAAGGAGGTACGACAATGGCAACTTCAAGCATTTTTGCAAATTTCAACATAACAGACTCGAAAAAAGCTGAAAACTTTGTAAATGCACTTGATATTTCTGCAAAGGAAACATCAAAGAAATCAGCAGTGTCTAATAAATCTTTTGTTGTACTTCCGAATGACATAAAATCTTTGTGGGCTAAACGAAAAAACAAATGAATTTTAATGTCGTAAACATAATTGATTTTAGACGATAACGGACAGATTGTGGCATATTTTACCCTGACTCATAAACCGTCAAATATATCATCTTTATCTTTAAGTAAGTCTGCGATAAAAACACTTTCCCGATATGCAATACTCGATAGAGATTCTAATTCTTTTAATATTTCAGCTTTTCTTATTGCACAATTTGGAAAAAACTCTGCCTATAATGTTTCCAGAAATATTTCAGGAAATAAATTGATGGACTTCTGTTTTGAAATCCTTGAATCTGTGCAGAAACAAGTCGGCGGTGGAATCGCCTTTCTTGAATGTGAGGATAAAAAACAACTTCTAAATTTCTATCAGAATGAAAACAACAGGTTCCGTATTTTTGGAGAACGTCTTTCTGAAAGTGAAGGGAAAAAATATATCCCGTTGTTAAGATTCTTTTAATAGCGGTCGTTATCCTTCAATAATTGTTGATTTTTGTTTATAGAAGTTTTAAGGGAGGGGGCGGGGAGTAAAGAAAAACTAATTAAGCGGCAAAAGTTTTTGTGTTTGCAGAAAATGTTTTAGGAAGAAAAGCGCTAGGGTATGTAGCACCTGCGAAGCAGTTCGACGGTCAGCAAGCTGACCTTACCGAGTTTTTTTTTCAAAAACTCGCGAGAATTCTTTGTGCGAGTTTGCAGTGCAAACTCGGGAAGCAACCGCAGGTTGCGGCGAATGAGCGTTAGCGAAGTGCGGAACACCCGACCCGAACGAAGTGAGGGGAACGCCAAAAAAATCGTTATTCAAAACATCAGCCTCTTCTGCATAAACAAAAGATTTCTGCTTTGCCGTCAGTTCCGGCGGAATTAAGTTCTGCTTTATTGCATCCGTGTGGATGTGATAGTTCAGCTTTGAAAGCTCTCGTTTTACTGACCAGCCAAGCTGAGCTTGCTCCTGTTCTTTTAGGCGTTGAAATTCTTTCGCTACATACAGCTCAAATTCAACGGAAATCCAGCTTGCAAACTTAAAGGCGATATCTTTATGCGCGTAAGTTCCACCGTAGCGACCAGACTTTGAAACTATTCCGATAGCCCCTGTACTTTCAATCCATTTGGAAGGAGAAAGTGTAAAAGCATTCAGACCTGCCTCTTTTTTAAACCACTCGAATTCGAGGGGGTTAAAATCAGGATTATATAAACTTTCCCAAATTCCGAGATATTCAATTGTGTTGCGGTTACGAAGCCAGTTTGCAATTACAGCATTCGGCTCATCAGACTTAAAGCGTACAATATCGGTAAGCGAAAGAAAATCTTCATTGCCAACTTTTATAACAGAGACCGATGTGTTTTTTACCGTCAATGTCTGAGCCACTGCTTCTCCTTACACTAATAAAAAAGGCGAACTCTAAAAAGAATTCGCCTTAGAAATCACAAATAAAAATAAAAACCGCAAACGCAATTTTTGAGAATCATCATGTAATCGGTTTGTTCAGTTTTCATACTGAAACAATACTATATCAGAAATCAGATTTTCGGGCAATAGGTAGTAAAAAGGTGTCTTTAAACCAGTGTTTTCTCCAGGCGTTTCTTCTTCCGGCTTTTCGTTTTCTTCTGCGTCGGTGGTCTTTGTGGTGGTCGTGCCGTCAGCCGCTACGGTCGTTTCCGTCCTGCCGGTCAGATTGCCCTCGCTGTCGGTTTTTGTTAAGATGGTGTCACTCGTGGTCTTGCCGTCAGCCGTCGTCTCGGTCTCCGTTTCGGTAACAGTCGTTGACTTGTCCGCATTGGTCACGGTTGTTTTGGAAGATTCGCTTGAGGAGCCGTCGGCCTTTTCCGTCCTGCTGCTTTCTGCCTCGATTTTCGTGCCGTCTGATTTTGTGGTGCTCTCGGTCGTTTCGGTCACTTTTGAGCCGTCATCGTTCGTAGTCACCTTTTCGATTTTTTCTGACTCATAGGAATCCGCTCCCACTTCGTCCGTCGTGGTAGTCCTAGTCTTTTTGTCTTCAGAAATTGTCGTTGTCGTCTTTACAAAATAGGCGAACAAGGTCACATCGCCCGTAACAGCCTTTCCGGTGTAGTCCGTGCCGTCTGCCGTAAACCAGCCCTTAAAGTCGTAGCCTTCTTTTGCGGGATTTATTGCCGCTGAAAGACTTTTGCCGCTTTCAACGCTCACTGTCGTTGCATTTGCCCCCACCGCCGTATACAGTGTGACGGTGTACTTTGTCGTTTCTGGCTCAGTATTGTTGCCATCTCCGCCATCGCTACAGGCCACAAATGCCAAAAGTAAAAAAATGCCTGCCACTACGGTAAAAAAATTTCTCTTAATCTCCATACGCTCATTCTCCAAGTCGGTATTTTTAAGTTTTGTCACTCAAAATATCAAAAGATATTTATTATCTTCATTATAAAATCAAAAGATAAATAATACAACAAAAAAATTATCTTTTGTCATATTTTGATATATGAATTTTTGGAAAAAAGTAGATTCAGAACTTTCCTATCAAGGAAAATCACGCAAAGAACTTGCCGCTGCAGTTGGTTTTGATGCTGCTAACATCAGTTTTGGCATAAAAAGAAACAGCATTCCCGCTGCAGACACCGCACTCAAAGTCGCCCGCTTTCTAGATGTTTCGCTGGATTACCTTTTGGATATGCCCAAAGATTCAACCTACCCCGTACAGAACCCACAAATCGTAAAGATAGAAAAACGCCTGCGCCATTTTTCGCAGACCGATTTAAACGCCGTCCTTACTGTTGTAAATGCCCTGAATGAGAAATATTAGGTTAAAAGTCGAGTTTTACAAAAAGTATGTCATTGCCGTGCTTGACACGGCAATCTGTCCACGAATTTATACAATAGATTATCGGGGCGAGCCCGATTTTACATTTGATAAAAGAAGTGCCTGTAGAAGCGATGAAAGATTTATAAATCAGTATTTTGTGAATAAAAAAGGCGATGATTTCCAAGAAAATCATCGCCTTTTTTGGTAATAATTTGTTTTTTACTTCGTCAGCAATGCGTTCACAGCCTTTACGAACTCTGTGGGGTTCTTCAGTTCTGCGCCGCTTACCAGCAGGGCCTGGTCAAGCAGGACTTCTGCCACGTTTGCAATGTGGGTCTCGTCGCTCGTGCCTTCCAGTGCCTTTACAATCGCATGGTCGCCGTTCACTTCAAGAATGGGTTTTACTTCGCTCATACCGGCCTGGCCCATAGCGCGCATCATGCGTTCCATCTGCAGGCTGGGGTCATTTTCGTCCACAACAATGCAGGAGGGGCTGTCGCTCAGGCGTTTTGAAAGGATAACGTCTTTTACGCGGTCGCCCAAGGCTTTTTTCAGTTTTTCCTGCACGGGCTTAAAGGCGTCTTCTTTCTTCTTGGCCTCGTCCTTGTCTACACCCAGTTCCTCATCGCTGCCAGCGCGGTTTACGGCCTTCAGGTCAAAATCCTTGTACTTCATCAGAGAGGGAATAACGATGTCGTCAATGTCGTCTGCCATAATCAGCACTTCAAAGCCCTTCTTCTTGTAGGCTTCAAGGAGCGGAGATGCGCGCAGATTCTTTTCGTCACTGCCTGTAATATAGTAGATTGCTTTCTGGTCGGGCTTCATGCGCTGCACGTAATCGGCAAAGCTTGTCCATTTGTCGTCACCAGTGCCGCTTTCGTCAGTTGATTTAAAGCGAACGATTTCTGAAATTTCTTCACGGTTTGCGTAGTCGCCGTAGAGACCTTCCTTCATGGGGCGATTAAACTGGCTGACAAATTTGTTCCATTTTTCAATGGCTTTCTTTTCGTCATCGCTGCGCTTTGATTCTTCGGTCTTACGTGCCTTGTCCGCCGCTTCGCCCATCTTGCGGAATTCAGAAAGCAGTTTTTTGACTGACGCTGATTTTATCGTTTCCAAAATTCTGTTCTGCTGCAAAATTTCGCGGCTTACGTTAAGGGGCAAATCCTCGCTGTCAATAATGCCGCGCACAAAACGCAGGTAGGCGGGCAAAAGTTCCCGGTCATCGTCGGTGATAAAAACACGCTTTACATAGAGTTTTACGCCGCTCTTGTAGTCTGCCTGATACATGTCAAAGGGAGCGTTCTGGGGAATGTAGAACAGGGTCGTATATTCCTGAGTACCTTCTGCATGGGTGTGAATGTATGCAAGGGGATCCTGAGTGTCGTGGGTTGTGGTCTTGTAGAATTCGTTGTAGTCTTCGGCCTTCAGTTCGCTCTTGGCGCGCTTCCACAAGGCACTTGCACTGTTCACCTGGTCAATTTTGCTGTCGCTTCCGGTGATGTTTCCCTTGTCGTCGTATTTGTTCTGAGTGTAGTGCAGATAAATGGGGAAAGCGATGTGGTCTGAATAGCGTTTGATAAGTTCTTCAATCTTCCAGCGGGATGCATAATCCTTGCTGTCATCGTTCAAGTGCATTTCGATTGCAGAACCGCAGGTTTCCGCCTTGTCAAAGCCATATTTTTTTGCCAGATCGCTGTCTGCTTTAATTTCTTCAATAGAATAGGAATTAGTGCCGTCACTCGTCCACTTCCAGATTTTGCCGCTCTTGTCGCCAGCCTTGCGGGTAATTACATTGATTTCCTTTGCCGCCATAAATGCGCTGTAGAAACCTACGCCAAACTGACCGATAAGATTTGACTCTCCGGCATTCTTATCCTCGGCGATTTTTTCAATAAATGCCTTAGTACCGCTCCGTGCAATCGTACCCAGATTGTTGGTCAAATCTTCTTCGTTCATTCCGATGCCGCTGTCCTGCACAGTCAGCACTTTATTGGGGTCATCAAAGGAAATGTCTATTCTCGGCTCAATTTTGATGTCCTTGTAGTTGTCATCAGAAACAGTCAGATACTTGAGCTTGTCCAGTGCGTCCGATGCGTTGGAAACAATTTCCCGCAGGAAAATGTCCTTGTTTGAATACATTGAATGAATAATCAGTTTGAGCAACTGATTTACTTCTGTTTGAAACTGATAAGTTGCCATTTTTTGCCTCTTATCTGTAAGATACTAACAGAAAGGGAAATTCGGCAAGAGAAATTTTATGCAAGTTACCCCCCAACCAAAAAAGATTTTTAGAGAGATGACCGCTATTTGTCGTCGCCAACGGTAAAGGTAATCGCTTCGTCCGCAGAAATCGGCTTGGAGAAATAATAGCCCTGGATGACATCGGCATCAAAGTCGCGCAAACGCTCAAACTGCCATTTTTCTTCCACGCCCTCAATAATCATCTCCTTGTTCAGGTCATGCATAAGGTGGATAATATTGCGGATAAAGGAATCTTTTTCGTCCACCAGATAAGTGTCCACCAGAGACTTGTCCAGTTTGATAACGTCCACCGGAATGTATGAGAGGTAGCCCAAAGAAGAATAGCCAGTACCAAAGTCATCCATCAGCAGGCGGATACCCATTTCCTTAAAGCGCTTGAAAATTTCATCGGCAAGGGCAGACTTTTCCAAAAAGAGACCTTCAGTAATTTCAATTTCCAGAAACTGTGCCGGTACGTTATACTTTTCCAGCAGGCCTTTGACAAAATCAATATAGCCGTGGTCATTCAACTGATTGCCGGAAAAATTCACGGAAACAGGATGCAACTCATAGCCAGCATCACGCCATGCCGCAAGTTGTTTGATTGCCAGTTCCGTAGTAATGCGACCGATTCTCCAAATCCAGCCGTTCCGCTCCGCCACGGGAATAAATTTACCGGGGTACATGCCGGGAGCCTTCATGCGCACCAATGCCTCATAACCGCTCACCTTTTTGGTATGCGAGTTAATCTGCGGTTGATAGACCATATAGAAACCATCGTGCTCAAATGCTTCCTGCAGTTTTTCCTTGATGACCACTTCTTCCCGGGCCCTTTCCTTCATCTCCTCATCGTAAAGGGCGGCACCGTTTCTGCCATGGTTCTTTGCCTCGTACATGGCGATTTCCGCATTGATAAGATGCTGTTCCGGCAAGGTAATGCCATCAGAATTGGAAATGCCTATGCTTGCAGTAATGGCCAGCGTTTCATCTCCCAGCGGAATAGGAGCCCGAATACCCGCAAGAATTTCCTGAACGGCAGGAGAATCAATCGTCAGCGTCTCATTGGGAATGAAGAGAAGGAATTCATCGCCACCATAGCGGGCAATCTGCCAGTCACCCTCCGCCGCCATTTCCTTGAACAGTGCCACCAGATACTGCAAGATACTGTCTGCCAATGAGTGACCGTAATTTTCATTCAAGGCCTTAAAGCCGTCAATGTCAATGATGACAACAGAATACACCGCATCCTGAGGAACATTGGTGCGCAGCCTTTCCGTAATGGTGCGTCGGTTCAGAATGTCCAGCACTTCATCGTATTCCAACTGATAGCGCAGCATTTCCTGTGACTCTGCCAGTTTATCGCGTGAGCGGCGCAATTCTTCAAGACCACGCTTTGTGCGGATTGAACCCACATAGGCAGAAATCATCGCCATAAGGAGAGCCAGCAAAATCAAGCCTGCTACAGGAAGAATCTTTCCGTACAGAGAAATAAATGTCTCCGGCTGATTATAGAAAATCGTATCCTTGGGGAGAAGGGAAAAATTCAGTCCGTATTTCTTCATCAACTGATAGTCAAAGGTTGTTCGTGCAGGGGTTTCCACAATAAGCGGAATGTCAGAAATCTTTTTGCCGTTCAAAATATCGGCTACCGCCTGACCTGCCATAACGCACTGCTTTTCCATGTCCATTGCAATGCCGCCCAAAATGCCCATGCCTTCGCCGCCAATATAATTGCGGAAGATAGGTACTTTTGCATGCGTTACAATCGTATTGGTCCGCGCCATCATGGAATACACATTGCCGTCTTTATCAGAATAGCACGTCATATAGAAGAGAAGTGAATCTTTGGGCAAATTTTCCAGTAAGTCAATCAACTCATCCTGCGAATACATGGAAACATCAAAATTGATGAATGCATAATCGGGATATAAGTCACGAAAATTCCAGAAGATTTCAATGTCAGACGTACCCGCTACAGACAAATCATGCAAGGCAACCAATGTCTTCTTTTTGGGAAAAAGTTTCATGGCAAGTTCAATCGTCCGATCAAGAAAATTGTACTCATAGAATCCCGTAATCATCGGATTGCGCTCTGCCTTACGGGCAAGGTCAATGTCATTTATGCCAAAAAAGACCATGGGAAGATTGGGAAACAACTCATTCTGATATTCAAGAGCAAATCGAAGCGCCGCGTCATCACCCAAAAGAACCGCTTCATATAACTGTAGGTCAACAACTCTCGATTTAAGAAAGCCCCTTAAAAGGGAAAGTCCTTCCCGCGCTCCCGCTGAATTTGAATCAAGGAAGGTAACGTCATATTCAATACCGTTGGTGTACAAAACCCGCTCCAAGCCGCGAGCCTGAAATTCATAGGTAAAGTAAAGGGGATTATATGATGACAAAAAGAGCACCCGATGCGACACCTCTACCGGAGCATGTACACGCACTTCTTTTGAAGTCGAAGAAAAAAGCCTGCCCAAAAGTATGATTGCAATCACCAGACAGACGCAACTCACTCCAACAGAAAGACTCCTAAACGCTATCCGTAATCTTCTTCCCGCCATAGAAAAAATCTCTAAAATAATTTACCCCCGCCCCTGTATAGTATTATTTCTACAAGGAGACCGATGTAGCAAAAAAACACATATTATTATACCATGGATTGTAATTTTTGCAACGAAATACGACAAAGTATTGCCAAAGAGCGTTTATTCTTCTACGATTTTCTTAAGACGCTCATTTGCATGGATAATGACTGAGGAAAACTGTGCGTATAAATCCTGCTTGATTTCTTCTTTTGACTTTGACGCATCCGTAATAAAAAGGTCGGCAGGATTTATATCCAATGCATCGGCAATCGACACCATCATGTCAAAGGAAGGCTTTGTCCGTCCTGACTCTATACCGCCAATTGTTCCCGGAGAACATGCGCATTTTTCTGCAAGGTCAGCCTGCGTTATTTTCCGTAAATCCCTGTAATGCTTAATGTTATAACGCACGTCGTCCAAATAAGAGGTCATATACTCATTATAAGCGAGTTAGGGTCACTTTAAAGCAAAAGGGAGCGAGGATTGATTTTTCATCCTCGATATGAGCGAGTTTTTGCCTGTCTTTTCTCAGCCAAAATAAAGTGCTAGACTGACTGTATGAATGTCCTGATTCTCCAGCCACCCGTCATGCAGCTGAACACAGCCTATCCCAGCGGTGCATATCTTTCCGCATTTTTCCGTTCCTTGGGCTGCACCGTTCAATGGCGGGACTTGAACATTGAACTCTTTGATGCGATTTTTTCCCGAACTGGCTTGGAGCGACTTTTTTCCTTGTGTGCAGATAATGCGCTGGCTTTGGCAGATAAGGCAGAAAAAACAGGAGACCAGGCCACGGCGTTCAACCTGCGGCGCTATGTAAGCGAACGGAATTTGTGGTGCGCATGGATAGACAAGATTACAGCCATCCTGCGCGGCGGCGGACAGGAAAACGCTCATCGCTTTGTCTTTGGTGCCCACGTTCCCCGAGGCTCCCGCATGGAAAACTACCTTACCAGCCTGACCCACGATTTGACCACCGATGATGCCCGCGCCCTTGCTTCCTTTGCCCTTGCCGATTTGGCGGATTTTATCACTGCTGCTTTTGACAAGAATTTTGCCCTGGTGCGCTATGCAGAAAGCCTTACCGTAAGCGAAAGCAGTTTTTCCCAGATAACCGCCGGGGCCGACAGTCCTATCATGCGGGAATTTTATGAGCCCCTCCTGCAGCGTCTTTTTGCAGAGGGGGAAAGCCTTCCCCCTGCGGCGCACGATGTTGCGCCGACACCCCCTTCTGCGGGGTATTCGCAAGAAGCCAGTCAGCAATTTTTTTCTGGCGCACCCCGCAACGCCCCAGCAAAAACGCTCGTCCTCGTGTCCGTTCCCTTTGCAGGAACATTCGCCGCCGCCCTCTGCACAGGACGCTTCTTCAAAAAGCATTTTGGCGAACGAGCGTTCGTTAGTTTTGGTGGCGGCTTTATCAACACCGAACTCCGAGACTGCCAGGAGCCAGCCTTAGCCGCCTACTGCGATGCCCTCAGTTATGACCGGGGCTATGCAGGCTACCGACAGTTGCTGAAAGGACAAACTAACGATAGTTTTTATAAACTGCGCCTCTTTACTCCCCAAAAAATCACCGCCCCGCTGGAATCTGACCCAGAAAGCGAAGCCTACGAAAAAGAAATCACCTCCACCCTCATTCCGGACTTTAGTGACATAGACTTTAACCGCTATCCACGTCTCATTGACGACACCAACCCCATGCACAGGCTCTGGTCTGACGGCGCATGGGTAAAGGTCTACATGGCCCACGGCTGCTACTGGCACCAATGCGCATTCTGCGACGTAACGCTGGATTATGTCAAAGGATATTGCCAAACGAACGTTAGTAAGTTATATCAACACATTTTGCGCCAGTGTCAGGAAAAAGGCGTGTACGGCATACATTTTGTGGACGAAGCCATGCCACCCGCCTTGATGATAGAATTTGCCCGAGAAAACCTTGCCCATGGCTCACCCATAACCTGGTGGGGAAACATCCGCTTTGAAAAAAACTTTACTCGCGATGTGGCAGATTTTCTTGCGGCGGGCGGTCTGATTGGCGTTTCTGGCGGACTGGAAATTGCTACTGGCAGCGGTCTGGACGAAATCCACAAGGGTACCGATTTGACCTCGATTGTGGGTGCATGCTGTGCATTCAAAGAAGCCGGCATTTTGGTTCATGCCTACATGATTTACGGCTACTGGAAAGAAAGCCCCCAGGACTTAATCAACTCAATGGAAACCCTGCGCCAATTTTATGCAAACGGACTTCTGGATTCTTCCTTCTGGCACAAATTCGTGCTTA
>FLNX01003866.1_pt1 | contig 16140 bp, 14 predicted proteins | sample 1140341 | NCBI WGS metagenome assembly FLNX01 (sample SAMEA3878208, study PRJEB12797) | bioreactor metagenome | biome: Moose rumen | place: Sweden | collected 2011-10
GGAACGCAATGGGATAGAAAGCGAAATCGTATGGATTGGCAACAAGCCGGTCCGCGGCTGCATCGCCTGCAACCAGTGCAAGGCAAAGCCCGGAGCCTGCGTCTTCGACGACGATGTCTGCAATGAAATCAGCGCGAAATACGCCGAGGCGGATGCCCTGATAGTCGGTTCACCCGTTTACTACGGGCAGCCGAACGGGGCGCTTCTTAGCATCATCCAACGCTCCTTCTACTCCAACGGGAAGCACGTCAGCGGTAAACCGGCGGCGGCCATCGCCATCTGCCGCAGGGGCGGCTCCACGGCGGCTTTCCAGACGCTGAACATGCCTTTCCAGATGATGGACATGCCCGTTGTGAGCTCGCAGTACTGGAATATCGTTTACGGCCGTGAACCCGGACAGGCGGCGCTGGACGCCGAGGGAATGCAGACCATGCGGGCCCTGGCGAATAACCTGGCTTTCCTGCTGGAGTCAACCTGCGGGCAGCCATCCCCCGGCCGAGGCGACGAGCCTTGGGAGCCCATGCACTTTATCCGATAGAGTAAATCATCCGCTGGAAATCAACTCCGAAGGCGTGGCGGTGGTCGGCGGGGATGAAACCCAGGGATGAGTACAGCTTGATAAGATGCGGCATATCGGAATCTGCCACGAGTGCAACCTGCTTGTAGCCCAGCGACATGCCTTTATCGATTCCATCCCTGAGCAGGGCCCGGCCGATGCCTCTTCCCCGGTATGACGGCAGCACGGCAAGGGAATCCAGATAGTATTCCCCAGGGTCGGTTTCCTGGTCGGAAGTGGATTCCATCTCCGAGAGTTCAGGCCAGAGTTCCGTAAAAGCCTTGTGGCGAAGGTCCCGGTAGATTTCGCCGGGATAGGAAAGCAGAGAGCCAACGGCAACGCCGTCAATCTCGGCCACCCGTGTATGTACGTACGAATACAGGGTGTCTGTCTGCTTTTCACACTCTATGAGCCGCGTATAGATGTCGCTACCCTCCGGGATATCTGTCTCGAAGTCATAGAAGTGCATCCCTGCCATGATGCATTTGGCAAGGAAGGGGGCGTCTTCGGGGCGTGCGTCGCGGATAATCATACCGTAAATTTACGCATTTTTCGTGAGATGGGAGCCGGGCAGGCGGACTTGTCCGACTGCCGGGCGGTGGGAGCGCGGCCCGGGAACAGTCCGGTGCAGGCTTTGCCTGTGCCGGTCTGTGGACGGGTTGGACTTTCGCGGCGGCTGCGCCGACGTGAAGGTCCAAAGCGCGTGGAGCGGAAGTGGAGCGTGCGGCTCCGCCGTGCGCTCGACTGGAGCGACCTGTATGGTTCGTCAAAATTTAGGTGGCGGAAATGGAGGTTCGTCAAAAGTTAGGAGGCCACACACGCGTGTGAGAGGTGGATTTTGATTGTTTGGAACTCTTTTGGAACTGATGTTGGGACTCGTCCGGGAGCCCGGATTGCCGGAAGTTCGTCAAAACTTAGGACAGTGCCGGCGAGGTTCGTCAAAACTTAGGGAAATGTTCGTCATTTTTTAGTTTGGGGTTCGTCAAAACTTAGGAGAAAGGGGCCGAAAGTTCGTCAAAACTTAGTGGGGCATTCAAGTATTTGCCCAGGTAAGTCAATAATTTTCAGGGCGATGCGTCAAACGCTCGGCCCGGCTACAATAAGAATATCAATGGATAAAGAAATCTTTCTACAATCGCGCGATGAAAAAGAAAAGGGTCAGGCGTTCTCGTCCTGGTCGATTCTGTCGTACCGCTCCAGCCAGTCGGAAAACCAGACATTCATCGAGGAGATGATATAGCTGTCAACATCCTTGATGTGCCTGTTCTCCCGTATATATGAGGCCAGGTCTGTCAGTTTTACCATGAAAGGATGCAGGTCTTCATACTCAAGCTTCCGGAAGATGGCCATCTGGGCCCGTGTGGTGGCTCCGATTGATGACAGGATGTTGAAACTGATGTCGTATGCACTGCGCATCTCTTCCTGCTTGCGCTCTTCCGTGATGGCGACCTTCACCTTGAATGCCAGCTGCTTGTCATCCCCGGAATCATACTGACGGAACTCGAACCAGATTGGGAACCGGGACTTCAATTCCTGCCGCGCCGGCTCAATCACCTTGGATATGACATTGTCGAAGCGTTCGTAGGCGTGTCCCAGACAGAGAATGCGCCTGAGGTTGCTGAGGGATATTACGAAGCCGCCACGTTTTCGCCAGGAGCTGATAAGCCAATAGAGACGGACCGTGTATTTGTTCTTGATGGACAGGGCCGATGACTGAGAGTACGAAGAATATCCCTCTTCCGTCAGCAGCAGGCGTCCTACCATTTCCTCCAGAAGGTAAACGTCGACATTCTGGGAGTATGCCGGAAAGGAATAGCCGACGATAAGGCCGGAGAAGTTGCAGACATGAAAAAACTGCCTGGATTCCGAATGCGACGTGTCGGGAAAGACAATGCGAGTTTCCTGCAATTCTTCAAAATAAGTCCGGAGTCTCCCCCCGTTCCTTGTGCCCAGGTGAAATTCTTCCACAGGGATGGTAAGCACCCTTGTCTGTCCCTTCCTGGTCATCTCTCCTTTATCCGGCAGAAGGTTGTCCGGAATACGTATTCCCGCTTTTCGCCGTGAGATTTTGTAATGGAGCGCTATCTGGAGATGGCTGATGATGGCTATGAGGATGCGCAGATGCGCCAGCTTCAGGTTGCCTTCCAGGTAGGCAACCCCGTTGACATGATAGAGCTCGTCTCTGCTATCCGCGCCGTTTTTCATTGAGTAAACAAAAATTTTACGCAAAATTATGCCAATTATTTGGAAAATCCAAAAAATGTGCTTTCCTTTGCGTAAACAAATTTAAGACGCAATAAAAATTTGTGTTTACAATAATGCGGAAATTGACTGTAAATATCATCGTTATCCTTTCGCTCGCCCTGCTTTCTTTCCCGGCTTCAGCGCAGCGGACAATGTCTGGCCAGCCTTCACTACACGTCTCTGTACTCTACAACGGCCCGTCTGCGTGCGCTGAAGCTTTCTTTTCCCAGTACACTCTCGGCGGTTACTGGCAGGCGGGCATTGAGGGGAAGGATTATGATGTGTCCATCAGTACCGGCAGCAGACTCGACTATATACACACGGCAGTTTCTTCAGGATATATGTACAGAGTGGCCGGTACCCGGAATCGTCTTCTTAATTACTATATGGGCGGGCGCGTGTTTATGGGAGTCGAGATTGTCGACCCGTGGAAGACGCTGCCGTCCTACGTTTCCACGGGAATAAAGCCCGTGTCATTCCTTTACGGGATATCGCCCCGTATGGAATTGGAAGTTTTCTTTTGCAGGAAGTGTGCTCTGTTGTTTACGGCGGGTGTCCCTGTGAATTTTTCGTCAAATATCTCATGGATTCATTACGAAGCCGGACTGGGCTTCAAAGTTGCGTTGTAGGATATGGAGCCCATCATCAACTGGAAAGGAAACAAGGCGCGTGAAGCGGAACTTCTGCTTGACCTGTTCCCAATAGGGATACAAAGCTATTATGAGCCATTCGTCGGCTCAGGCTCGATATTCTTTGGAGCGGTCGCACACAGGTATTTCATCAATGACCGATGCAAGGAACTGGCGGAACTGTACCGGGCCGTCAAGGGCAAGCGGGAAAAGTTCTACCAGTATCTCGAATGCTTCACCGGTGCCTGGATGAATATAGACAGGGAGTATTTCCTTCAGTCGGATCATTTCATTTCGGCATACAAGGCCTTCCGTATTGAACAGACCACGTTCCACGATATGGAGGAGGAAGTCGGGGCACTGGTCAACCGCATCCGGTATGAGAATATTTTCTCCATCCGGCTTTCGGACTCCAATTACGGCTTCAACCTGGAAAAACGTTTTCAGGTAATCCGCAAGTTCCTGAATATGAGTCGTGACGAGCGCACCGGCGGCGAATATGACGACGGGAAGATTCTGAGAAAAATCAGGACTGCGATGAAAGCGTCCGTATACTCGTATCTGCAGGACATATACAACCGCCATTCGGCTCTGGATGATTTCCGGGTTGCCCTGTTCTATTTCCTGATGAGCTACAATGCATCCGGAGCCTACCTTCTTGACAAGCAGCGTGAGTTCAGCATCCATTACGCCGGAGAAAAGTACAATGACCGTCGCATGGAAAGCAAAATCGCCGAGCTGCAGGATTCCTGCCTGAGGGAAAAGCTCAGCAATACCTACATAGGCGGATCTGATTACCGTACTTTCCTGCTCAGGACAAAACCGCAGCGCGAGGACTTCATCTTCGTCGATCCGCCGGAGACCGGGAACTATATCCTGAATGGCGGCTGGGAATTCACATACGAAGATTACCGCAAGCTTCTCAGGTATCTGGAATACGAATGCGGCAGCCGTTGGCTGATGGTCGTCCGGAATGAGGAGAAATTGCGGGAGATGCTGGAGGGACGGCCCTACCATCTGTTTGCTTACAGCAAGTATGAGCTGAAGCTTACGGACTTTGATGATGAGAGCGCCACCCATTTGTTGATTTGCAATTACTGATATGGAGATTTGGCTTCCAAATACTGCAGAAGAGAGAGAACGAGGCTGTTTGAGATGCAGCTATGAGGAAGCCATTCTCCTTTTTTGAAATCTGATAAAACCATTGAATATGAGAAAGTTGATTATTGTTTTGTGGTTCGTATTCTCAGGGGCGGTAGCCGCCATGGCGCAGAACTGGGCTGTGGCGGTGAACACCGCCGATATGCTGGACCTGGGCACCATGAGCATTGAAGGCTCGGTGGCCGTGGGGCAGCACTGGAGCCTTAATGCCGGGGTCAAGGTGAACCCCTGGACCTTCAACAAACACAACACGTGGAACGGGCTGTACTCCGAGCCGGACCCGGAGCAGAAGCAGGACCGGAAGCAGGTCTATGCCCTCGGGGCCCGGTGGTGGCCGTGGAATGTGTATTCCGGATGGTGGGTCGGTGGGAAGGCCCAATATGAGGAGTACAACCACGGGGGCATCATCACAAAGACCGCCGAGGAGGGCGATGCCTTTGGGGCGGCGCTTTCCGGAGGGTATTCGCTGATGCTGAAGGAGCATTGGAACCTGGACTTCGGGCTGGGTGTCTGGGGCGGATGGACCAAGTACCGGAAGTACGAGTTTCCGGAGAATGGGAAGCTCATTGATGAGGGGCAAAAGTGGTTCTTTCTGCCGAATGAGGTGATACTTTCGATAGTGTATGTATTCTAGATTCTTCGCTTCGCTCAGAATGACAGAGGAAAAGGTCTGAATGACAAAGGAAGAAGCTCAGAATGACAACAGAATGACAGAGAAAGGATAAACAGTTAATTATCAATATTATGAGACGGTTATTTATGGCTGCGGCGGGAGCCGCGGCGGCGCTAGCCCTGAGCTCGTGCGACCCGACGCCGCTGGTGGTGACGGACAACAGCGCCCTGAAAAGCATCACCCTTGCGGTGAACAACGATACCCCGAAGTGGGAGTATGGCGAGGAGCGGATTTTCACCATCAAGGTGACTCCGGCGACGGCGATTTGCGAGCGCTTTGAGCTCAAGGCCTCCAACCCCGAGATTGTGAGTATCCGGGATGGAGAGCTGCCCAGCCAGTTCAAGGTGACGGCGGCCGGCGAAGGGAAAATCATCCTCACGGCCACTGCGGTCGGACACGGGGAGATTGCCGGTCAGGCCGGCAATGACGGCGTAGTGGAATGCACGGACCTGATGGAGTTTACGCTGGTGGACAACCGGGTGAAGCCTACAAGGCCCGTTGTGGAAGCCACGGTGGCCCCCGGAACGGACCTCAATGCCAGGAAAGTTATCGCCGAGGATGCGGCCTTCGTCACCGATGACGGGCTGGATCTGGTGCTGAATGTGAGCAGCGACGAAAGCAGGGTGAATTATTCCCTCAAGGCCGAAGACACAAAGATTATCAAGGTTGAGCGCACTGGCTCGGAGAGCTGGATGCTCAAGACGGCGAAGCCGGGAAGGACCTGGCTCAACATGACCGTGACCGACGGCTATGGGAATGCCTTCGAGTACCGCTATCTGGTATATGTGTTCGGCCATCTGGACTGGGCGGCGGAGTTCATTCCGCTTGGCGGCGATGCCGGGTTCAGCGTAAGCGAACACGAGTACGCCAACTTGAGCGCCCAGGTCTATATGGCCGGGATGCTCTTCGGCTGGCCGTGGAATGACGAGAACAATATCGAGTCCGTCGAACTTCCTCCCTTCAGCGGCACGCTGGATATCAGCAGCAACTTCGAATACTGGGACTTGTGCAACTACCGGGAGCAGATGGACTACCTGTACGGCCTGTCCAGCGGCCCCAGCTACAACCCTGCACCCTTTACCCCGCACAGGGCCAAACTCAATTACATCGTCACGCTGAGCGACCCTTACATTGTGCTGAACCTTGTGGACGACAGCAACTTGGAGGAGCCGAGGTGGTACAACTTCTGGACGGAGGGCACCCTGCAGCAGAACGGCGTTGCGAAGGTGGAGCAGCCGGAGGAGATTGCCGGTCAGGCCGGAGGTGACGGGAACAACGGCACCGGCAACGGGAACAGCGGCGACGGCGGCTGGGGCAATGGCGAAGAAATCGTGATACCGTTATGAGCAGCATCAGTGAATATATGCGCGACCCTGAGGTCAGCAAGGTGCAGATGCTCTGCGACAAGCCGGAGTGCTATGCCATCCGTTTCGATGACGGTTCGGCCATGATGGTCAACGGCGACGGCGACAGAATCAAGAGCCCGCTGGACCGCTACGATGTAATTTCCGACGTGCAGTTCATCGGCCGGGCGAACGGGGTTCCCCACTTCGCCTTCGAGGGCCGGGATTATGGCACCCGCAATATGGCAGAGACGGGAATGTTCGACTCGGAAGGGCATCAGAAGCTTTTCCGGGACCCGCGTTCGGCCGGAATAGAGGGAATAGATTACATCAAGTGGGAGTTCGAAAAGTTTGAAAAGATGTCGAATGACCCCAGAAATCCCCGCCGGGATGACCCTTTTCTGGTGGATATCGATTCGCCGAAACAATTCATGAGGATGGGACGATGAAAAAGCTTTGGAAAAAGATAAAGACCTGGTACAAAGAGAATTGCCAGCGGCCAGACGAGTGGGAACAGATGGACTACTACGAGAAAAAGCAGTTCACGGCCACCGTGTGCGCGGCCTTCTCAATGGTAATGTGCCCCATTCTGCTGATTATCGTCATCCTGCTGCTCTGCGCCCAGAGCTGCGCGGCGCCTTCGAAGATTGAGACGGTGCAGCGGGAGCAGATGCAGGCCAGCATCGGGCTGGTGGAAGATGCTTCGACTGCGCTCAGCATGACAGGAAGGGGCGGCATGACAGGGATGCCCGGTCTGGCCGGGCATGATGTGCCCCGGCAGGACACGTTGGTTGTCCATGATGATGACGGGCGGGAGATGATCCTGATGAAGGCCATCAAGGATGAAAACGGCGAGATGGTGGCGACGGATGTTATCAATGCGGCCGTAGTGGAAGCGCGGTTCCGGAACGTGGCCGAGCGGCACGGGAAGGTGGATATCGCCTTCCAGATTCGCGTGCCTAAGGAGATGCAGGATGATGAGTGGCAGCTGCGGTTCTATCCCCGGATGCACATTCTGGAAGATACTTTAAAACTGGACCAGGTTGTAATTACCGGGGCCAAGTACCGGAAAGCGCAGCTGCGCGGTTACCAGCAGTACGAGAAGTTTCTTGCCAGCATCGTCACGGACAGTACGCGCTTTATCAATATGCGGCTGCTGGAGCTGTTCATCCAGCGCAATATACCGGACCTGTACGCGTTCAAGACGGACAGCACCGTCGTCGATGATGCCCGGTTCGAGAGCGTCTTCGGCGTTACAGAACAAGAGGCCATTGAGCACTACACAAACACGATATCCAAGCGCCTCAATGCCCGTCGGGAGGCACGAAGAGACGAGATGTACGCAAAGTACGTCCGCGTGCCCATCGCTTCCGAGGGCGTGAGGCTGGATACCGTGATTCGGGCCGCGAACGGGGATTTCATCTACAATTATGTGCAGACCATCGCCACCAGGCCGAGGCTGCGGAAGGTGGACGTGGTGCTGTCCGGGGACATTTTCAGGCAGGCAAACCACCTGTACGACATCCCGGAGACGGAGCCGTTGACGTACTACATCAGCAGCCTGTCGGCGTTTGTGGACGGGACAACCCGATACAAAAAGAAGATAATCAGCCGCCGGGTAGAGGCCAATACGGCCTGCTACATCGACTTCGAGCAGGGTTCGGCCGAGATTGTCGAGGACATGAGCCACAACCGGAGCGAGATGGGGCGCATCAAGGAGAATCTTGCGAGCCTGATTGAGAACAGGGAGTTTGATTTGGACTCGATTGTTGTGACGGCAAGTTGCTCTCCGGAAGGAACGGTTCCCTTCAATACCGGGCTGTCGCAGAGGCGGTCTGAGGCGGTGAGTCGATACTTCGAAGAGTATATGCGGGATTACAGGGAAATGATGGAGCGGGATGCGGCGGTCTCGTACTATTTCGATGGGTTGGAGATGCCCGATCAGGTCGGGCATGACGGAACGGACGTGAAGTTTATCTCCAGGAGCAATCCGGAGAACTGGCGGATGCTGGATGTGCTGATTGCACAGAGCGATTCGTTGACGGCGGACCAGAAGCGGGAGTACATTGACATCTGTGAGGTTCAGGACCTGGATGCACGTGAAGAGATGCTGTCCAGAAAGCCCTACTACCGCTACCTCCGGGAGGTGCTCTACCCCAGGCTGCGCACGGTGAAGTTCGACTTCCACTTGCATCGGAAAGGGATGGTGAAGGATACCATTCAGACTACGGTGGTGGATGAGGAATACATGGCTGGCGTTAAGGCCATCCGGGACCGGGACTACGAGACGGCTATTACGCTGCTGAGGCCCTATAAGGACTACAATGCGGCGGTGGCGTTCTGCGCGATGGATTATAATGCTTCGGCGCTCCAGATTCTGGAAGATCCTTCGCTGAAGCTCAGGATGACAGGGTCGCCGGAGATGGAGGCGCAGGTGGACTACCTGCTGGCAGTCATCTATAGCCGCCAGGGCCGCGATAAGGAGGCCGTTGAGCATTTCCTGAAGGCTTGCAGGCAGATGCCGTCGTATTGGAACCGGGGCAATCTGGACCCGGAGATAGCGGAACTGATTAAACGGTATCGGTTAGATTCTTCGCTTCGCTCAGAATGACAGTAAGGGGCTCAGACTGACAAATTAGGGAAACCTATAATACTTTAATTACAAACCATTTAAATCCAAACAATCATGCGAAAAACATTTATTCTTGCGGCCATGGCCGCAGCGCTCTGCACCGTGGCGTGCAACAAGGAACTCACCACTGCTAAAGTGGAAACGCCTTCCGAGGCGGTTCAGCTCTCCGACCTGACCCTCTCCATCGTCGGCAATGGCGAGGTTTCCACCAAATCTTCCAATGCGGACTTCGATGACGACCACAGCGAGGTCTCGAGCGTCCAGTTCTTCGTCTTTGACGGCGAAGTGCTGGATGCCTACAAGAAGGTCGCCAGCTCCACTTCTACCACGATGACTGTCAAGACTGGAGCAAAGACCGTCTGGGCGGTGGTCAATGCTCCTGACATCACCAATGTCACCACGCTCACCCAGCTCAAGGCCGTGGGCAGCACCCTTCTCAACAATGCCAGCAACTTCGTGATGGTCGGTTCCGCCACAGGGACGGTTCCAAGTGAAGACCCTATCGAGATTGAGGTCAAGCGCATCGCTTCCCGAGTGGTGGTAAAGAAGGTTACGGCGGCCTTCACCAACCCCGCGTATGCCGCGATGAGCTGCAAGCTGGTGAAGATGTTCCTTATCAACGTTCCCGGCGACATCAACCTGGAACTGACCAACGCTCCTACCACCTGGTATGCCCAGCGCGCCTACGAAGCCGTCACCGGCCTTACCGACCATCTCTCCACCAGCGGCGGCAACCATGAGCTGAACAGCTCGGCCTTCGAGACCGAATGCCGCCACTATTGCTATCCCAACCCGACCGTCGGGGATTCCCAGGCCACTGTCTGGAGCGCCCGTCATACCAGAATGGTGGTCGAGGTGCTGCTTGGAAGCGAGACTTTCTACTATCCCATCACGATGCCGGTTCTCGAACCCGGGAAGTCCTATGAGATTGAGAACCTGACCATCACCAGGAAGGGTTCCGACAGCCCCGACCAGCCCGTGAGCCTTTCCGACGCCACTTTCGAAATCAGCGTAAAGAACTGGACCGTCGTTCCTGTAACTGAGGGAATTACCATCTAAACTACTCCGGGGGCCGGAGATCCTTCGACAAGCTCAGGATGACAACCTGAGGGCTCAGGATGCCACTTCGGCCCCTTTTCAAAGCCATTTTTACTATGCGAAAATTACTGACACTTCTGCTGCCCCTGGCCCTGATGCTGCCTGTCTCCTGCAGCAAGGATTTAAGAGCGCAGCAACCCACCCAAGGAGACGAAGAGCACACAGTTACGCTGCAAATACACGCCTCCGGAGCGCAGACCAAGGCCTACGACAGCTCGGCTCTGCCGCTCACGGACGGCGTGCAGCGGCTGGACCTTTACATCTTCCACCTGAACGCGACCGAGGATGACCGGCACGTGACCGTCACTCCGGACCCGGGCGGGACCACTGAGTTCAAGATCAAGGAAAAGGTCGGAGAGCGTGTGGGCATCATCGCCTTCGGCAATCTGGACGCCGACACGGCGGAGCTGCTGGAAGGGCACACCCTTACCGATTTTGCCGACGACAGGAACATGCCCTGCCCCATCGTGTGGACGGCGAATAACTTCGACTTCGACCGCATCCCCATGGTGGGAGCGCGTGACGCCTATTTCAATTCAGACAATACCGTGACGCTGGAGATGCGCCGGCTTATGTGGCGCCTGGACATCGGAAGCATCGTCTATGACCCGGAAGACGAAAGCCTGAAGGGGAAAGACGTGTTTGTGAAGAACATCGCCATCACCAACATCGGCAACCACTTCAATCCCACCAAGTCCAGCAGCATCGGACACTTCTACACCTGGTACCTCTTCTTCGGGAATGGCGGCTACAGCGGCACCAGCACCGGAGGCTTCGGGGGCATCGACGACGGGTTCCGTTTCTACACCAATGCGCCCACGGGCTGGTCGCAGAAAGGCACATGGAATCCCGGCGGCCCGGGCATCCTGGACCAGGACTACCCCAGGACCATCAACAACAACTGGCAGGTGGAAAAGGGAGTGCTGAACATTGATGCTACTGGCAAGTACCTCACGGCTACCTGCCAGAGCTACGATACCGACAGCGGTGAGGGCCGGCTTGCATACGCAGGCAACACGGCCGCCCAGTCCATGACTGTGGGAAAGAGCCTATACGGCTTCATGGGACGCGGCTGCTTCAGCAGCTACAGCGCCGTGAGCACCTACAACGACCAGGTGCAATACCCCAAGCTGGTCGTGGAACTGGTCATTGACGGCGTTTCCCGCTTCTATCCGATATGCATCACCTATCCGCAGCCCAATACCGTCTATCAGGTGGACAGGATTACCATAGTCGGCGAAGGGTCGGACTATTCCAACTTCATCGAGCAGAAGTACTACGCGACCTTCAGCATCTCCGTCAGGGACTGGGACGAGCTGGAGGTGAGCAACATCGACGTGGGCGTGGACCCGGTGACAGGGCAGCCCGTCGGAGGCCAACAAAACTAAAATCGACTGGACATGAGAAAGTTACTCTGTATATACGCAATGCTGGCAGCGGGACTGCTGACAGCCTGCAACAAGGAATGGACGGCTGACGGGCCGCAAGGAGACGAGCTCTTCGAAGTCTCCGTCAGGCTGAAGGAAGAGCCGGTACGGGCTCTTCACACCAAGGCCGACGCCATCGGCACGGGAGACTCCTCCGACCTCATCGACCGCCTGGACGTTTATGTCTACAGCAACAAGGACACACTTCTTTTCGACCACCGCGTCTATACTGACGCCGCCGGGGTGGACCTTTCCTGCGTGGAAGACATCAAGTATTATGACGTCACGGGGACAATCTACTATTTCTTCGTCATCACCAACCTGGATGCGGCGACGGCCGACTATTTCGCGAGCATCAGCAAAACACGCATCCAGACCTACTACGGCGGCCTGATACCGCTGGAGGCCGGCAACTTCCGGAAGAACCGTCCCATCATGGGCGGGACCGGCTACGCCTATCTGGGGAAACAGTCGTATTACAGCAGCGGCACCGGCGACAAGACGGTCGAGATTACCCTGTTCCGGTATATCGCCCGCTTCGAGATAGAGAAGATTACGGCCGATTTCGACGACGAGGACCTGATGAACTCCGACGTGATCGTGCGGAGCATCTTCTGGTCGAACGTCGCCAATGCGCTGCGGCCGCTCAGGGAGTTCCCCACCTGGGCGACAGGCACGGACGTAAGCTGCATCTGGGGCAGCCGGTCCACGTATCACGCCGAGCAGGAGTTCGGCAACCTGGAGTATGAAAGCGGCTACCGCTACTATGAGGTCAACGAGAACCATCACGGCTGGGTGAGCCTGCAAAGCACGTTCAACCAGTCGGGATACGGCGCTACAGGCGCCCTGGCGGCAGATTTCCCGTACATCTACAACAACAATTACCAGCTGGCACAGGGCGTGAAGAACGTTGACGCACCCGGCGACATGCGCGATGCGACCTGCCATGAGTTCAGCGGTGAAAGCGGGCGCGTCTGCTCGTCCACGGATGCCGGGCAGTCACATGTGCTGAACGTGAACAGGGAGTTCTACATCTATCCCATCTGCAGGAACAGCTGGAGCAGCTACATGTGCACGAATTTCAACGGACAGGACGATACCATCAAGCTGGTGATTGAAGTGGAAATCAACGGGGAAACGTACTTCTATCCATACCGTGCGCTGTATATCCAGCCCAATTCCAGGTATCTGGTAAGGAACATCACCCTGAAGGGCATCGGCAGCGAGTACTCCAACTTCTATGTCAAGAAATACGGCGCCGCCCTCGCTCCCGTGAGCATTCAGGGCTGGGACAATCTGGAGGTGAGCAACATCGACATGGGCTATTCGGACTACGATGGAAACAATATCTACTAGGGCTATGGGAAGATTCTTCACTTCGTTCAGAATGACATTCTGGACAATCCTGCCGGTGCTGGTGGCGCTGCTGGCATCCTGCTCGGTCAAGGAAGACCGGAGCGATGCGCCCTGCTGGATAACTGTAAGGGCCGATAATTCCACTTCCCTCAGCGCCTGGTACGGCAGTCAAAGAATCCTTGACAACCATCAGGGTGGCCTGGAGGACCACATGGTGCCAAGGGGAACCGTGGACCTGGTGGCCAGCGAGGGTGAGTTCACCGTTCCGGAAGGAAGACAGATGGATGAACTGTATGCTCAGCTGATACGGCTGGATACTGACGGTGAATCCGCCTATGCCGGAGTGGAACTGAAAAAGCAGTTTGCGACGGTGTTCCTGGAGTTCAAGGAAGAAGATGACGGCCGGACCGGCTACGACCTGCTGGTTACAGGAACTGTCTCCGGAGCCGACACCCATACCCTAAAACCGGTGGAAGGCCCTTTCAGCTGCGTCCCTGAGGAGTCCCCGGACCGGGGATACCGTTTCCGGGTTCCCCGGCAGAAGGATGAATCGCTGACGATCCTTCTCCGACTGGACGGTAAAACTGTGGAAACGATACCCCTTGGAGAACTCATCCGCAAGGCCGGATTCAACTGGACGGCGGAGAGCCTCGGAGACGTTTCCATCCTCGCCGACCTTCCGGCGCACACCTTCACGATTACCGTGATGGAATGGGAAGGTCCGGTGACGTTTGACATTACGATATAGATACCAACCAACCTAAACCTCTAAAGAATTTTTTCATAAGTTTTTAAAAGTTAAGCATTAACTCGGAGCGGACGCCTGTGAAGGTCTCCGCTTTTTCCGTATACGCTGAAAGAGAAACCCGGGCCCGGGAGCCATTCAGCTTTTACTTTCTGCTTTCAGGACGGACTCAATCCATTGTCCTTTCCAGATATCTCCTCTGGAGGTCGTATTCCTCTGAGACACTGACTCCTGCTTGTTCGAGCAGAGAACGGCTTGCGTCCCAGGTGTCTTCCTCACAGCAAAGAGAGGCAATGTCAATAATCAAGTCTTCGAGGGTCTCTTCATATTCTCTTTGAGACTTCTTTTGACCGGCTGTCTTGAAGGGGATGCCTTCAAACAGAAGCAAGGCTTGATTGAGTGTCCTGATGATTGTCACACCGCGGCTATGGATGTGGTTCAAAATTGTTTGATTGCTCATAATCAATAAGGTTTTGATGGTTATACATTGAGTTAGCATAACCGCCGGCGGTTTTGTTGTTTGGTTTTCTCAACCAGAGTCTGTGAATTGCATAGGCAATCAGTTTAAAGGTTAATGATTTGTGGCCTGAGTTCAATTGATAAGAGCCGGTGCGCATCACTGCGGACCAGCTCTTACTTGACTCTGGTTGCTTGTGATGTTTGCTAACTCTTCATCAATTTTGAACCAGCGGCAAAGTTACAACACTTATGTGCCAACTTTTGTCACATGGCCGAATTCATGTAGCGCAGGTTTTAATTCTTGGCAAATCAGCGATTTACACGACGAGATTGGCAAGTATGAAAGAAATTTGCTAAATTTGCCCCTGCAAGAAAGCGAAAACACATAAGTGTAGATATACACACAGCGTTTACCGTCAGGACCATAACCAGGAAATCTAGCACATTTTCAAAACGAGAGGTCCAGTCGTTAGACGTCTGCATCCTTAGGAGGATGCAGGCGAAACGATCTTTCAATCTCGTGGGTGTGCTAGCCCTCCTGGTGAGAAGGAAAGGAGTAACCTGTTTTCCTCCTTTTATATGCCCGGAACAGTACGCGAAGACTCAGGCAGATTGCCCAAATCCGCGGCTATGGATGTGGCAACTGCTCACGGGCAGGCCACCAGTGACCTGCCTTTTATTCTTCGGAGAGAGCCTTGAAACGCTTCAGCATGTCTTTATACTCGCTCAGAATAGTTTTAAGATTTCCTTCGGAAAAACGGCCTACTTCATCTGCCCCCAAATCCTTCTTGCACAGGCCTGAAGCCAGATACTTTTCCAGCTCCTTCATCGTGAGGGCGTTTTTCTCTACAGGGGCCAAATCCTCAAGGATGGTTCCGTTCACGCCGCAGGCCCGGTGGAAGGCCAGCTCCATCGCCATGACCCGGTCTTCAGCGGCGGCGTTCTCATCGCATTTGATGACTCTCCAGTCATCCATGTTTTCAAGATCGTCAAAGTAGTCGTAATCATCGCCGTACATGGGCAGATATCTGACATCCTCAAACTTTGGCTTGTAATCCGGTTCTTCCTCATCGCCGAAGGCTTCCTGAAGTTCCTTTTCAGTGGCCATCTTGAATTCCTCCATGTGTCTGGAAAGCCGCTTGGCTATTTGGACAGTCAATCGGTCACGGGCGATAGTCATTATTCCCACCATCGATACTCCCAGAAGCAGTCCCGGCCAGAGAGTCCGGTCAATCAGGCATCCGATAACAAGGAGAAGCGCATCGATAACGTAGATGAATGCGTTCATTATCATCATGTCCTTCGGCGTTGTGGCAATCCGCATAAGCGCCAGGCAAATAAGGAGCACCAGGCACACGTATGAGGAAATCATGAAGAACAGGGTGTTGTGGAGTATGTATCCGGCTACTCCCAGCACCGACGAGACGGTGATGAGAACGGCAAGCGGCGACTGGGCTTTTTCGGAGAATTCGAGTTTCATGGTTGATGCGTTACGTCCTGTAAATTTATAAATTCTGCTGCACAAAATGCCTTTCTATAACTTTAGTGCCGTCCAGAACTTCAAAACAGTCCCGGCCATCTTCGAGGATATGCCGCAGGAAACGAAGTGACGCTTTTTCTTTAATGGCCTTCTTGGCGGCGGCGAGGGCCTTTTCACCGCTGTCGTAGGTGAATACCAGGGCGTCATCCTTTGGAGCCTGCCGCCTGACCGAATTTGCTCCGGAATTTTGCCGCCGGTAGCGTCCGGGCGGTTCCACGGCGGGCGACGGGGTGAGATTCCCGGTCGGGGCCGGGAATGACGCAGGCCCTGGTTTTCG
>FLNX01001840.1_pt1 | contig 16110 bp, 14 predicted proteins | sample 1140341 | NCBI WGS metagenome assembly FLNX01 (sample SAMEA3878208, study PRJEB12797) | bioreactor metagenome | biome: Moose rumen | place: Sweden | collected 2011-10
CCCTGCAGGGGTTATCGCCTATATCAACACTCTCGGAGCTGATAAGGAAAGCGTTAACGATGTATATATCAAAGGTAAGGTTGCCTCTATCTCAGAGAACTACTCTACACAATACGGAAATGCTACATTTACTATCGTAGAGGAAGGTGCGGAAGGCACTACATTCACTGTTTACCGCGCACTATACCTTGGCAATCAGAAATACACCTCTGGCGATTTATTGAAACAAAACGACGAGGTTATCATCTACGGTAAGGTTGTTAACTACAGAGGTAACACACCTGAGACCTCTGCAAACAACTCCTATTTGTATTCTCTTAATGGTAAGACAGAAAGCGGTGGCAGTACTCCTACACCTTCTGGCAACGACGGTTCTTACGACAACCCATACTCTGTTACTGGAGCCATTGGCATCGGAGCGGCAAATAAGGTTTATGTCAAGGGGTATATCGTTGGCTATGTTGAAGGTCAGGCATATGAAGGTGGAGTAAAGTTCGACGCTAACGGACAGGTTCAGACAAACCTTCTCATTGCGACGAGTCCTACAGAGATTAATCCGTCATTATGTATGCCGGTACAGCTCCCGATAGGAGACATACGTGACGGACTAAACCTTGTAGCTCATCCGGATTATCTGCATAAAGAAGTTCTGCTATATGGAAATATTGAAAACTATTTCAGAGTTCCTGGACTAAAATCTGTAACATACGCTGAGATTAATGGCAATGCCATTGGCACAAAACCTGATGACAACGGCTCGGGCGGTGGATCATCCGATGGTGCAAAAGGATCTGGCACACTTGACGACCCGTTCAACGCCATCGCTGCGGCAAATGCGGCAAGCTCTTTGGGCTCTGGTGCTGAAAGTACAGATAGCTATTATATCAAGGGAAAGATTTCTAAGATTACATACGCTTTTGATGCAGATCACGGAACGGCAACATTCTTTATCTCTGATGATGGTACGACAAACAACCAGTTCCAGGTATATAGCACATACTATCTTGGAAACAAGAGTTGGAAAACAGGAGATACCCAGATACAGGTAGGCGATGATGTTATCATTTACGGTAAGCTCATGAACTATAAAGGAAACACGCCTGAGACCGCATCTAAGAAGAGTTATATTTATTCTCTCAACGGAGTGACTGGGGCTAAAGCTTTCTTCGCAAAGAAAAGGTAAAATCTTGATTTTTTAAAAATTAACCAACAAATATTTGGCAGGGTGCGAAATTCTTTGTAATTTTGCACCCTGCTTATAGTGAGCAAGAATTAATTAATATAATATAACAACAAAAATGAAAAAAGGAATCCATCCAGAAAACTATCGCCCCGTCGTGTTCAGAGACATGTCCAACGGTGATATGTTCCTTACAAAATCTACGGCAAGAACAACAGATACCGTGGAATTTGAAGGTGAAACTTACCCAGTGGTAAAAGTCGAAATCTCAAATACTTCTCACCCGTTCTATACAGGTAAGAGTACGCTCGTTGACACCGCAGGACGTGTCGACCGCTTCATGAGCCGCTATGGTAAGCTGAAGAAGTAAAAATTATCTACACTATTAAGATAAAGAGTGCGAACAAGCGTCATTGTATACGCCTGCTCGCACTTTTTTCTAACCCCATTAAAACGCACCGACAATGAAACATCTCAGACTTTTCTTCTACGTTCTCACTATTGTATTGACATTTAGTGCCTGTGGCGATGATGATGACGTGGCACCAACCGAGAAAACCGTCATCAACGTTAATGCCAATACTGGCAATAATACCAATGCAATCGTAAAGACTGCTTGCAAGAATCTGGAGTTTCCACATCTCAAAGAATCTGGAAACAACGTCGTAATAGTACACATAGTACCGACTTATGGCATAAACTATTGCGTGGAATGGGATATCGATAAGAAATCCCAACGCTGGTCATGCTATCAGATGCATAATGGCAATAACGTTAGCAACACCAGCCGATACCGCTCTGACACAAACCAATATCCGAACGATCCGTTCATCGACTCACAGTATCATTTTACAGTCGATCCCTATTGGAACTCCGGATATGACCATGGACATATATGTCCTTCTGCCGACCGTTTATGCTCTTACGATGCCAATTACCAGACATTCTTTCTCACAAACATGCAACCACAGGTCAACACATTCAATGCTGGCATCTGGGAACACATGGAAAGTCAGCTGCGCAACTGGAACAACAAAAACTTCCGCGACACCCTTTATGTGGTAAAAGGCGGAACGATAGACAGTGAGGATAATTTGGGTGCTCCCAACAGCCGTGGACAAGAAATGAAATATATTGGCTCTGGAGCTGACCGCATACCTGTACCAAAATATTTCTACATGGCTATACTTTGCAAGACAAGTAAAAATAGCAGTAACATTGTCAATGGTTACAAGGCTTTGGCTTTCTGGGCAGAGCATAAGTCCAACTACAGTACTGAGCTAAACAAATATGTTATCAACATCGATGAGTTAGAGCGAAAGACAGGTATTGACTTTTTCTGCAACCTGCCAGATGATATTGAGACTCTTGTAGAAAGTACGCCTGTAGAGACTATCGTAAGTGAATGGTTCTAAAACGATCCTTTACATAACAAATGGTGGCTGCGAGTGTATTTCGCAGCCACCATTTTTCTAAAAAAAGAGGTTTATTTCTTTGCCTTACCACCGAAGACAATACCACTGTCAGCCACTGGTCCATTAGGTTTTGCATAGGTTGCCTTTGTGAAACTGAACTCGTCTGTTTCCTCTATGTTAATACCCGTAATGACACCGGTAAACATATTTGTACTTAGCAGCAAGTCGTCATAATAGATACGCATCTGAACACCATCATCGTACTTTAAGTCAATGTTACCTTTATTGTCAAGGCTCCAAGAGAAAGTACGTGTCTTATAAAACTCGTTGTTCTTGTAGCTGACCTCCTGTCCTCGGCCGTATGTTGCCTGTGAGTTCTCTTGGTCGAAAGACATCTCCATATAGAACTTGTCATTATGACGGACACCGTTTTCTGTATAAGATGCCGTAAGGTCTCCTACCCAATTTGCGTGCAGATACTGCGCCATCAACACCAAATCAAGCTCGTCATTATCCTGACCATGCCCGCCATGGTCATCATATCCATATCCTGGTTCGTCATACCAAGGTTCATCGTGCCAATAATGATATTCATCACAACTGGTAAACATAAAAGGCATTGCCATTAAAGCCGCCATTGCCAGATAAGTAAATTGCTTTTTCATCGTCGTATGATTTTAAATTGTTAGTAATTCATCGTTTGATGATGCAAAGGTAGACAAATTAAAGCGCACAATGAAGATAAATTCCCTATTTTGCGATAGGTTTTTCCCTATTTATGAAAAGAGAAAGCCCCGAACAATCTGTCCAGGGCTTTTTCCGTATTTATCACTTAATGTTATTTCATTGGAGGAACGATACGTCTCTTCAACTCACCTGCCGACTCAGGCTGCTCAGTACCAACCTCACCCTTTGACCAGTAATCATATCCATAATAGTTATCATAGCTGTAACTATCCCAGTTAGGACTGTATGTTTTCCTCAAAGAGAAACTTACATAATTATCACCATCGTAGATAACACCTTCAAAGTAAGAGTCACTGATTCTATAATCCCTTATCCACAAATCATCATTGAACTGCCAAAAATGAATGTGTATCACACCATTCTCAACCTCCCAACGAATTTTACTGGCTACATAGTTATGATTATTAAAATATGAGCCAGAATAATAGTCTACCCAATAGCCGTCACCTTTAGTAAGGTAATTCCAATCCTGTACAAACTCAATAGTGGATTTTGTAACATTATAAGTTCTGCCGTTATAGGTTGAACTTATATGGAAAGAACCTTCCCACACACCTTCAAGATTGATTCCTATTTCCTGATCTTCCGAACAGCTGGTGAAACCAAGGGTCATCATGGCAATCAACATCATTGCCCATTTAGTCAGTTTTGCTTTCATTTTCGTTAAGTTTTTTAGTTGTTAGTAATTATTATGTTGCAAATTTAGTGTTTTTTTATGAATAAGCAAATAGATTTTGCATATTTTCTTATAGGGAATTCCCTATTATTAGTTTTTTTTTCTATCTTTGTCGTTGAAAAAATAAGTACTATTTTGAACGTTTTCGTTAAGCCAGAAGAGCAGACCAAACTTGTTTGAAGCCTGCCTCGGCTAAATGAAATCCAACGTATATAACATACCCATAACAAACAAAAACAATGAAAACAGTTTATGATTTCTCTGTCAAAGACAGAAAAGGAAAAGAGGTTTCCCTCAAAGAGTATGCTAATGAAGTTCTGCTGATTGTCAACACAGCCACAAAATGCGGCTTTACCCCACAATACGATGAGCTTGAGAAACTTTATGAGAAATATCATAGTCAGGGATTTGAGATTCTTGACTTTCCTTGCAACCAGTTCGGACAACAGGCTCCTGGTACCGATGAGTCTATCCATGAGTTTTGTAAGATGAATTTCGGCACAGAGTTCCCACGCTTCAAAAAGGTTAAAGTTAATGGTAACGACGCCGAACCGCTTTTCAAGTTCCTTCAAGAGCAGAAAGGTTTTGCAGGTTGGGACGAGACCCATCCTATCGCTCCGATTCTCGACAAGATGTTGACTGAGGCTGACCCTGAATATAAACAAAAGGCTGACATTAAATGGAACTTCACAAAATTCCTAATCAATAAAAAAGGTCAGGTGGTTGCCCGCTATGAGCCAACGGAAAAGACTGAGAACATTGAAAAGGCCATTGAGGAGCTTCTCTAAAACGATACTATAAGTATTATAAGTAGTCATTATTTTTTACATTCGAGAAAGAACCATGGAAAGTATCAAATGTCTGATTATCGGTAGCGGTCCTGCAGGATACACTGCCGCCATATATGCCGGGCGCGCCAACCTCAATCCAGTGCTCTATACTGGCATGCAAATGGGTGGGCAGCTTACGCAAACCACTATTGTAGAGAACTTCCCTGGCTATCCGGAAGGGGTTGATGCCAATCAGATGATGGGCGAATTGCAGGAACAAGCAAAACGCTTCGGCACAGACATCCGCTTCGGGGTTATTACTAAGGTGGATTTCAGCAAGCGACCATATATACTCATTACTGATAATGGAGATGAGTTAGAAGCCGAGACTATTATCATTGCCACAGGAGCCAGCGCCAAGTACTTAGGCTTGGATGATGAGAAGAAATACAACGGACAAGGAGTGTCTGCTTGTGCCACCTGCGATGGATTCTTCTATCGGAAGAAAACCGTGGCAGTCGTTGGCGGCGGTGATACCGCATGTGAGGAGGCAACCTATCTTGCACAGCTTTGTGAGAAAGTATATATGATTGTACGTAAGCCCTTCCTTCGTGCCTCCGACATTATGAAGAAACGGGTAGAGGGAAATCCGAAGATTGAGATCCTATACGAGCATAACGCTGTGGGACTTTATGGAGAAAATGGCGTAGAGGGAGCACATCTTGTCAAACGGATGGGTGAGCATGACGAGGAACGCTATGACCTGCCTATCGACGGTTTCTTCCTTGCTATAGGTCACAAACCAAACACTGATGTGTTTAGAGACTGGCTGGAACTGGACGAGACGGGCTATATCAAGACTCAAGGCGACTCACCACGAACCAATATCCCTGGCGTCTTTGCCGCTGGCGATTGCGCCGACCCTCATTATCGGCAGGCTATAGTGGCAGCAGGCAGCGGTTGTAAGGCAGCATTGGAGGCTGAGCGCTATCTGCAAAGTCTTACATAGCTGTCATGACAAAAACAATACTCTACCGCAAGGCTTAGTCCCTGTTCGTTTTATCTGGCAATACCCCAAGAACAGCAAGCATTGCGAATGTCAAGAAACCATTAAGCATCAACAACTCGTAACCGAAACGGTAACCTGTTGTTGATGCTATAGTTTTGTCCAAGGCAAAACACAACAAAGGTGAGGCGACACAAATATATGGTACATACTTGTCATTCGTCTGGCGTTTTGTCAATAGCCCGAAAGCAAAAAGTCCTAACAATGGACCGTATGTATATGAACACATTATATAAATAGCGTCTATGATACTCGTAGAGTTAAGCAAACGGAAAAGTAATATAAACATGATGAAGACTATCGACACCATAACATGCATGCGCTTGCGCAGACGCTCATCGCTACTACGCTCACAGATATCAACACAGAGGCAGGTGGTCATCGCTGTTATGGCAGAATCAGCACTGCTGAACGATGCCGCAACAATACCAATGGTGAAAAATACCACTACCGACATGCCCAAATAACCTGAGGCTGTAAACATTGGCAGTAGCTCATCTGGCGCTGCTGGTAACGCAACGCCTTGCCTTTGCGCAAGAATAACAAGCAAGATTCCTAATGCCATGAAAAGCAGGTTAACGGGTGCAAAGGCAAAGCCGTATGTACACATGTCTTTCTGAGCATCACGCAGGTTCTTACAAGTGAGATTCTTCTGCATCATGTCCTGGTCAAGTCCTGTCATTACAATAACGATAAAGATTCCACTAAAAAACTGCTTCCAGAAATTCTGCTTGCTTTGCCAGTCATCAAAGACAAACATACGGCTATGACTGTCATTGGCAATGGCTGAAAACATATCCCCTACCGACATGTCCATCTGACGCATTGCCTGATAGATAATAAGGAAAAGGGCTGTAAACATACATGCCGTCTGGAAGGAGTCCGTCCAGACTAAGGTCTTTATTCCTCCACGACGGGTATATAACCAGATAAGTCCTACCATGACACATGCGGTAACAGGAAATGGTATGCCGTAATGGTCAAAGACAAATGTCTGAAGAATCATACATACCAAATAGAACCGTACAGCGGCACCGGTCATCTTCGACAACAGGAAAAACGATGCTCCGGTCTTGTACGAACGTCCACCCAACCGCTGCCGCAGATAGGAGTATATGGTTGTAAGGTTAAGCCGATAATATACTGGAAGCAATAAGAACGCAACGGCAAAGTAACCGAGAATAAATCCAAGACAAGTCTGGATATATGTCATGTCGGAAACCAATACCATCCCAGGAACACTCACAAACGTCACACCAGAGATACTGGCACCTACCATTCCAAATGCCACCATATACCAAGGCGACTGCCGGTTGCCTCGGTAAAAGGTGTCATTATCTGCCTTACGTGTCGTCCACTTGCTAAATGCAAGCAGAACGCAAAAATATGCAAGAATTGTAACTATTATCAACATAATCGGCTGCAAAGGTAATGCAAACCGAATTACAATGCAAAATAAAATTTATTTATTTTCATTGTTGAGGTGTAGCTTATCTTATAAAAAGATAAAATTTTTCAATCGCTGATGGTGGTTTTCAATCATTTTTTATTACTTTTGTCAATCAAATACCCATTATAGTCAAACAACAGTAAACCAAAAACAAACAATTATGAGCAGACAAAAGAAATTCATCCTGCAGGAGAGTGAGATTCCTACACAATGGTACAACATACAGGCTGACATGGTCAACAAGCCTATGCCACCGATACATCCTGCCACTAAACAGCCGCTGGGCGTCGATGATCTGGCACACATCTTCCCACGTGAGTGCTGCGTACAGGAACTTGACACTGAGCACCGCTGGATTGACATACCGGAGGAGGTCCTCGACAAGTACAAGTTCTACCGTTCCACACCACTCGTACGAGCATACGGACTCGAAGAGGCTCTTGGCACTCCCGCACATATCTATTTCAAAAACGAGAGTACTAACCCTCTCGGCTCACATAAGATTAACTCGGCACTGCCGCAGTGCTACTATGCCAAGCAGGAAGGTACTACAAATGTGACTACTGAGACGGGTGCGGGACAATGGGGTGCCGCCCTTAGCTACGCTGCTAAGATTTACGGACTCGACTGTGCTGTATATCAGGTAAAGATCACCATGCAGCAAAAGCCATACCGTTCCAGCATCATGCGAACATTCGGTGCAGTGGTCGAAGGCTCACCGTCAATGTCCACACGTGCAGGAAAGGACATATTGACAAAAGACCCGACACACTCAGGATCGCTCGGCACTGCCATCTCTGAGGCTGTAGAGCTTGCCACAACCACGCCAAACTGCAAATACACACTCGGCTCTGTACTCAACCACGTTGGTCTGCATCAGACCATTATCGGTCTGGAGGCTGAGAAGCAGATGGAGATGGCTGGCGAATATCCCGACATGGTGATCGCATGCTTCGGAGGTGGTAGCAACTTCGGCGGTATAGCATTCCCGTTTATGAGACATAACATTCTTGACGGCAAGACCACAGAGTTCATCGCGGCAGAGCCAGACAGCTGTCCGAAACTCACGCGCGGACAGTTCCGCTATGACTTCGGCGACGAGGCAGGCTACACACCGCTGCTGCCTATGTACACTTTAGGGCACAACTTCAAGCCAAGCAACATCCATGCTGGCGGTTTACGCTATCATGGTGCAGGCATGATCATCTCACAGCTCATCAAAGATGGTTACATGAAAGGTGTTGACATTCCTCAGTTAGAGACTTTCGACGCGGGTATGCTCTTCGCACAGACCGAGGGTATCATACCGGCTCCGGAGAGCTGCCATGCCATCGCCGCTACTATCCGTGAGGCAAAGAAGTGCAAGGAGACTGGCGAGAAGAAGGTTATACTCTTCAACCTCTCAGGGCACGGTCTCATCGACATGCCATCATACGAGTCTTTTATTAAGGGTGACCTGCAGAACTATACCGTTACCGACGAGATGATTGCGGCTAACCTTGCTGAACTCGACAAACAATAATGTCGCGAGTCAAGTAATAAATATTATAACAATAAGGCTTCACAATTGTGAAGCCTTATTTCTTTTATCAACAGCATAAAGATTACCTTAAGTTAATTTAGAAAGCGTTGTCTTTACCTTTGCTTAGCACTTAACTTCAACTGTCTCTACTACGAAAGTAACAAGGAAAATTGAACATCTATTAAGAAATAGCGCCCCATAAAGTTGTATTATTCGACAACTTTTTGTAATTTTGCACCCATGACACGAAAGATAAGAACATACGGCGGCAACATTTATCGCGTGTTCTTTATCTTCGATGAGGGAAATATAGTGGTGCTTTTTAATGGCTTTCAGAAAAAGACACAGAAAACTCCACAATGCGAAATAGAAAAAGCTATAAAAATAAAGGAGGCATATTATGCAGACAAACAATCACAAAATCGTTGACTATGATGCAGTGCTGGACGCAAAGTTCGGCAAAGAAGGAACCCCTGAACGTGCACATGCAGAAGAGGCGGCCTATTCATTCTATTCTGGTCAGATTCTTCAGGAGGCTCGCAAAGAAGCAAAAGTGACTCAAGCTGAACTGGCCGAACGCACGCAGACCACGAAGTCATATATCTCGAAAATCGAGAATGGCGTCATCACCCCCAGTGTTGGTGTGTTTTACCGCATCATTGCTGCTCTCGGCATGAGAGTCGAGGTGGTAAAACCTATCTATTAGAAATTGAAGAACTTGCACCAATTCAATGAGTGGTCATGTCTGCTTGAATAAGAGGTTTGTTTATGTCGGATATAGTTCTTCTGTCAGATAACTATACACATAACCTGAAGATTGGAAGAAAAGTCCAGTCTTAGGGTCGCTCAGCTTCTCAAACAGGCGGGAGGTATAGACAGCGTCGAAAGCCTGCTCCATAGAGAGGTCTCTCTCCTCAATCAGTCGGGTGATAAGGTCTTTGACTATCTCCTCCTTCATGCTCTGAAATTCTGCCTGCGACACTTTCATCTGTTTGTCTGTTTTATTAGTTTGCTGATGGCTTCCTGGGTGCAGAACGCGTATTGAAACGTAATGCCCTTGATGTATTGAATGCGCTTCAGGAACTCATCGAAAGAGATATACCCTTGCTTGTAACGAGTTATCTGCGCACCAATGCGGTCATTGGCTATCGGACCATACACAATATCGTAGTCATGAAGTGTCCTACCATTTGGCTCTGTGCGATGGTCATAGACAAAATGTGCCCAGACAGATAGAATGCCTTGCAGAAATCCTTGTTAGGCTTGGACTTCGCCAGATCAATCTCTGTAATGTCAACAGTGGAACCATGATAGAGTTTCATAGGCTTCCACCCCTCCTCTGGCAGTATTCCTGCAAGGTTTGGACGTTCTCGTCAACCGAAAGAGTATGCATCACATTATAGTGTTTGCTGCATAATGTCAAGGCACCATACTGGCTAAGGTATCGGTAAGCTTTTGACTCCGATACCTTGCTGCGGGCAGCAAACTCTGCCACTAACAGCACAAGATACTCTATTTTATCTATCATCTGCCTTGACATAGCCTGAATGTTATTTTTCCAATTGCCCAACGCATTGCATGGTACCCTTTAAAAAAATTTGTTTACAAAGATATGCATTTACTTTCATACCACCAAGTTTTCGTGCCTCAAAACTGTCATTTTTAGCGTTTTTACAGAATCTTAAGTCACGTCTGCTGGCTATCCAATCTCCCGCAACAGCTTTACGGCATCTCCTACCGTGGTGACATCAGCAATTACCATGCTCCTTTTGCCCTTTATCTCCTTGAGGTTACAGCGTCGAGGGTTTCTCATCAGGAAACTCAAGACACGGTCGAAAGCCGCACTCTGATAATACGGGCTGTCGGGATTGCTCACAAACTGAGCCTGCATGCGCCCCTGCTTCAGTATCAGCTTCTCACAACCCAGTTGCTTGCCAAGCCTGCGCAATGCCACCACCTGCATTAGCTCCTCACCCTCATGAGGCACGGTGCCGAAACGGTCCTCCAACCGTTTCCTATAAGCATCCAGCTCTTGGTCGCTGTCTATATTGTCAAGCTCCCTGTAAAGTAACATCCTCTCACTGCTCCCAGGCACGTAGGTGTCTGGGAAATACATCTCAAGGTCACTCTCGACAGAACAGTCATCTACCCACTGACCATTGTCTATCGCCTCATGCGACTGGCTGTCATCACCATACAGCTCATAGAACTCATCGTTCTTCAACTCAGTGACAGCCTGATTGAGTATCTTCTGATAGGTCTCGTAACCCAAATCCTCCATGAAACCACTCTGCTCGGCACCTAACAGATTACCTGCTCCCCGGATGTCAAGATCCTGCATTGCAAGATTGAAGCCACTTCCCAACTCTGAGAATGTCTCAAGAGCCTCTAAGCGGCGACGTGCCTCCGGGTTAAGGACCGACAAAGGAGGCGCCAGCAAATAACAGAACGCCTTTTTGTTACTGCGCCCCACCCTTCCGCGCATCTGATGCAGGTCGGAGAGTCCGAAGCGATGTGCGTCATTGATGATAATGGTATTGGCGTTGGGAATGTCTATACCATTCTCCACGATTGTTGTTGAGAGTAGTACGTCAAAGTCGTGATTGATGAACCCCATCACGATCTCCTCCAGCTCGGCAGGTTTCATCTGTCCGTGACCGATGGCAACACGTGCGTCCGGCACATATTTCTGTATCAGCGTAGCGATATGTGCCAGTCCTTTGATATTGTCATTAACGAAAAACACCTGTCCGTTGCGTGACATCTCGAAATTAATGGCATCAGCAATCACCTCCCCTCCGAACGTTGCCAGCTCCGTATGGATAGGATAGCGGTTGGGTGGCGGCGTGCGGATGATACTCATGTCACGGGCTCCCATCAGTGAGAACTGTAAGGTACGCGGTATTGGCGTTGCCGACATGGTCAAGGTGTCCACGTTTGTCTTCATCTGACGCAGTTTCTCTTTTGTTGAGACGCCGAACTTCTGTTCCTCATCGATAATGAGCAAGCCCAGGTCCTTCCATTTCACCCCTTTGCCAATAAGTTTATGTGTACCGATAAGGATATCTACCCTGCCAGCCTCTAAGTCCTCCAACACCTGACGAGTCTGCTTCGTGGTACGGGCACGTGACAAATACTCAATGCGCACCGGCAGATGGCGAAGGCGGTCGCGGAAGGTCTGATAATGCTGAAATGCCAATACCGTGGTGGGAACCATCACTGCCACCTGCTTCGAGTCACAAGCAGCCTTGAAAGCAGCCCGCACCGCCACTTCCGTCTTACCAAAGCCCACGTCACCACACACCAAACGGTCCATCGGGCGCACACTCTCCATGTCGCCTTTCACCTCTTGCGTGGCTTTCTGCTGATCGGGGGTGTCCTCATACAAGAAGCTTGCCTCAAGCTCATGCTGCATAAACGTATCTGGACTAAAGGCAAAACCTTTCTCATGACGACGCTTGGCATAGAGTTTTATCAGGTCACGGGCGATATCCTTGATGCGCTGCTTGGTGCGTTCCTTCATACGCTCCCAGGCTCCCGTCCCGAGAGTTGACAGACGTGGAGGCTCGCCGCTGTCGCTCCGCCTGTACTTTGATATCTTATACAGGGAGTGAATGCTGACGTCAACAATGTCGCCACGCTGGTATACCAACCGTATCATCTCCTGATAGGAGTCTCCAGCCGGCACCCTCACCAGACCAGCAAACTTTCCTATACCGAAGTCCACATGTACTATAAAGTCTCCAGGCTCCATCTCCTGCAACTCCTTCAAGGTCAGCGCCATCTTGCCGGCTCTGGCTTGGTCGGACTTCAGGTTATACTTATGGAACCGGTCGAAGATCTGATGGTCTGTAAACAGACATACCCGCAGGTCGTTGTCAGCAAATCCCTCGTGGAGGGTTTTGTCGATTGGGACAAAAGGCACGCTACCGCCTTCGTATGGTGCGCCCCGTTCCTCAAAGATATCCCTCAATCGTTGTTGTTGCTTCTTGCTGTCTGCTAATATATATAATGTGTAGGCTTGCGAGATATAATCTTCAAGCGTGCTCATGAGAAGGTCAAAGTTCTTATGGAACAATGGCTGTGGCGACACTTTGAACATGATGGTTGTCTGAGGAGTACCCGTAGGACGCACTCCAACCTCTATCCTGCGGAACGCTGATATCTCTTCACGGAACAAACTTGGAGCGACGAGCTGGCACTCACGCTGCATCTCCCTACGGATAAGATGCTGCTCCATTTCCGTCTTGCCCTCTAAACGCTCTGTCATTGTCTGAGAAGAGAAGCCTTCATTATATATCTGTCCGACCTTTTCGCACACATAAAGGAGATCTTTCATAACAAGCAGCGTATCCGAAGGCAAGAAACTCAGGAATGACACCTTCTCATCTGACAATGTCGCTAACTCCGGTACTATCTCAACGTTTTCCTTCTTGTCACGAGAGAGCTGACTCTCCACCTCAAAAGTACGGATAGAGTCTATCTCATCACCAAAGAAGTCCACACGATATGGCAGCTCGCAACTGAAAGAAAAGACATCAAGGATGCTACCTCGGACAGCAAACTGTCCAGGCTCATAGACATAGTCGGTCTCCTTGAAGCCAAACTCCCGTAACGTCTTCTCAATGTCCGGCAGATGAATGTCTTCTCCCACACGTAAGGTAAGCGTACGCTCATCAAGCTTCTTCTTCGACACCACCAGCTCAGCCATCGCCTCGGGACAGGTGACGATGTAGTGCGGACTCCCCTCTGTGTGGGAAGACTGATAAACAGTATTGCCAAGTTTTGCCAGCACCTCCGTGCGTAGTATCTCATTTGCGGCATCACGTTGTCCGTATTTCACGGCACGCCGATAGGATGAGGGGAAAAACAGCACGTCATCCTGCCCCAGCAACTGGGTAAGGTCATGATAAAGATATCCTGCCTCATCGCCGTCTTGCATCACAAACACTATGGGCGACTTTATCCTACGTGAGACACTGGCGAAAAACAACGGCATCGATGATGCCACAAGACCCTGGAGGAAAATGGTCTTTACCGGCTTCTTCCTCAGTGTCTCTACAAAGGCTCCTGCCTGCGGCTTGGAGCCATATAGCTTCAATAATTCTTTTATGTCCATCGCTGAATAACAGCTTTATGCCTACAAAAGTACAAAAATCTGAGTAAGTGAGAGCAAAGAAAGCTTGTTTTATTTGCCGAGCGTGAAGATTTTATCCAAAAATCTGAGTAAGTGAGAGCAAAGAAAGCTTGTTTTATTTGCCGAACGTGAAGATTTTATCTAAAATTTTCGATATTTTTTCTTCAATTGTTTGGCATGTATCACTTTTTTATTAACTTTGCAATGCCAATACACCTAAAACCATTTTGACATAAACAAAGCAAGCCTAAATTAGAAAGGAACTAACATATTAATATTAACTCATAAAAAAACAAAGATTATGAAAAAAACTATTTATTTCATTAATCATGCTCGTGGCGAGTATAACTCTCGCTAATGCGGCATTGTACATTGGTGGTACTACCGTTGATATGGGTACCTCAAAGAACGGTATTACAGGCTCTAACATCTCTGGTACTGTGAACTGGGATGCCGATACCAAGACTCTTACTCTGAAGGACGTAAGTATTTCTGGTGGCATTAACGGTATCTATCTGTATAATATAGGTACAGATTCCAGCAACGGAATTACAATTAATCTTGAAGGCGACGTGTCTATTGCCACTCAATACCACGGAATCAGGGTTGAGGGCAGTTATGTAACCTTTACAGGTAATGCTAACAAAATCACCATCAACGGCTCAAGTTCAAGCTCTGGATATGCTGGTATAAACCTGATTGGAGGAAGTACCATGCGAGTTTGGAACACTTACCTTGAGATCAAAAACTATGCAAATGCCATGTCGGGCAGTTCCTCAGATGTATTCTCTGGCGTTCGCCTCTTTGCCGACATCACTGGTACTACCCAGGCAGTAAAAGGCTTCAAGACATTTGATGTGACAGACGACTGCTCCCTGTTCACCACAGGTGCTAAGTTCGTCTCTGGCACAGGTGTCACCGATGAAAGCGGTAACGTATTGAAGGATGTAGATATCCGTCCGAATCTTACCGTAGGCAGGTTGATTGTACGAACAGCTTCAAGTAGTAGTTCTGAGGGAGTATACTCATGGAACGGAAGCTCCAAAACTCTGACAATCTCAAACGGCTACAACGCCAGTTCTAATCACTCTGCCATATCGAACTTCAATATTGACGGTCTGACCATCAGCCTGCCGGCTGCTACCGTAGGGTCATCGAGTGACACAATCAACATCTATAAGGCTACGACATTCAAGACCCCTTCGGGCAAGGCTACTGTGAGTGCCAGCGGCACTGGCATCTATCCTCATGCTGCTGTAACGCTGACCTTCGACAACTGTACAATGGATGTTAGCGGTAACTATGGTATCGACGGTGAAGGTGATGTTGCCAAACAAGCTGACGTTAAGTTCACAAACTGTGAAATGAAAGTAACAGGTACCAATGCCTCAATGGGACGCCTCAAGAGTGCTACCTTCGAGGGTTGCGGCGTGGCTACAGCTGGTGTGTATCACACCAGCGGCGGTCAGGGCTTAGGTTTCTATAAGACTGGTGCTATAACAGAGTTCTATAAAGGTACTATCGAGATTAAGAAACCTACCACAACTTACGGAATATATATCCTTGGCAAGCAATTGAATGATGTCAACGCAAATAACTTCTTCGTTGATGGATTGACAGCAGGTACTGTCGCATACGACAACAGCAGCAAGACCCTGACTCTGAATGGCGTTACACTGACTTCTCCTTCTGGCAACACCGCTGACGGTGTAGAGACCACGAGCTCTGCAGGTGACCTGACATTCAACCTGACCGGTTCCAACAGCATTACGACAAGCGGTAACTGCTTTGCTTTGCACAGCAACACTACATTCTCTGGCAGCGGTAGCTTAGAGGCTAAGTCCACCAGTGAGTCGGGTGTTTCTGTATGGGGTTCCTCGGTAATAACATTCAACACCACAAACTATACAAGCTGCGTTGGAGCAAAGTATGGCTACTATGGCTCAACCTATGACGAGCTGAGGCTGTCCAAGACCGCAAGTGACGACTTTGGCTATGTCTTCCAAGGCAACAGCGGCTCTATCTATCAGACAAAGACCCTTACCATGACTGGTATGGACTTCAACTATCAGCCGGACATCAACTATTATCCGGGCTACTTTGCTGACGGATCGGTAAGAGCTAACGGTGGTAGCGTAGCAACGTAT
>FLNX01000044.1_pt1 | contig 16096 bp, 11 predicted proteins | sample 1140341 | NCBI WGS metagenome assembly FLNX01 (sample SAMEA3878208, study PRJEB12797) | bioreactor metagenome | biome: Moose rumen | place: Sweden | collected 2011-10
TGGCCGATTTATGCACAAGGTCCCCTGGATGAAATCAGACCTTGTGCAAAAACACCCCGTTTTGCCCACGGCTCTGCGGCGACGAGCCCTTTCCGCCGCCATCCGTCGCCTACACACGCCGGCGGCGACTCTGCTGCGGTCGGCGGCGGCCCTGCTACGCGGTGAAATTATTTTTCCGGCGGCGTCCGGAAAAACCAATTTCCCCGCTCCGCACTTCCTCCGTCACCCTACGCACGCGACCTTCCCCCTGCTGCCGCTCCCCTCATCGGTGGGCCGGCAAGTCGGACTTTTTGCATTTCCCGCGAGGAATTGCTAAATTTGAAGGATTCTACACACTGATATGGGCTATGATAATAAAGGCACAGGGAATTGAGAAGAGCTTCGGGACTTTGAAAGTCCTTAAAGGCGTTGATTTCGAGGTACGGGAGAAAGAGGTGGTGGCGATTATGGGCGCTTCGGGCGCAGGGAAATCGACTCTGCTCCAGATCCTTGGTACGCTGCTGACCCCTGATGCGGGGACGCTCGAGATTGCGGGGACGGATGTCCTCAGTCTTGAAGGAAAGAAGCTTGCCGCTTTCCGTAACCGCCGGATTGGCTTTGTTTTTCAGGCCCATCATCTCCTACCCGAATTTACTGCCGAGGAGAACGTTATGATTCCTGCCCTGATAGGCGGAACCCCTGAGAAAGACGCGAGGAAAAGGGCTCTGGAGCTGCTGGATGCGGTGGGCCTTTCCGGGCGCGCCGGTCATAAGCCCTCGGAGCTTTCCGGCGGGGAGCAGCAGAGGGTTGCCATCGCCCGTGCCCTTATGAATTCCCCCGCAATCCTTTTTGCGGATGAGCCCTCCGGGAACCTGGATTCAAAGACGAAGGAAGAAATCCACAGCCTTCTTCTGAGGATGCGCGACCTCTACGGCCAAACCGTTATCGTCGTTACCCACGATTCCTCCCTTGCCCGGATGTGCGACCGTACTGAAGTCCTTGTGGACGGCGAATTCAAGGCCGATAAGATACCGGCCGATAAGACACCGGCCGATAAGACACCGGCCGATAAGACACCATCCCAGACTGCACCATCCCAGACACCCCAAACAGAAGAATAATAACCAATCACTGACCCCATATGAAAACAAGAACCGTTATCCTCCTTGCAGCAGCCGTCGCCGCGGTGGCCGTCTCCTGCAAAGAAAAAAAGTCCGTCCATCCTGAATGGACCTACGACTCAGTCGTGTATGAAATGAATGTCCGCCAGTTCTCCCCGGAGGGGACCTTCCAGGGCGCGGAGGCCCAGCTTCCCCGCCTGAAGGACCTTGGCGTGGACGTTATATGGCTTATGCCCATCTATGAGATAGGCACCGAAGGCCGCAAGGGGACCCTTGGCTCCTACTATGCAATCTCCAATTACAAGGAAGTCAACCCGGAATTCGGAACGATGGAGGATTTTGACTCTTTCCTTGAGAAGGCCCACGAACTTGGCTTCAAGGTCATCCTCGACTGGGTTGCAAACCAGACCGCCCCGGACAACGTCTGGATGAGCGAGAAACCCGCAGATTTCTATGAGAGGGATTCCCTTGGCAATGCGATCTGGGAGTATGACTGGACCGATACCCGTTCCCTCAATTACGACAACGAGGAGGTTTGGTGGGCCCAGGACGATGCGATGCGCTTCTGGCTGGAGAAGGGCCTCGATGGTTTCCGCTGCGATGCCGCCGGAGAAGTCCCCGCGGAGTTCTGGTACGGAATCCTCCCCAAGATGAACGAAGACTATCCTGAGATATACCTCCTCGCAGAGGCTGAGAGGGATAATCTCGCGGACGCAACAGTAACCTTCGACGCAAACTACGCCTGGGAACTCCATCATCTTCTGAACGGCCTTGCCCAGGGGCGTAAGACCGTTACGGACCTCAAGGAATACCTCGCCCGTGACGCCGCCCGTTTCCCTAGGGAAGCCTTCCGCCTGACCTTCACCTCGAACCACGATGAAAACTCCTGGAGCGGAACGGAGTTTGAGAGGGAAGGCGCCGCTGCCGATGCCTGCGCGGTCCTCTGCTTTACCCTTCCCGGTTCCCAGCCGCTCATCTACACGGGTCAGGAGATAGGTCTCGACCGCCGTCTCGCCTTCTTTGAGAAGGATCCTATTACCGACTGGAGCGAAAATGAGCATACCGCATTCTGGAAAAAACTCATCGAAATCAAGCATAACAACCACGCGCTCGACGCCGGTGAGAGAGGCGGACTTATCCAGTACATCGACGCACCTGAAGGCGTTATCGCTTATAGCAGGGCCATCAAGGGCAACAAGGTCATCGTCGCAGCTAACTTCGGCGTAGCCCCCGAGGAGGAAGAATCCGTGGAGGAAGTCGCCGTCCAGGCGAACGACAACCGCCCCCAGGGCACTACCGGCGGAACCCCGTTCCTGAACCTCGAAGCCGCCCCCGAGACCTTCGAGATAGCGCTTGACGGCGCCTATACAAACGCCTTTACCGGCGAGGCCGTCCCTGCAGGAAACTTTACCCTTACCCTCGCACCCGGAGAATACATTGTACTTACGAAATAGCCGATGAAAAAGCACTTACTCCTTGCCGCGGCAGCAATACTCACCCTCGCCGCCTGCAACAAGCCCGTCAATATGCCCTCCGACTCGCTCACCCTGACGAGTCCCGGCTCTTCCCTTACGGCCCATTTCGCCGTCATCGGCGGAGTGCCCTACTACGACCTATATCACGGTGATGAGGCCGTAGTCCTTCCCTCCAGACTTGGATTCGAGCTGCTCCAGAACCAGCGCTTCGTCGCAGACGGAGACCTCAAGGATGGATTCTCCCTCATAAGCAGCGCGACAGACTCCAAGGATGAAGAGTGGGAAACCGTATGGGGAGAGGAATCAAAGATCAGGAACCATTACAACGAACTCCTCGTCTCCCTGAAAAAGGACAACGGCGCAATAATGAACGTCCGGTTCCGCCTCTATGACGACGGACTGGGATTCCGCTACGAGTTCCCCCAGGAGAACTATCTCCGCTATTTCAACATCAAGGAAGAACTCACGGAGTTCGCTATGGCAGGGAACCACACCGCGTGGTGGATAAGCGGAGACTATGACTCCCAGGAGTACAATTATACGAAGAGCCGCCTCTCCGAGATTGAGAAACTCAATTACGGCACCCGCATCTATCAGGCATCCCAGGAGGAGGTCGCTCCGACTAGCGTCCAGACCGCCCTCCAGATGAAGACGGACTCCGGACTTTATATCAATATCCACGAGGCTGCAGTCCTGAATTATCCCACGACGAATCTCGACCTTAACCCCAGGACCCTTACCTTCCGTACCTGGCTCACTCCTGACGCCCAGGACGTCAAGGGCCGTATGCAAACCCCTTGCAAGACCCCCTGGAGGACGGTTATGGTGACAACATCGGCAACGAAAACCCTCGCGTCGCGCCTTATCCTCAACCTCAACGACCCTTGCGCCTATGACGACGTAAGCTGGATTCATCCGGTAAAGTATATGGGTGTATGGTGGGAGATGATCGTAGGAAAGTCCAGCTGGGCATACACCTACGACGTTCCCTCCGTGCAGCTTGGAGTCACTGACTACAGGGCCCTCAAACCCAACGGTGTCCACGGCGCCAACAACGAGAATGTCCGCCGCTACATAGACTTTGCCGCGGAGAACGGCTTCGACGCTGTCCTTGTCGAGGGATGGAACGAAGGATGGGAGGACTGGTTCGGATGCAAGAAGGACTTTGTCTTCGACTTCATCACACCTTACCCGGATTTCGACCTTCCCGCCCTGAACGAGTATGCCCACAGCAAGGGAATCCGCATCGTGATGCATCACGAGACGTCTTCCTCCACCGTCAACTACGAACGCTGGATAGACGAGGCCTATGACCTTATGGACAAGTACGGCTACAACGCCGTAAAGAGCGGATATGTAGGTGACCTTATCCCCTACGGCGAGCGTCACTACTCGCAGTATATGATCAACCACTACCAGTTCTGCCTCGAAGAAGCCGCAAAGCATCATATTATGGTCAACGGCCACGAAGCGGTCCGTCCTACAGGCCTGTGCCGTACGTATCCGAACCTCATCGGAAATGAGGCCGCGATGGGCACGGAGTATCGCGCGGATATCAACCCCGGCCATACCTGCGTCCTTCCTTTCACCCGTCTCCAGGGTGGCCCTATGGACTATACTCCCGGCATTCTGGAGGTCGATCTGTCCGTGCTGAATCCGAATGACCACAGGCCCATGCGTCACACCATCTGCAACCAGCTTGGCCTCTATGTAACCTTCTACTCGCCCCTTCAGATGGCGGCGGACACCCCCGAGAACTACGCAAAATACCTGGACGCGTTCCAGTTCATAAAGGATGTCGCAGTGGACTGGGAAAAGACATTGTACCTTGAGGCGGAGCCCATGGAATACATCGTCACCGCCCGTAAGCCCCGCATCAGTTCCCTCAACGCCTCCGGCGAAGGAGTTGCGAAGCTCCCGGACGGAAAGAAGGATATGCTCTCCGGCGCGGCCCGTTATGTCTATGCCCTCGGTCCCGACGCAACGGCAAAGGATCTCGAGAGAGCAACGCCACGTGACGTCTGGTACGTCGGCGGAATCTGCGGCGAAAAGGCCAAAGAGGTCAAGGTGGACCTCGGGTTCCTCAACCCCGTCCTGGGGTATGAGGCGACGATCTATGCGGACGCTCCGGACGCAGACTACGAGACCAATCCCAAGGCCTACACAATCACGAAACAGAATGTCGACTGCAACACCGTCCTCGATATGAAGATGGCCCGCAGCGGCGGATTTGCAATATCAATCAGGGAGATAAGATAAATGGTTGAAGTCCATCTTCAGGGGAAACTCATTCCCGTATCCAAGGGAACGACGCTGAAAGCCCTCGCGGCAACTAGTACGGACGGAACCGTAACGGACCCGAAAACCGGGCGCCGTTACCCGATCCTCGCGGCAATTGTTGACAATAAACTTAAGGAACTGGGCTACGAGATATTCTCGCCGCACGAGATAGAATTCATCGGATACGCTCATCCGGACGGGAGGCGGACATATATCCGCTCCCTTACGATGATCCTGCAATGGGCCGTGAGAAAAGTGTTCCCCGGGAAGACGCTGATGCTCCATCATTCCCTCCCCAGCGGCCTTTACTGTGAGATCAGCTCCGACGGGATCAAGGCTGACAAGCTCTCGGATGCGGATATCGCCCTTCTCAAGGAAGAGATGAAGCGGATCATCGAGGCCGATGTCCATTTCACCAAGGAGAAGATGCTGGCTTCGGAAGCTGAGGCGCTGTTCGAGAAGGGCGGCCAGCCCCTGAAAGCGGAGCTCCAGAGGTCTGTGGGCCGGTATTTTTGCAGCGTGTATCGTCTGGGGGAGATGCCGGATTCCCTCCACGGGCCCCTTTGCTGGTCTACGGGAGGTCTGGGTGTCTTCGACCTGCTGCCTTTCTGCGACGGCCTGTGCCTCCAGTACCCTTCGGATGATGACATCACCAAGGTAATCCCTTACCGCGAGCAGAAGAAGCTCTCGGATACCCTCCGGGAATACGGGAAATGGTGCATCAACACGGGAATCGTTTCCGTGGGCTCCCTGAACAGGACGCTTCTGGATGGAGGCGCCGTGAAGCTGATCAACCTCAGCGAAGCCCGTCAGGAGCGGGAGTATGCCGCAATTGCGGACAAGATTGCGGCTGAAAAGGACCGTATCCGCATAGTCTTCCTTGCCGGCCCGTCCTCCAGCGGAAAAACGTCCTCCGCGCTTCGTATCGCCCAGCAGCTCCGTGTCCTCGGGCTCAACCCGAAGGTCATCGAGCTGGACAATTACTTCGTATCAAGGGACCGGACCCCTAAGGACGAGGACGGACATTACGACTTCGAGGCGCTTGAGGCGATGGACCTGGAACTCCTCGGGAATCACCTCAACACCCTTCTGGACGGTGGTGCGGTGGAGGTCCCCCGCTACGATTTCAAGAAGGGAGAACCTTTCTTCGAAGGGAATACGATGAGTCTTGGCCCGGATGACATCCTGATTATGGAAGGTATCCACGCGCTGGATCCCGCGATGGTCCCCTCTGTGGACCAGACGAGGATATTCAGGGTTTATGCATCGGCCTTGACTTCGCTCCGGCTGGATGAGAATACGAACATCTCTACGACAGACAACAGGCTTCTTCGGAGGATGGTCCGCGACAACCGCACCCGCGGCATTACTCCGGAGGATACGATAATCCGCTGGCCGTCCGTCCGGCGCGGCGAAAACCGCTACATCTTCCCGTTCCAGGAGAATGCGGACGCCCAGTTCAACTCCGCTCTCCTTTATGAGCTTCCCCTCCTGAAATATTATGCAGAACCCCTTCTGAGGCGCATTCTTCCCACGTCTCCGGCATACACGGTGGCTGTCCGCCTGCTGAAGTTCCTCGAGTATATCGTGGCTCTCCAGCCTTCTGAGATAGAGGCTATCCCTCCTACTTCAATCTTAAGGGAATTCATCGGAGGACAGACGCTGTGAAGGGTTACATCCACGTAAAGGGCGCATCCTCGAACAACCTCAAGGATGTGGACCTCTCCATCCCGAGGGGCGAGTTTGTCGTCGTGACGGGGCTTTCCGGAAGCGGAAAGTCCTCGCTTGCGTTCGATACGCTCTATGCTGAGGGACAGCGCCGTTATATGGATACCCTCTCCACCTATGCGAAGCATTTTATGGGCATACTGGAAAGGCCCGAGGTGGAGGAAATCACAGGCCTCAGCCCCATCATCGCAATAGAGCAGAAGACAACGGGAAACAACCCCCGCTCGACGGTCGGGACCATCACTGAAATCTACGACTTCCTGCGCCTTCTGTACGCAAAGGGCTCCCGCGCCTTTTCTCCCGTCTCCGGAAAGGAGATGGTCCGCTACAGCGACGAGCAGATTGCGGATCTGATAATGACGGGTTACAAAGACCGGCGCTGCTATCTTCTCGCTCCCGTCGTCCGCGGCCGTAAAGGTCACTACAAGGAACTTTTCGAGCAGATGCGCAAGCGCGGCTTCACCGAAATCCGTATCGACGGGGAAATAATGGACCTGTCGGAAGTCACCGCCCTGGACCGCTACAAGGTCCATTTCATCGAGCTCGTCGTGGACAAGCTCCGCCCGGGCGCCGGCGATGACAGGAGGGTCCGTGACTCGCTCACCCACGCCCTTAACATAGGCAAGGGCTCCGTCGCGATCCTTGACGCGGAGACCCTCCAGATGCATCACTACTCGAAGCATCTCGTAGACCCGGACAGCGGCGTCTCCCTGCAGGAACCCCAGCCCCATACCTTCTCGTTCAACTCTCCGGAGGGCTACTGCCGCCATTGTAAAGGTCTCGGGACCATCGTCGACGTGAACGTTGACACAATCATCCCTGACCGCGAGAAGTCCATCGCCGAAGGCGGAATAGTCCCCCTTGGAAAGGTTCGTGAAGGCCGCAAGTTCGACATCCTCAGGTCCATTGCGAGAAAATACAATTTCTCCCTGTTCGACCCCATCGCTGCCCTCCCGGACGAGGCCGTCACCCTGTTGCTGTACGGTTCCGATGAGCTCTTCCGCGTAGGGGAGGGCAATCTCTCGGAGATGGAATCCTGGGGCGGAGTGATCGGCGATATCGAGGATACCGTCGTGTGCCCGGACTGCCACGGAACAAGGCTTCGCAGCGAGGCTCTCTGTTTCAAGGTGGACGGCAAGACAATCGCTGAGGTTGCGTCTATGGAGATGTCCGAACTCCGCGCCTGGCTGGACCGGATTCCGGAGAATATGAATGCCCGTGAAAAGGCGGTTTCGGGGGATATATTGAAAGAACTCCGGGAAAGGGTGCAGTTTATGCTCGACGTGGGCCTTGAATACCTTTCGCTGGACAGGGCTACCGGCTCTCTTTCGGGCGGTGAGTCCCAGCGCATCCGCCTTGCGACCCAGATTGGCTCGCGCCTTGTCAACGTGCTCTACATCCTTGACGAGCCTTCGATAGGCCTCCATCAGAAAGATAACAGGAAGCTTATCCGCTCTCTCCGTACGCTTCGGGATGAGGGTAATTCCGTGATGGTTGTCGAGCACGACCTTGAGACTATGCTCTCCGCTGACTGGCTTGTCGACATCGGCCCCGGGGCGGGGGAGAACGGCGGCAGGGTTTGCGTTTCCGCGCCGGTCCCTGTCCTTCTCGGACGTCGGGAGCCTACTCCTGAGGAGGCTTCCGTTATGGTTCTCCCATCGCCCGCAGAGGCCTCTGCAGACCCTGCTTCGCGGAAAATTATTTTTTCGGACGGTGCCGAAAAAACCAATTTCCCCGCTCCGCACTTCCTTCGTCACCCATCGCCCGCAGAGGCCTCTCCTTCGCTGACGCTGGATTATCTCGAGGGACGAAGGGCGATAGAAGTTCCGGCGGAGAGGCGCCGCGGAAACGGCCGGAAGCTTGTGCTTCGGGGGGCGTCAGGGAACAACCTGAGGCACATCGACGTGGAGTTCCCCCTTGGGACGCTGACAGGCGTCGCCGGTGTTTCCGGAAGTGGAAAATCCACTCTTGTCAATGAGACGCTGATGCGTATCCTCCGGAAAAAGTTCTACCGTTCGAAGGATAAACCCCTTCCGTATGATGCCCTGGAGGGGATAGAGTACATCGACAAACTTATTGAGATAGACCAGTCGCCCATAGGCCGTACACCGCGAAGTAACCCGGCAACCTTTACCGGAGTCTTTAACGATATCCGCGCTCTCTTCGAGGAAACCCGCGACGCGAAGGTCCGGGGCTTCAAGGCCGGACGTTTCTCATTCAACGTCCCCGGCGGCCGGTGCGAGGAGTGCAAGGGCGCCGGAATCAAGGTCATCGAGATGAATTTCCTCCCATCGGTCCACGTGGTCTGTGACCAGTGCCGTGGCCGCCGCTACAAGGAAGACACCCTGGCGGTCCGCTACAAGGGAAAGAACATCAATGACGTCCTTGAAATGCCTATCTCCGAGGCCTATGAGTTCTTCAAGGGTATCCCGAAGATCTCGACAAAGCTCAAGGCCCTTGTCGATGTGGGACTTGGATATGTCCATCTCGGGCAGTCGGCAGTGACCCTCTCGGGAGGTGAATCGCAGCGTATGAAACTTGCCGCGGAGCTTTCCCACAAGTCTACCGGCAACACGCTCTACATCCTTGACGAGCCCACCACCGGTCTCCATTTCGAAGATATCAAGGTCCTCCTTGGCGTTCTCCAGCGTCTTGTCGATGCGGGAAACACTGTCATCATCATCGAACATAACCTGGATGTCCTCAAATCGGTCGACTGGATTTTGGATATGGGCCCGGAAGGCGGGCGGCGCGGCGGCATTGTCGTAGCTGAGGGGACCCCGGAGCAGATCGCATCCAACCCCTCCTCCGTCACCGGCCCCTATCTAAGGGAAGTCCTGTCCTAGGCGGGAAATCAGATGATTTCGTTGCGCTCACGCATATCGCGCAGGCGCAGCTGCATCGTGGAGGCGCCGCGGTAGAAGTTTTCGACGACGCAGTAGCAGATGTCTATGGGGTTGCCTTCCTTGATGTAGTCGTAGTATTCGGACATATTGAAGGCGATGGCCGCGATCTGGCGGTAGGGCTGGGATTCCTGCATAAGGTCCAGCTTCATATGGACCCCGCCGGCGCCAACCTTGCGGCCGTTGCCGGACTCATAGACGTCCTCTGTCAAAAAGACCGGATTGACGTTGCCGGGGCCGAAGGGCTGGAACTGCTTGAGGATACGGAAGAATTTTGGGGTGATCTGGGCAAAGTCCAGACGGGAGTCGATTTCGACGACGGGGGTCAGTTCCTCCGCCGTGATCGTTCCGGAGACGAACTTGTTCATCCGGCGGCAGAATTCGGGAAGGTTTTCTTCCCGGAGAGTCATACCGGCCGCATAGACGTGACCGCCGAAGTTCTCCAGAAGGTCCGCGCAGCTCTCGATTGCGGCATAAAGGTCAAAGCCCTGGACGCTTCTGGCGGAGCCGGTGACCATTCCGTTGGACTTGGTGAGAACGACCGTGGGCTTGTAGTACGCTTCCACAAGACGCGAAGCGACGATACCTACGACGCCCTTGTTCCAGGTTGGATTATATACGATCGTAACGTTCTCAGTTTCGAGCGCGGTCCCGTTCTGGACCATCTCCAGCGCCTCCTGGGTAATTTCACGGTCGATGTTCTTGCGCTCGTTGTTGTTGTCGTTGATCTTTTCGCCGATGCGGAGCGCCGCCTTGTCATCGATGGCCGTAAGGAGTTCCACCGCGAGACGGCCGGATTCCATACGCCCGGCGGCGTTGATTCGGGGACCGATCTTGAAGACGATATCGTCGATAGTTACGTGCCCGGGCTCCAGCTTCGAAAGGTTTATCATTGCGAGAAGCCCCTTCCGGGGATTCTCGTTGAGCCTTTTCAGCCCATAATGCGCCAGGATCCTGTTTTCGCCCACCATCGTTACGAGGTCCGACGCAATCGAAACCACCTGGAGGTCCAGCAGCGGTTCCAGCGTTTCGAAGGGAATGCCGTATTTGAGGCAATAGCCCTGGACGAACTTGAATCCCACTCCGCAGCCGCAGAGGTCATCGAAGGGATAATCGCAGTCTTCCCGTTTCGGGTCCAGTACGGCGACGGCCTTGGGAAGTTCGTCCTCAGGAAGGTGATGGTCGCAGATGATGACCTCTATACCCTTCCCCCTGGCGTATTCCACCTTGTCAATAGCCTTGATTCCGCAGTCGAGGGTGATTACGAGGTTGTATCCGTTGTCCGACGCCCAGTCTATACCCTTGAACGACAGTCCGTATCCTTCATCATAGCGGTCCGGAATATAGAAGCCCACGCGGGAGGTGAATCGGAGGATGAAGGAATAGACCTGGGCCACGGCGGTTGTGCCGTCGACGTCGTAGTCGCCGTAAACGAGAATCTTTTCGCCGTCAGTGATCGCCCTGTGGAGACGCTCCACGGCCTTGTCCATATCCTTCATAAGGAAGGGGTCGTGAAGGTCGGAGAGCGAGGGACGGAAGAACTTCCGGGCATCCTCGAAAGTCTCTACCCCCCTCTGAATCAGAAGGCCCGCAAGGACGGAATCAATGCCCACCTCCGCCGACAGACGCTTCACCTTTTCAGGGTCAGCCGCCGGTTTTACGATCCACTGTTTCTCCTTCGAGCCCATAGGTTACAAATATAGGGAATTATTTCCCAAATAGCAACCCCTAGAAATTCAGGGCTACGCCCACTCCGGAGCGCGTGGGACCGAAGCTTAGTGTGACCTCGGGAGAAGGTTCTGGAAGGGAGGACGTCTGCGTAACGCTGTCATTGTAGCGGTGGACAATCTTTGTCATCTTCTTGCAATTGACGATTGTAACCGGGATTCCGGCAATGGCCGTTCCCGCCCCGATGAACATCGCTGCGGTGCCGCCGACTATATAAGGTTCAATTTCCGCCGATATGCTGTCCGCAGCCTGGCTGCCGTCACCGCCTGCCATAGCTTCCGCCGATGCGCCGATTGCGATTCCTAACACAGCTGCGAGTCCATAAACAACGACAAACCCCGCGCCGACGACGGCAACGGTGGATCCTCCTGCAATCATTCCGATTCCGGCGCCCCTCCAGGCCTTGGCCTTGTGCCAGGCAGGGTAAAGGTTTTCGCCGTCGACATCGGCAAGAAGGGCAATCGTCGCGTCTTTCCTAAGGCGGCTCCCGTCGAGAGCGATGCGGCCGCCTTTCCGGGCGGCGAGAGAGGCGGGTTCCTGGGCGAGGGCTTCAGCTTCGTCACTTACATATTGGGCGCTGGCGGAAACGACTCCGAGGAGCGCGGCAACAATTACAAGAAGAGTTTTTTTCATAATAAACCATCTATTAGAAGTCCTTCATCCGGCGCGCCGTCAGGCTCGTTGAACGGTTGAAGGAAGGGGTTAGTCATAGCCTCGCGGGCGATGTTTGTCATAATGCCGTGGCCGGGGAGAACGTCCGTGTCGCCGGGGAGGGCGAGCACTTTGCGAAGGAGGCTGTCCATAAGGGCGTCGTAGTCTCCGCCGGGAAGGTCAGTCCGGCCGATGGATCCGGCGAAAAGGGTGTCTCCTGCGATGAGAAGATTATCATCTTCGAGATAGTAGCACACGCCTCCCGGGGTATGGCCGGGAGTATGGATTACGCGAAGACGCAGTCCGGCGATGTCAAGTATTTCGCCGTCTTCTATGTCCACGGTAGGGAAGCGGAAGTCTCCGGCCTCGCGCCTTTTCCGGGGGATGTATTCCTCGCTGCCCTTCACGACTGCCTTGTCCGCAGGGTGCATACAGACCCTGACGCCGGGGAAATAATGGACCCCGAAGATATGGTCGAAGTGGCCGTGGGTGAGAAGGATGGCGGCGGGGGTGAGGTTGTTACCGGAAAGATAATCTTTCAGGGCGGAGGCCTCGTCGTCTGTGTACATTCCGGGGTCGATGACAATGCAGTCATCCCGTCCGTCCCGCCGTAGGACGATGCAGTTGGCCTCAAGGGCGTTAAACCTGAAAACTTTTATCTGAGCCATATATTTACTTTGCAAATTTACAAAAGTTTGTGTTATTTTGTAAAATACCTGAGAATTAATACGCCTTCAAATGCATATCGGAATAGCCGGAAACATAGGCAGCGGAAAAACCACACTGACAACCCTCCTTGCGGAGCATTACGGATGGACCCCGAAGTTCGAGTCCGTTACCTACAACCCCTATCTGGCTGATTACTATGCGGACATAAAAAGATGGTCCTTTGCGCTGGAGATGTACTTCCTGAACCAGCGGCTCCACGACGTCCTTGAAATCTCCAAATCCGATGATGTCATAATCCAGGACCGTACCCTTTTCGAAGGCGTCTATATCTTCGTTGCAAACAACTACGCGCAGGGAAACCTCTCCGAACGGGATTTCAACACCTATATGGATACGTTCAACGTGATGATGTCCATCGTGAAGGAGCCGGACCTGATGATATATCTGAAAAGTTCAATAGAACATCTTGTCTCGCAAATCCAGAAACGCGGCCGCGACTATGAGCAAACGATAAGCATCGACTACCTTGACGGCCTGAACAAACGCTATGAGGAGTGGATTTCGGGCTACAAGGGCCGCCTGATCGTCATCGACGCGGACAATCTGGACTTCCTGAACCGTCCGGAGGACTTCGCCCTTATCACGGACCGCATCGATGCGGAACTCTATGGACTGTTCTGAATTAAATTGTTATCTTTGCAAACTAATAAGTGATGTACTATGCATATAGCAATCGCCGGTAACATAGGAAGTGGGAAGACCACCCTTACCAAAATGCTTGCAGCCCATTACGGCTGGACTCCGAAATTCGAATCCGTGGATTTCAATCCCTATCTTGCAGACTTCTACGAGGATATGGAGAGATGGTCGTTCAATCTGCAGATCTACTTCCTGAACAAGCGTTTCCAGGACGTTGTTGAGATCTCCAAGAAAAAGGAGATCATCATCCAGGACCGGACCATTTACGAAGACGCCCGTATTTTCGCCCCCAACCTTCACGGTATGGGCCTTATGTCAACGCGCGACTTCGAAAACTATTCGGACCTGTTTGACCTTATGATGTCCCTTGTGAACCCGCCGGATCTGCTGATCTACCTCCGCTCCAGCATCCCCAACCTTATAGCCCAGATCCAGAAACGTGGCCGTGAGTACGAGAGGAGCATCCGCATCGACTACATCACCGGCCTTAACCAGCGTTATGAGGATTGGATCAAGGACTATAAGTCCCGTCTGCTGATCATCGACGTGGATACGATCAAGTTCGAGAACCGTCCTGAGGACTTCCAGGTCATCACCGACAAGATCGATGCTGAACTCTTCGGCCTGTTCCCGACTGACTAATCACACCTGAAAATACTATGGAAGAAGTAAAAAGAACTACCATCATCGATTTTGTCGAGGAGTATACTCACAAATTCGCTGACCACGTGTACCTTCGTGAGAAAAAGGACGGAGTCTGGACTGAGATAACCCAGGAGCAGACCCGTAAAGAAGCATACAGAATCGGTGCGGGACTGATGTCCCTGGGACTCGAAAAAGGCGACAAGATCGCCCTTCTGTCCGAAAGCCGTTCAATGTGGATCCTTGCGGAGCTGGGCGCAATGTATGCCGGCGCAACCGACGTTCCCCTCTCCGTGAACCTCGGCGACGGCAAGGACCTCGTTTTCCGTATCAATCACTCCGAGTCCAAGTGGATCCTCGTCTCCGGAAACCATCTTCCGAAGATCCGCGCAATCCTCCCCGAATGCCCGGATGTCCAGAAGGTCATCGTATTCGACGATACCGCTTTCTTTGAAGAGGACATCCTCCCGCTCGGCCCCAAGGAAATCCGTATGTCGGAAATCCAGAAGATGGGAGACGAATTCCTCAAGGCCCACGAAGCTGATTTCGTCGCCCGCTACAAGAGCATCGGCCCGGACGATTACGCAAACATTTCCTACACTTCGGGAACTACCGCTGATCCCAAGGGAATTCTCCTGACTCACCGTAACTACACGGCGAACGTCGCCCAGGGTCACTCCGTCATCTCCATCGATGAGAACGCCGTGATGCTTATCATCCTTCCTCTGGATCACTGCTTCGCTCACGTTGCCGGTATGTACACCATTATGTACTACGGCGGGTCCATCGCATTCGTCCCCATCGGGAAGAATGCCCTCGCAACCCTGAGGAATGTCCCTGCCGCCATCTCCGAGGTCCGTCCCCACGTTATGCTTTCCGTTCCCGCCCTCGCCCGTAACTTCAAGAAGAACATCGAGGCCAGGATCAAGAAGCAGGGCCCGAAGGTTGAAAAGCTCTTCAACTTCGCCCTTAACAATGCCATCAAGTACAACAAGGAATACTACAATCGCGGAACCGGCGGAACCTTCTGGAGGAAGCCTCTCGTGGACCTGTTCGACAAGATCCTGTTCAAGAAGGTCCGTGAGAGCTTCGGCGGAAGGATGCAGTTCTTTGTAGGCGGAGGCGCCCTCCTGGATATCGAGCTCCAGAGGTTTTTCTGCGCTGTGGGTATGCCTATGTTCCAGGGCTACGGCCTTACTGAGGCAACCCCGATCATCTGCGCAAACTCTACCGGCCACGCCCGCTTCGGCTCCTCCGGCCGTATTGTGAAGCCTATGGACTGTGTCATCCTCGACGCAGAGGGCAAGGAAGTTCCCCACGGCACCCGCGGCGAGATCGTCGTCCGCGGCGAAAACGTGATGGCCGGCTACTGGAAGAACCCCAAGGCGACGGCTGACACCATCATCGACGGATGGCTCCACACCGGAGATATGGGCTATATCTGCCCGGATGATCCCGATTTCCTTTATGTCGTGGGCCGCTTCAAGAGCCTCCTTATCTCCTCCGACGGTGAGAAATACTCCCCGGAAGGCTTTGAGGATAACCTCACCGAGACATCCAAGTGGGTCGCAAACTGCGTGCTCCACAACAACCAGAACCCCTTCTGCGTCGCCCTCGTCGTTCCGGACAAGAACGCCCTCGCTGAGGCTGCTAAGAAGAAAGGCCTTGACCCTTCAACGGATGGGGCAAAGCGATATATGCTCGACCTTATCCAGGCTGATGTCGACGCTTACAGGAAGGGCGGCGCCCGTGAGGGTGTCTTCCCTGAGCGCTGGCTTCCCTCGACAATCGGTGTCTGCGACCAGGAATTCACCATCGCTAACCGTATGATGAACTCCACGATGAAGATCGTCCGTGGAAAGGTTGAGGAGCACTACGCTGACCTCCTTGACTACCTCTACACAGCGGACGCCAAGGATATCCACAACGAGCGCAACATTGAGGCTCTGAGGACTATCCTCGGCTAGGCCCGGTCGGGTCCTCTGCTAGGCCCGGCCGGGTCGGGTCGGGTCCATAGAGACTGCTCGGGTGGGCCCCGGCCCGTCCCTACAGAGACAGCTCGGGCAGGCCCTGGCCCGTCCCCTACATACAGCCCCGTGTGCGAAAACACCCCATTTTGCCCACGGGGGGCGGCGGCGTTGCCCTGCTGCGCGGAAGGAATTATTTTTCCGGGCGGTGCCGGAAAAACCAATTCCTCCGCTCCGCACTTCCTTCGTCACCC
>FLNX01004352.1_pt1 | contig 16076 bp, 15 predicted proteins | sample 1140341 | NCBI WGS metagenome assembly FLNX01 (sample SAMEA3878208, study PRJEB12797) | bioreactor metagenome | biome: Moose rumen | place: Sweden | collected 2011-10
CGGCCCCAGTCAAGTCAAGTGAACGGGTTTGCTCCGGAAAAATGTCGTGCCTGACGGCAAAGTGAACGGGTATGGAGCGGAAAAAGTGGCGCAACGCGCCCCCCTCGATGAGGTGAACGGGTTTACTCCGGAAAAACTGTGGCCTGTTGGTCAAAAAGTCCATTTTTGCGTTCATTTTTAGCGCAAACGGACATCAAACGAGGCCATTTTCAGCCTCATCGGTGCCTCAAAGCACCCCTGAATCTTGAACGGCTATGCTCCGGAATATGCAGAAGTCGATCAGTTCATCAGAGATATGTGCCTGTGCTTGAATGAGTTCAAGCATGAAGCCTGTTTTCTGATAGAGAAAGGCCTTGTCGTACAATTGCAGGTATCGACGCAGCTTGTCCTCATCGAGCATCACAATACCCTCAAGGCAATGGATCAATTCACCAGTGCCTCCCGAGCGGTCGAGCCCGCACAGCAATCCCCAAGGGCCCGTTCCAGGTCAGTCACCCTGACGTGAGGACTATGGGTGGGTGTGATAACTCTGGATTGGGTATCGGCAGATGTGGGGGCAGCGCAGTGCTCAAATTCAGTTCCACTAAATGTGAATCGATTGAAACGGCTCTCTGACCTAGGTATCGACGACAAGAATTCCGCGGCAATGGCACATAATGAAATTTAACTGAGTCACTAATGAATCAGGATATAGTTGCGTGTGCCGGGTTGTGAATACGCTGCGACAATTGTCCGCATAACGCTTCATGCTTGTGCCTCATGTATCCACACAATGCTGACATGACCACGATCTCGAATATAAAGTATATCCAGGGTATGTCAAGCAGGCAAAAGAGATACAATGCGATGGCTCGCGTGTTGAATGTGAGAATGTTGGTCATTGGCATGATAGGCAGTGAAAACCTGCGGAACTCTTCGCGGAATGACTGTGGAATATTTTCAACTCCACCATACTTGTCATGAAGGCATTGCATCAGCTGCTGGAAGTGTGGTGTGCGGCGCTCTTGATTTTTTGTATAATTGACATAGGTCTTCAAGAAGGTTTTCCATAGCACATTTCCCGTCCAGGGGGTTTCATCATACAGTTGTTGCTGCTGTGCAGAGTTATCAAGTTCGCTGCCAGCCTTGCCGTTGAGGAAGTAGAGGTGTATTTGGCGATAGTAGTCGGCAAGGGCGCATTGGCCTGCATGGCAGTGAAACCCTGAATAAAGGGCGATAATAAACATGCAGATTGCTCCAAGAATGGCATTCTGGCTTGTGTCGGCTATGCCAAGCCATTGGAACTCCATGGTGTGGTGCAGATAGAAGCGCCATGTTAGCGCACAATAGATCGGGATGAACCACACATCGCTTGCGGCACCATCCAGAATGCGTCCCAACTGGGTCTTCTTGCCAGTCATCCGTGCCAGTTGCCCGTCGGCACTGTCGTAGAAGTTGGCCCAGGCAAGCAATAGCACGCCGATGATGTTATAAACCAGGCCCGTTGTCCCTTCGGTGCGGTATGAGCCATGCGCAAAGAATATTGCTGCCGACGCACCGATAATCATGGAGAGTACTGTCACTACATTAGGATGAACGCCTAATCTCTCAAAGAATTTTGCCCACAGATAGCCGATTGGACGTGTCCAGACGCGGTCGAGCCATTCCTCGGTGTCGTTTGACTTGTAAGTCTTCTGAACTTGTTGATTCATCTTGATTTATGTTTTTTATTTTATATCTTAAACATCAAAATGACATTCTGAATGTGTAACGGATGCCCCATTTCTTGCTCGTTGGCAAATCCAGGTAAGATAACCGTCGAACAAATTCCACACGTAGAATCTTAAAGATGTTGTGAACACCGACAACCACCTCGGCATAGGGCTTCTCAGATTGCATGATATGGCACCCTTCAGGGAAGTACATCAGGCAATCACTGCCTGCATTTTGAGGCAGAAAGGGATTGTTCTTGTCGGAAAGTCCTCCCCACAACATATTAACGGCGAAGTATTCCCTGCACTTCAATCGCTTGATGAGAGGTAAACGGTTGAGGAGTTTTCCATTCATGTCCCATGAGACGAGTAGCGATACATAGCGATCATTGAGGAACTCCATGTTGTTGACGAGGTTGAACATTTCATCTTCGATAACATATGACTGGTTGGCCATGGGCATGATGAGTAACAGGTAGGGTACTTGGTTCCACTGGATGCCACCTTTAAGCCTAACATCAATTTTGCCCCAACTCTTCATCCAGAAGCGTTTATAGATTTTCGCTTCGGTGATGTTGGAAGTGTACTGTCCACCCAGTACCCCTTTCATGCCGACGGTGTGGCTGATAGTGAACACTGGTGCATCAAGATTGATGGTCATGCGTCGTTGCTTGGTGTTGATATAGGTCTCGCCTGGTGCGTAGCGCAGTTCGGCTTTCAACTCGGTGGTGCGAATGAACTCATGATGAGGCTTCATTCTGTTGTTATCGAGTTGTGGCTCGCTCAGATGGCGGAATGACATGGCTCCGCAGGCCTCAAATTCCTCGGCTTTTACCAGCAAGTTCATCTTCAGACCTCCGTAGGTCTCATAGTCGAATGCCACCTGCTGCCGGTTGCAGATCATCAGTTTGTCGATATCGGCCCATTTCCATGCCAGCAAGAAGTTATCCTTGTCGGTGGGCAGGAACCGGTCGCTGGGTGAATAGACATCATAGTTGGAACCAATGGTTAATGTCCGTCTGGGAAATTCCCACGTCGAATACTCCTTGTCGATAAACGAATAAGTCATCTCGGCATTGTAGTAGTTCCGATGACTGCCCCAAGCGTGGACATAGTAACCTGACCAGAACCATCGTTTGTTAAGATTAGCGGTAGTCCTTGCACTGAGCCTTGTGCGCAGGCCATCTACCTTGTTGGTGCTGATGAGTGTGTTGACAGGCGATAGATCCACCTTATTAGGTGAGCCTGTCTCGATGGAATTCTCGATAAGAGCCTTCAGGGCGAAGTTAAAATACTTGAAGCCCTTGATGTTCTGGATATTCTTCACGAACTTATCCATCTCATTCTCACTCACCGTCAAATCCACTTGGCGGTACTGTGCCCAGAAATCGTCACCGCGCATTTCGGCATTGGCATCCATCAACTCGGTTCTGTTGCCCTTGTATAATTGCTTTGGAAGTTCCTCGTCAAAGACATAGTTGCTCAGTCTCGTGGTGCGGATGACAATGGCCTGCTGCAGGAACTTGGTAAAGGACATCTCTGCAATCATGTCATCTTGGGTCAACACCCATTCTCCGTTATCCAGACGTGTAAACTCCTGCTCTATTCTCAAATTATCGACAAAGTTCACACCGGTCTGTTTGGGAAGTGTCAACTCGCATCGCCTAACGTGATAACTGGAGTCTTTCAAGATATACAGATCACCCCTAAACCCGAAATCCTGCTGGTTGTTGGGCAGGAAATGCAGATGAATGCATGAATCCCCTTCGATTTTAACCGTGTCTTTGATATAATAACGGTAGAATGCAATAGCGTCCTTGCCGATAGGTGATGTGAAGGGGTATTGCAGTAGGCGTATCTGGTCTTCATAGAGGTTGACATCGGTAAACACATCATTCAATGTGATGTTGATGATGTCGCCTGTCTGGAAGAGGTCGTTAACACCTGATGACTGTTGTCCCAGGATGATGGACTTCTCGGTGCGCGGTTCCCTGCGATAGATTATTTGCGAAACAGTTTCCTCAACACTGACTGGCAATATCAGCTTGTTGTTATACTGGCATGTCTCCACCTGGTCAATGAGCCATTGCCGGTTCTTGAAAGGCTTCTTTTCCAACTTTTCTGCTGTCAGGTCATTGGCCGCCAAGGTCAGTTTTCTGTACTTGATGTACTGAAAGAAGTTGTATCTTTCCAGGTCGGTCTGCTTTCTGGCCGCCACTACTTTTCTCATCAACTCAACCGCCGGGTTGTTTTTGCGACTGTATCGCTGTCGCTTGCTCTTGACGATCACCCCCGACAACAGATAGTTTTCAGGCTCCAATGCTATGTCCATTTTTTTACTTGTGCTGCTGTTGACAGTAACGGCAAACGGCTTGTAGCCTACAGCGGTGAATGTCAAAACACTGCCCTCATAGACATCAATCTGATATCGCCCGTCCAGGTCGGAAATCACACCTGATTGGTGTTCCTGATAAGAAACGGTGGCATAAGGGATGGTTTCCCCTGACTGGGCGTCAGTGACGACACCTGAGATCTGTTGTGCATCCACATTCAAGGAAGTGAATACGAGGAATATCAAACAAACAATTGTTGTCTTTTTAAGCATGGTTGTTTCACTTGATGATAAATCAAGATTCATTAAAAGCTAGAGTCTCTGAAGCATGAGCTTCACTTCAAATTCCTAATGTGGCATATCACATTAAGAACTCGAATTCCCTTAATCACTGCATCATCAGCGGTGTTACACACTTAGGACTTGAATAATTTTGTTATTTAAATTGATATTCTATATAATTATCACCTTTTTGGTTCAAGCGCAGTGACTTCATGGCCGATGTTTTGCTGTCGATGACAAGCACGAACGAAGTGAACATCTGGCGTTTCTTGCTTGTTGGTGTGATTGTGATGACCTGTTGTCTGCCTTTGTTCTGGATGGTCATGTCCTCGCAGGCAGGTATTGGTTGATTGTTGATGACCGCAAGCAGCACTTTCTGGAAAGAGGCAAACTGGGGGTTCTTATTACAATCTGTTCTGTGTCTCTTGCCCTTAGTGGTCATCGTGAACTTGGTTCCATTCATCAGTAACTGGTCCCGACCACCATCTGTAGAGATACAAATGTAGTCTGGCTTGCGAATCGTTATTTGGCCTGTTGTGACCACATCGGTCTTAACGGCTGTCGAGTGGCTTACTCTTGTTACCGTCTGTGCCTGCCCGCAGATGGCGAGCATACAACATATTAACATTATCAGATGTCTCATCATGTGTATAATCCTCCATTAATTGATATAACGTTACCTGTAATATAGCCGGCATTGGGTGACACGAGAAATGCGACCAGATCGGCCACCTCTTCGGGGTTGCCAAAACGGTTAGCCGGAATACTCTTTTTCAGTGCGGCCTCATCAAGTCCCTCGGTCATGTCGGTCTTGATAAACCCCGGAGCAACCGCATTGACGGTGATGCCTCGACGTGCGACCTCTTGTGCCAATGCCTTGGTAGCAGCAATGAGCCCACCCTTGGCAGCGGAATAGTTGGTTTGGCCAGGAAGTCCTTTAAGCCCGCTGACACTGGCCATGTTGACTATACGTCCGTGCTTGTGCAACTGCATGGCAGGCAGTAGGGGCTGGGTGACATTGAAGAAGCCAGTGAGTGTCACATCAAGCACGCGGTGCCAGTCTTCATCGGGCATGAGTGCCATCACATTGTCTCGACGAATGCCCGCATTATTGACGATCACCTCGATGTAGTCCTCGGGGTGGCTTTTTTGCCAGTTTGCCAGAGCTGCCTTAGTTTGTTCGGCATCGCTCACGTCAAAGGGCAACAACTCTCCCTGCCTGTTTATCATCTCCAGCGTCTTCTGTGCCTCGGCCTCATTGCTTGCATAGTTGACGATTACCTGATAGCCCTCTTGGGCCAGTCTCACGCAGATGGCTCTGCCGATACCGCGGCTGCCGCCTGTAATTAATGCATACTTGCTCATTTTAACGTATTATTATAGTTGTTTTAACATTTCTATCGTTTTAAAAGCGGTCATAGTCACACCTTCCAACCCGTGCAAAACCAGGCTCTGCCCCGTCAGCAGCAGATTGGGTATCGGGGTCTTGGGCGACAGCAAGGTCAACAAAGGCTGTCTACAGTCTTTCCTGAGGCCAAAGGCCGAACCGCGTGGCGACGACGTATAGTCGCGATAGGTGAGTGGCGTGCTGGTGTACAGTTTCTCGACCATGTCACGCAAACCTGGAATGACCTGCGACGCAAGGAGGATGCAATCGTCTGCAAGTTTCATTTTCTTCTGCTCATAAGCGTCACCTCTGTGTCCGAGAGTGGTATCACTCCACGCCTGGCATAATTCCCAGGGCATGGGCGTGAGCAGATCAATCTGACGGGCGTAGTGTCCTTCCTCGGGGATTCTGCAACTGATCATCACTCCACCGACACCCCTTGTTTCATCACTGAGTGACCACACGTTGGCCGTCTTGTAGACATACTTGTTGTGGTTGAAATAAGGGAGGGTGCTGCTCTTCAGTACCAGCGAGACGGTGAATATGCCAAAAGTGTTTTCCAACGCATTGATGCGGCGACGGTAAACCCGCTTCAGCGTTGAGGAATCCTTTATCCAACTAAATGTCTGCTGCGGATGCACATCGCTGATGAAGAGTTTCCCTTCCAGCATCCTGCCGTCGGTACAGGTTGCCGTGGCGATTTTTCCATCGTTCTCCTTTAACTCATTAACTTCGGCTTGACAAATAATCTTGCCTCCAAAGTCGATGATATCTCTTGTCAGGGAGTTGACAATCTGGTTTCCACTACCCTTGAGACGCCAACTGCTCTGGATGTAACTGCTCATGCTGTGAGCAAAGTTGAACAAGGGCAGTGATTCGCGCCTTAGTTCCATCTTCATTGCCGATGCTGAGATGATGTTGAAGAGTAAGGGGTCAGTAAACAGTGACTTCAGGTAGTCATGCGCATTGATGCTCAGCAATTCTTCCGTTGCGGGCATGTGACTAAGCATATTCACATACTTGAAGAGGGCTCCCCTCTGATGCGGGAAATAGGCTCCCAATGTGTCGGCAAAATGGTTGAATCCTTCACACAAGGGGTAGGTCTTATTGCCAACAGTAATTAAGTCGAACCCATCAGCGTCTAACTTGTGCCATGGCAGTTTCATAAGTCCCAACGTTTCAAAGGCGCCGTACAGTGATTGTCCCTCGGCAAGCCCGCCCACATAGTGCAGTCCCGTATCAAACTCCCACTGGCCACGGCGATAGCTTTGCAGGCATCCTCCCGGCTGTGAATGTTTTTCCAGCACAAGAACGCTGCGCCCCGCCTTTGCCAATTGACGAGCGCAGATGAGCCCACCAAGGCCACTACCGATGACGACTACATCATATTTCATTTCTTTTGTTTCCGGTTGAGCCATCGGTAAACGGCGGGTTGCAATACATAAGTCAAAACGACAGCGGACATCAACCCGACAAGTGTTGAGAAGCCCACACTGCGAATGGCAGGATGCTTGGCCAGGAGCATGCTGCTGACAGTGGCAATTAGAGTTATAGCACTGAGGAGGATGGCCGTTTTGTGGTACCGAAGTTTGTTTTCATCAACAGTTGAAAGCCCCGAACCGTCATCCGGGTTATCCAACTGCAGTCGGCGGTGCCCCGTCAAGCCGTCCATCATAAAGATGCTGTAGTCCACGCCGATACCGAAGATGAACGTTGAAATAATGATGCTGATGATGTTGAAGCGCACGCCGAATATTACCATAGCCCCCAGCACGACAAGCCAACTAAGCAGGATAGGCATGAAACCAATGAGTGTCTGCTTGACATTGAAGCCGAAACTCAACAGCAAGACGACCAGCACGAATAACATTGAGAGCCACTGCAAGACGTTGAAGTCTTCATTCATCTGCAACAGGGTGTCGGTTGTGTAGTAATAGGTGTCCAGTACGAGCAGGTTGGGGTCGGTGGCAATAGCGTCACAGATGCGGATATAATCGCTCCCGCTACTGCGCACCGAGTCGTTCTTGCAGCGCACCGAAGTGAAACAGAGGTAGTCACCACCATAGGATTTTTCCAGCAGAGTTGACTGGAAACCCTCAGGGATTAATCCTGTCTTGTAGAGTGGGTCTGGCTCGTAATCACGGCTGGCTATGTCGAAAAAGGTCTCGAAAGCTTCGGGATTGAGGTCGGCCTGTGGTGCTGTTTGTGAAATCAGTGTGCGCACCCTGTCCAACCTGTCAGGTGTCCAAAAATCCTTCCACGCTTTGATGCGCTGCCGCTGCATCTCAATGGAAACGATAATCTGATTGGTGTGGGTATAACTTTTCACGAGACCAAGGCGACTCAATGAATCGAGTTTGTGATCCAACATTGCAAAATTACTGATGGCCTCCTCCATCGTCTTTCCCTTGCTTGCAAAGTACCTTGTCTTGTCGCCAGTGAATGTCTTTTCACGCAGCAACTGTTCGGAGTGAGTTGTCATGGGTGCCTTATAACCCAGGTTGTGCATGTCTGCATCAAAGCGTGTGCCGCCCACGAGATAGGCTCCAACACCCGTGATGACCACTAACAGCACTGCAACCAATAGGGGCTTCTGCTGGTCCAGCGGGTAATCGATGATGCGGTTAATGATTGCTGGAAAGCCGACAGCTTTGCCCTTGTGCCCCCTTAATTCCAAGATCTGCGGCAGCCAGATGAGTGAGAACAGAGTGGTTCCGAGGATGGCAAATGCCGCAAACAGTCCAAAGTCGCGCAACAGGTCTGTCTTGATAAAGATCAGGCCGGCAAATGATCCGATGGTCGTGATGCACCCCAATATAACGGGTTTCACCTGGTCTCGCAGCAGCAATTCGATGTCGGCGACATACTGGTGATGGGTCAACACATGCAATACATAACTTAATGCCACTCCAAGCACGACACTGCCTATGCCCAACGCCAAAAGCGAAAATTCGCCCTTGAGCAGGTACATCATCGATAGGCCGAAGAGAGTCCCAAAGACCACCGGCAACAGCAATAGCGGGATGCTATCCCAACGGCGGAAGCACAACAGCAGGAAAAGCAATACAATGATAAGGGCTCCGGCGATCGTGGTCCTCAGGTCATGCTTGATCTGTGAGGAGTTATAGAAGCCGCTTGCAGGTGTGCCATGATAGGTGATCTGAACCTCGGGGTGCTTCTCCCTGAACTGCTTAATCTGCTCATTGAGCATCTTGAACATTGCCGATCCTTGGCCTGTATTTGTTGATGAGTAGCGAGGCGTGATAAATGCTATACACACCGTGGAATCAGGAACAAAGAAATGATTGTCAACCGTTCTGTAAGTGCCACTACCCATCATTGATTTCATCGGTGCGGACAATACATTGCGCATGCCCAACGGATCACACTCAATCAGTTCAGGGTACATCTCTCCAAACTCGCCGAGCATGTCGTCGTGGTTCTGGCGCATCTGCTGCTGAAAATGCTCTCGCGTGAGCAGGGCATCAAATTGACTGTAGGCTGCAGTGTCGATAAAGGCTGGGATATGCTCCATCAGATAGTCAATGCCGTCGGGCAACAAGTTTTCATCCAGGCGGTAGAACACATCACCCACAACCGAGTCCCTGTCCACTGACAGCAATGAGTCCATGAATTCATCACAGACGTCGGCCAGTAATTCAACAGATTCCAGCCCATTCTCCTCCCCAGCGGTAGAAATGTCCTGGGCGAGGCTGAACAGAACGAATGTTTTGTCCTTGATTTTCAGGTCGGCAAAAGCAAGTTTAGTAGTCCCGTCTTCATTCTTGTAAGATGGCATCAGCTTGTTGATGTCCTCCTCTAAATGAATCTGCGATGACAGATACCCGAAGCACACAAACAACAGCAAGAGTGACCCCCACGTGATCAATGGGCGAGCCTTGAGGAAATGATATATTTTAACAAAAAAGTGTGTCATATCGACATGTGGCCTTTATACTCCACGTACATGTGCTGGTCGTCACTTACTGTGGCCTTAACTCCAAAACCGTTACCATCAGGTGATAACGTCAAGCTCACATCCAGCAACTTGCAGATTTCGGGTGAGATCAGATTGATGAACCGGCACTGCTTGATGGACTGAATTAGCAGTTGCCGTCCAGTCTCCAATGCGGCACATTCCCTGATGACCTCAATCATGCACACGCCTGGACAAATGGGCTTTTCAGGGAAATGGCCTTCATAAATGCTGCAATCTGGATGCAATTCAATACAGTAGATTGACTGCTCACCCTTTTGCTCTTTTGAGATGATATGATAAAAATTATTCTCTATCCACATCTTTTTGTTTCTCTAATGCAATCTTTAGTTTAGTGGTAGCGATTACTTCCTGACCGACTCTGGTCTCACAACCCATCATCGTCACACCTGCCAATTCCAGTTCAACATTGACCTGTGTGAATAGCACTTCACTAACCTTGGGACGACGTGAACAGCGGAAATTTTTGACCTCGCCAATGTAGCCTATGGGCGGCTGGTCGTTTCCTGCAAGCAGGTGTTTCCAGCCCTCGAGGGCTGAAGCCGACTGTGCCATATGCTCAATCAGGCCTGGCTCTGCCAGCTCACCGTTTTGTCCCAGAAACCAGTTTCCTGGTCTCACCGTTAAGCGGGTGAGGGCACAAGTCTCTTGGGCATCAATCAGTTCATCTACCATCAGAACCGGACTGCGTTGCGGAACCAGCCGCCGAATGTCAATATCCATCGTTAAGACCTATCAGAGGTGATTCTCGATATAATCATACAAATCATTGAATGACTTGATCTTGCGCAGTTCAGTGACGGGAATTGTGATTTTGTAGTTCGCTTGCAGTAGGGCTACCATATCCACAAGGCTCAAACTGTCGAGCGACAATGTTTCCTTGATGTCAGCCTCAGGGGTGAGGGTCTCTACTTCTACTTCAAACTCGGTGGCGAGCAGTTCATTTACCTGCTCAATGATTTCATTTCTTGTCATTTTTTTAGATTTGGTTTATAAGTTTTTTACAATTAATGTCGAATTGGTTCCTCCAAAGCCGAAAGAATTGCTCAGGAATATATCAAAGTGTGCCTCGCGGGTCTCGCCTAACACATTGATACAGCTGGTCTGCTCATCAGCATTCTCAAAATTAATGCTGCCGGCAATGAAACCGTTTTTCATCATCAACATCGAGTATATGATTTCCGATGCACCAGCCATCCACATCTCGTGACCCGTTTGACTCTTGGTTGATGTTACGGGAACCTTGTAGTCGCCAAATGCCTGTGCAATGGCCTGCGCCTCTCGGGCATCGCCAATCACTGTTGATGTGGCATGGGCGTTCACATACCCAATGGCATGCGGATCGATACCGGCATCCTTTAGGCACAGCTCAAGCGAGCGGGCTGGGCCTGCCACATTGGGGGTCGATATATGCTCGCCATTACCTGAGAATCCCCAGCCGATAACCTCGGCCAGGATGGGGGCTCCACGGCGCACGGCACTCTCATAGCTCTCCAGAATCACAGTGGCCGCTCCGCCACCAGGTACTAGCCCGTTGCGGTCACGGTCAAATGGCCGACTGGCCTTTTCTGGCTCGTCATTCAAGGCGAAAGCCTGGATGCCATCAAATGCAGCCACGCTATACATGTTGGCCTCTTGCGCGCCGCCGCATACGATGCATTTCTGCAAACCATTGCGGATGAGCAATACACCCAGTCCGATGGACTGGGAACCGCTTGCACATGCTGCCGAAGCCGTCAGATTGATGCCCTTCAAGTGGAAAAGCGTGGCAAGATTCATCGTTACTGTAGAGTTCATCGATTGAAAGATCGCACCACTGCCGCAACCCGCTGTTGTACCCAGGTTGCGGAACTTGTCAAGGGCTGTCATGGTGGCTTCAGCCACAGAATCGTTGCCATAGATGATGCCTACCTCGTGCTGGTCTATATAGTCTTGATCAAGGTGGGCAGCAGCCAGTGCATCCCTTGTGGCCATATAAGCATATTGCGCTTCCTCGGGCATGAACTGCCGCTGGTTGCGACCGATAAACGGCTTCAAGTCGGGCTGTGGCACATTGGCCATGAACGGCGAGCGGAAACCAGCATCCAAGCGTTCCTGGCTCAACACGATTCCACTCTTCCCCTCATACAAGGACTGTCGCACGGCATCAAGCGTTGTGCCAATGCACGACCATATTCCCATTCCTGTTATTACTACTCTTTGTTGCATAATATCTCTTGAATTATTTGATTTTTAATTTATAACATCTGCGGCGCTTTACCAATTCGGGATCGAGTGGCTTCCACTGAGTCAACTCTCGCACATTATCTTCCAACTGCGGGCCTGTCTCGGCCCAGTGGAAACCATATTTGTTAAAAATAGGTATAAGATCCTCGAAGAACAAAGCGTTTACACCATAACCCTGCAGGTCAGGGCGCACGGCGATAAGAAGCATCTCGGCGTTGTCCTCGCGTTTCCATTTCATGGCTTTCATCAGATGGTACCACCCGAAGGGCCACAGTCGGCCCTTGGCTTTACGCATTGCCTGAGATAAACTGCCCATCGTGACGCCCACACCCACCACATCCTGCTTCTCATCAACAATGACAGGTATCAGCTGCTTGTCAATCAACGGCAAGTACTTATGCAGGAAATGATCCACCTGACTGTCAGACAACTTGGAAAAACCGAACAACGGTGCATAAGCCTCGTTCAGTAAATCAAATATCTGTTTGCCATATCCTTTTTTATATATCATCTCATCTGTCATCTTGATGACATTAAGGCCCATCTGCTCCCTGCAGTATTGGGCTACGCGATGATAACGCGCGGGCAACTGGTTGGGCACATGAATGCGGATCTGCACCCAATCCACTTCCTTTTTCAATCCTAACGCCTCCATGTGGCGAGGGTAGTAGTCATGATTGTAAATAGTATTGATCGATCCCATCAGTTCAAAACCCTCAACCAGCATCCCTTCCTTGTCAAAGTCGGAGATGCCCAACGGCCCTTGCAGGGTGTCCATGCCCCTTTCTGCCCCCCATTGGCTGACGGCCTCTATCAGGGCTCTGGAAACTTCAAGGTCATCGATGAACTCAATCATCGAGAAACGGACACACTGGGTATTCCAGCGTTCGTTGGCACGCTCGTTGATGATTGCCACAATGCGGCCTACAGGAATATTGTCCCTATAGGCAACAAAGGGCTGTATCTCTGAAAACTCTGAGCCAGGATTCCTTTTGGAGCTAAACATAGAGCGCACTTCACTGCGGAAGTCAGGCACATATTGCCCGCAACCACAATAGATGACTTCCGGCAGATTGATGAAGTCGTCCTGCTCTCTACGGTTTGAAACCGCTTTGATAACAACTTTTCCCATATCTCTTTGTGACATAGTATATGAAAATGCCTCTCTACAATTGTCCCACATTATGATATGACTCACGGTACTCCAGTGGGGTCATGCCCGTCTGGCGACGGAAGAATTGACCGAAAAACGATGAGTTGGGAAATCCCAGATTGTAAGAGATCTCTTTCACACTCTTGTGGGTGTGCCTGAGCATATTGCAGCAGTCCGTGATGGTACTATCGTTAATCCACTGCGTTGGAGACTTGCCGGAGACACGTTGAGAGATGATGGACAAGTATTTAGGCGTGATAGACAACTTGTTGGCATAATATGCCACCTGTCGGTGTTTCTGTTGCTCTGCCGCTATGGCCTCGAGAAACTTGTTGAATATTTCCTTATCGCGTATCCTGGTGTCGTCTGCCGATGAAATACCGCCATCCAAGAGCAGTTCTTCGCAAATCAATAACAACATTAGACGTAGAAACGACAACATGATTTCTCGCTTCAGGTGTATATTCTCCAGACCAAAGATGGTTTCGGCATATGACTTCATGCCATCCATCCATTCATGATGATCAACGATGTATACTTCCTTTAAGTACATCGCTTTGTTCCAGATGTCTATCTGGCTGCCAAGAACACGTTTAAGTATCCTGTCAGAGATGAGCAGCGCACTGACTATCACATCTGTGCTGATCATTAATGGCTGTATTGTCTTCATGGCAGGAATCAGCAATAACTGGCCTGGACCGACTTTGGTGCTGCCGTTAATTCCCATTTCCACCAGTAGTTTCCCTCTATGGCAGATGACAATGGCGTTGTATGGCGAGTTCACGCTTTGTGACCTCTCCAGATCTGTGATATTGTCCACGAACAGAATATCATCATGCAACAAATTTATCGTCTCTAAATCCATATCCACTATCAAGTTTTGTGGCAAAATTAGACATTCAATTCGGACTTATGGCGTTCAATTTGCCCTCAAAAATATTGCATTTTTCATAAAAGAGAAGGATTGAACATGATTTGTGACATATTAGACATTTAGCCCTTCGATGATTCTTAGCAGTTATTTGCACGAAAAGCCTTAATCGCGACTTTATTGTTGTAAATAAGCCAACCCGTTTACACCGTTGCTACAAAGGTTCAGTCGTACCAAAAGAAAAACGGCCCTGATATTGCCGTTTATCTCATTCTAGTCCTCACACCACTTGGATATCGTGGAATGATCAATCGTCTAAAGGTGTGATTGAACCCTCAGTCAGTATTGTCTCTTTCGACTGACCACTCGGATATACTTGGCGTTTTGATATTTTCGTCTTGCTTGATAATGAATGTACATCCTGCTTCTGCTCATACTTTCAATATGGACACACTTGCCATCCACTTCAACCTCATAAGTGTAGATTGTGGGGATAGGCATTCTGGTGGTAGTGTTTCCTGCCCACCATTCAATCAATAATTCTTTAATTGTCTTGATCATTTCAGTTGATATCGGTTTATGAGGATCGAGACCTGCTTGGCGGTGAATTTTCCTCCTCTGCTGGTCGTGAATCCTTCGTTGTTTAGTGTTCTGGCCATCTCGCTCAGGTTGTTGGTTTCTCTTACCAGGATCTTCAGCATGGCAACCGCTCGTTTATTGTGAGGATTGTTAGCTGCCTTCTCCTGGTTCGTTTGCCGGCTGTTCGTGATAGCTTTCTCCATATTGCCCGTTAAGTTCTCAGGTTTACCAAGTTGACATCCTTGCTCCTTCTTCACTTGTAGGGCTGCTCTGGTACGCTGACGGATCAATCCAGCCTCATATTCACTGATAGCTGCAATAATCGTAAGTACCAGTCTGTTTGCTCTTGGGAAGTCACAGAATACGATTTCTATGCCTGAATCCAAGAGCTGGCTCGTAAAGGTCACGTTTCTTGATAGTCGATCCATCTTGGCGACGATCAGTGTGGCCTTCATCTTCTTGCAGAGTTCCAATGCCTCATGTAGTTTGGGACGCTGTGTTTTTCGTCCGCTCTCAACTTCCACGAATTCAGCTATCGGTTCCTCTCCGCTAAGATAGTTTCTGATAATTTCTTGTTGTGCTTGTAATCCCAATCCTGACACACCTTGCCGTTGTGTCGAGACTCTGAGATAAGCCACATATGCATTATTATCCATTGTTTGAAATATATTAAACCGTCGTTTAGTATTGTTCAAGAATAGTGGGACTCTCCAAAATTGCCTGGAAAATCCCACTTTCTATCATTTTTCCGTTTCTGTGAAAATGCCGTATTCTTGAGAAATGCGTTTTTCATAATTATGGCATTTCTCTACAGCGTCGTCTATCACACAAATCAGATTGTCAACGAAGATGTGTTCTATCGTTTTTAGAATTTTGCCACTTTCATCTATCAGTGACACCTCGAATAAATCTTCTCCTTCGTTCAACACCACTTGGACATAGCCTGTGTGAATGAATCCTTGTACATGGAATTTCACACCAACTTCAACGACAGTAATGCTTGCCGGGTTTATTCCCCAACTCATTACTACAAAAGGATTGGTACGGAAGATGCTAAAGATATAATTAGCAATCTCTTATTAGTCCTATTTGTTCTTTTCCAAATTCACAAAGGTTTTATCTCCATATTCTTTAGCTTTTTGTGGATCCTTTTTACATCCAATACCTTTATCATAGAAATATGATAACCAACCGCAAGCATCTACTAATCCGCTATCAGCGGCTTTCTTTATGTAAATATATGCTTGATCATCATTTTTACTCATTAAATCGGGTCAATGCAAAAAGTCGGTTGTAAAGCCGATTTTTTTAACGAATGAGCGTTATCTTTGCGGCATGAGATACGACAAAATCATGCAAGAGGTATTCCCGAAGGTTCTGGTAGAGTACTTCACCATAGTGGACATGCGTTCCCAAGAGGACAAGATTGAGTTCTGGCTTGACGAGAAAGAGTATATGGAACGTGAGGATTACAAGAAAGGCACGGTTCGTTCATACGGCTTCACTCAGAGCAAGACCATCCAGGACTTCCCATTGCGGGGCAAGCCAGTGTTCCTGC
>FLNX01003867.1_pt1 | contig 16041 bp, 17 predicted proteins | sample 1140341 | NCBI WGS metagenome assembly FLNX01 (sample SAMEA3878208, study PRJEB12797) | bioreactor metagenome | biome: Moose rumen | place: Sweden | collected 2011-10
GACCTCAGGACCTATGCGTCCGGACTGCTGGGCGAAGTCTATCACTACCGTGATTCTGAAGGGCTTGAATGTGATGCCATCGTTCATCTGCGTGACGGCAGTTACGGCCTTATCGAAATCAAGATTGGCGGAGAAGGCCTCATTAACGAAGGCGCCCGGACCCTCATCAAGCTCCGGGACAAGATTGACCCTGCCAAGATGAAGAATCCGTCTTTCCTGATGGTTCTTGTGGGCATCGGAGAGATTGCGTACCGTCGCGATGACGGCGTGTATGTGGTCCCGATCGGGTGCTTGAAGGACTAAACACCAAGGTGGGAAATGATGCCATCGACATGGAGGTCAACAAGTGATTGTTGGCCTTCTTCGTTGAGGAGGAAAGCAGTGGACGGACTCCCTCGTTGAGTTTATTCTGAGATCAACTTATAGCCTGTTCCACGGACATTGATGATGCGGAGGCGGGGGTCTTTGGAGAGGGCGCGGCGGAGGCGGGTGATGAAGACCTGGAAGCTGCGGGCGTTGAAGAAGTCGTCGTCGCCCCAGAGATCGAGGAGGAGGTTCTGCATGGGTACGATTTCTCCGTGGGCTGTTTTTGGATTCTTCCTTGCTCATGGATTATCTCTTAACCCGACGGTATTTTTGATTAGGATCATTCGGATTTTCTGGGATTGTCATTTCCAGCTGACCGTCTTCAATCATTTTTTGGATATAACGCTTTCTACTTCTTGACTGGTTTTGTATGCCCAGCCTGTCCATGATCTCCTGAGCAGATCTTGGAATGGAGCAGAAATTTATAATGTCCTGCTGCTTCCAGGTAAGTTGGTGCTTTTTCTTTGAGGTTGGTGCTTTATTTTCCCGAGGTTGGTGCTTTATTTCCGAGGTTGGTGCGTTTTTACCCTGAGGTTGGTGCGTTTCTCCCAAACTTGGTGCATTTACATGGTGCTCTTTCCGAGGGATAGTTACCACGAATTCTTTAGTTTTCTCATTGTCAGAGAACTTCACCTCGATACCAGTATCCATGGCGCGTTTGAGTCCACTGCCGGCGCCTGTGTAAGGAAGCAGGAAGGCGGCATTGTTGAACAAAAGGTCGTTTCTGGGCATGGACATACCAGAGACGACGCTCTCTACCGTCATCCCTGCCGGCAGGTTTCCACGATTCGCTCTTTGAATTGGACTTTGCCGACTTCGGCCAAATCTCTCAATTCCAGTATCTCTTTTTCGGTCATAGCCTCAACGTTTTTACAAAATTAAGGATTTTTTGCCTGAGCTTACAACAAATTGTTGAATTTGGTCATGGATTGGGCCTTGATGGAGTCCACGATGTCGATATTGGGCTTCATGGCCTTGTAATCTGAGTGACCTGTCCATTTCATGACGATGTTGGGAGAGATGCCCATGGAGAGCGCCTGGACGATGAAGGTTCGGCGGCCGGTATGGGTTCCAACGAGTTCCCACTTGGGATAGACGTCATCCTGCCGCACGTTGCCTTTGTAGGTGGTGATGCGGATGGGTTCGTCGATTTCGGCCATCCTGCAGAGCTCCTTCAGGCTGCGGTTCATGGCCTGGTTGGTGAAGGAGGGAAGGGCTTTGTTGTCCTTGAAGGGAACGTCCTTGTACTTATCAAGGATGGCCTTGGTGATGTCGTTTAGTTCGATGGACACGCTGTCGCCGGTTTTGATGGTAGTCACGTCGATGTGGTCACCTTTGATGTCACTGCGTCGAAGGTTGTCGGCATCGGAGTGCCGTAGGCTGGAGAAGCAGCAGAATAGGAAAATGTCCCGGACGGGCTCCAGTTTGGATCCGGACAAATCCAGATTCTTGACCTTCTGTAGCTCTTCTTTTGAGAGGTAGATGATGGGCTTCTGCGTCTGCTTAAGCGTGGGCTTGAAGGTCTTGAACGCGGGATTTACGGGATACCCCACGTCGCGCGCCCATCGCAAGAACCAGGTGAGATACTCCAGCTTTTTCTTGATGGTGGTGTTGTTAAGGCCTACCTGTACAGCTTTTTCTTCCTCATCTTCCTCGGCGTTTTTCTTCTTTTTCGCCGGGAATACCTTCTTTTCATCACGGAGGTAGCCGACAAATCTTGTGAGGGCATCCTCGTTCAGCTCGGAGAGCTTGACTTTGGGACCGAAGTTCTGCAAATCGGTCCTGAGCGCCGACATCTTCTCAAAGGTGGCGATGGTCCAGGCGTTCTTTTCTCCGCATTTGCGGGTGAATTCGTCGAAAACGACAAACATATCCGGTTCTTTGGGCTTTTGTTCACGTTTCTTCTTTTCCGGATCCGGGCGCTTGGGAGGATTCCTGACATTCGTTCCTTGAAGACTTTCTGCACTTCGGAGGGCGTGGGAATCTTGTCATTCACCTCGTAGTATTGGAATACCATGTCAATGGTATCCTTGCATTTGCGAAGCTCATCATTGATGTACGTTGCCGTTTCTCCTTTCGGCCCTTTATAACCAGCCTTTACCAACTCATCCTCCATTGTTCAACTGGCAGTTAGTACCAAGGTCCAACCGCTGGCTGTTGAACGTTACCCGCAGGCGAATCTGGTACTTGTCTTTGTTCTTACCGTAGTTGAACAATTGGAACGGTGCATTGCGCTTTATTTTCATATTCAAGGTCCTCCCGAACTAAAATCGTATCCCAAAAATATCCCAAAAACAGGTGGAGGCTAAATAATTGATTATCGGCCAATTAATATGTGTTCCCGTGCACGAAAACATGCACGGGACTACCGGTTAAAATGCTGAATATCAGCTGATTAGGCTCCACGATGAAACATCGTTTATCACTCGGCAAGCCTCCTGGAGCATAAAAGATGAACGGTCCGTGCTTCCCAGCAAGGACCGTCCGCAATTCTAACCTAAAACTTAACCTATGAAAAAACTATTCGACAAAATATATTGCGAAATCTGTGCCAAAATGGCTTTCTTTCGCAGTTTTTTGCGGTTTTTTCAGTTTTCTTCTTTGTCGGGCCGGATGGAGAGGATGAATATGGGCGGGGTGGGCCTGTCGTAACGGTCTGTCTCCGAATTGGCTATCTTGTCAATGACATTGAATCCGGCAACGGTTTCCCCGAATACCGTGTACTCTCCGTCCAGGTGGATGCAGTTGTCGGGGTTCTGCACCAGGTAGAACTGTGAGCCGGAAGACTCCTTGAAGGGATTGGCCAGGTCTCCCCGCCGGGCGGCCGCCAGGGCTCCTCTCTTATGCCGATGCAGGGGATTGCCGTCCTGGTCCCGCATCTCGGCCTGGATGGTATAACCCGGGCCGCCTTGTCCCCAGGACTCCAGGTCGTAGTCGTTGCGGGAGTTGGGGTCTCCGCCCTGGATCATGAAATCTTTGATTACGCGGTGGAACTTGACTTTGTCGTAATACCCGCTGATGGCCAGCTTGGCAAAGTTGTCCCGGTGGAGGGGCGTGTCTTTGTACAGGCGCACCTTGATGGTGCCCGCACTGGTCACGATGTCAAATACCGGCTCCTCCGGCAGGGCTTCCACGGCTTTCCGGGCCGCCACTGTGTCGGCAATGGCGGGTTCCGCCTCAATGAGGGAAGGGTCTTCCTCGGATGCAGCGCTGCCTGCGCGGTTCTTGCATCCGGTAAAAATAAGGGCCAGTGCTGTGGCCATGAAAAGCAACTTCTTCATTTTTGTACTGTTCTTTTCTGCAAAATTAACTAATTTTGCGTTCAGTATGGCAAATCCGTTGAAACAATTGGCCGGGGAAACCGCCATCTATGGCTTCAGTTCCATCCTGGCCCGGGTGCTGAACTTCCTGTTCGTTCCCATCTACACCCGCATGCTCACCCAGGTGCAGTACGGGGTGGTCACGGAATTCATGGCCTATATTGCCATTCTGCAGGTGGTGCTGGTGCTGGGTCTGGAAACGGGTTGCTTCCGTTTTGCCAACAAGGAGGGAGAGGATCCCCGGCGGGTGTATTCGGGAGCCCTGCTGGCCGTTTTCGGCCTTAACCTGGCCTTCCTGGCCGTGATGGTGGCCTTCTCCGGGTCCATTTCGGCCGCCTTGGGCTACGAGGGCTACAAACGCCTGATTATCTATGTGGCGGGCATCCTGTTCTGCGACAGCATCACGGCCATCCTCTTTGCCAAGCTCCGGCAGGAGCACAAGGCCGTGAAGTTCGCCGTGCTCAAGACCGTGAAAATCCTCACGGAGACGGGAGCCAACCTGGTGCTGTTCTTCGTGTATCCCGCCCGGCCGGACTTCACCTATCCCATCTTTGCCGTTTTCGTTAGCTGCGTGCTGTGCCTGGCCCTCTTCATCCCGGACATCCTGCGGCTCCGCCTGGTGTGGGACGGCTCCGTGGTCAAGCGGATGCTGGCGTACTCCCTGCCGCTCATGGTGGCCTCGCTCCCGGGGGTGGCCAACGACTTCCTGGACCGGGTGTTGTTCCGCTTCTTCGACACTTCATCGGCCCAGTGGCAGGCCTCGCTGGGGGTTTACCAGGCGGCCGTGAAGCTGGCCGTAATCATGAACCTCTTCATCCAGATGTTCCGCTATGCGGCCGAACCCTTCTTCTTCCAAAGGGCCAGGGACAGGGACTCCAAGGAACTCTACGCCGTTGTCATGGAATACTTTACGGCCTTCTGCGGGCTGGTGTTCCTGGGGGTGGTGGGCTACATAGACATCATCTGCCTTTTCCTGGGGGAGAACTTCCGCTCGGGTATCGGCGTGGTTCCCGTCATGCTCCTCAGCTACATGCTGCTGGGCATGCTCTTCAATGTGTCCATGTGGTACAAGCTGTCCAATCACACCAAGATGGCCATCGGCATCACCCTGGCGGGCCTGGTGGTCACCACTGTGGTCAACGTGGTGTTCATGCCCACCTATTCCTACTGGGCGTCGGCCTTCGGGCACCTGGCCAGCTACCTGTGCATGTTCGTGATAAGCGCGGTGCTGGGCGCCAAGTACTATCCCATTCCTTACAAATGGGGCCGCATTGGCCTCATCCTGCTGCTGATGCTGGTCACCTACGCAGCCATCGCCCTCTCCTCCGGCACCTTCCCCTCGCTCTGCCAGGGCTTCTCCTTCAGCTCAGGGCCGGGCATCCACTGGGCGCAGTTGGGCATCAACACCGTGCTCATCGGCCTGTACGGCCTTCTTTGCTGGTTTTACCTCCGCCGCCGCCCCATCCCCGTCGCCTGATTCCTGGCGTACTGCCGCGTCCTCTGGTTCACCCCTCCATCGATGGAGGCTAAATAATTGATTATCGGCCAATTAATATATGTTCCCGTGCACGAAGGCATGCACGGGGTGACTATTTAAAATGCTGAAGGTGAGATGGTTAGGCTCCACAGAGAAAGGCTTTGTCCCGCGGCCGAACGTTTTCCGCCTGGCGCCCGAAGGCCGAAAGCTTTGATTATCCCGAAATAATTCGTATGTTTGGGCAGGAATCGTTCAAGCCATGGAAAACCGTCCTTTCGGCACATGTTTTTTCGAGCAGTACGCCCAGATTGCCTTGTCGTCCATTCTGGGCCACGAGTTCGACTGCCTCGTGAACCGGGACCGGCCGGACCTCCAGTCGGAGGACGACCGCTCCATCGGCATTGAGGTTACGCGTGCCATGGAAGAGAGCAAAAGGGCGCAAGAACAGCTCCTGGAGGATATCGCCGGCATCACGCCATCGGCCAGGGGCTCGGAAGACCTGGAATGGATGCGGGAAAGCGGCTATGCGTACGGCCTTCTCAAAGGGAAGTACATCGGTATCAAGGAACTGGCTTACTGGCAGATGGCCCTTCCCCTCAAGCGCATCCTGGAGAGCAAGGTGTCCAAGGCCGGGAACGGTTTCTACGGAGCCTTCGACAAGATGGGCCTTTTCGTCTTCAACAGGGAGAACCTGGGGGAGCGGGGAGCGCTCAATGCCATGAACTACACCATGTCCCTCCAGAAGTATCAGGACATCCGCTATAACAGGCTCTATCTGGCCGATATAGACGATCTTTTCACCTGCAACCTGGACGACGGGCTCAAAGAGAGCTCGCGCCTGGTTCGCTACAGGATTTCACAAGAGCAGCGGCAGGCCTTCTACAAGGAAGCCGTCCGCCGCCAGAACGCAGCGGACGGCCTCTGAGCTGTCCCTGTAAAGAACCGGACTTATTTCATCACCTTCATGATGGCGTCAATCGCGGCGAGGTTGGCTTTCACACTGCTGTCCGAGGAAGAAACCGGCACCAGGTTGCCCGCAAAGGCCGCCGTGGTGGCTTTTGTAAGGGCCGATGTATCCGACCCGGCCAGGTCCTTGAGACCGGCAATCACCTGACTCACGTTGGATTTGTTGACCAGGTTGTTGGACCCCTTGATGAGGTCGGCCGCAAACTGGTCTGTGTACGACTGGCTTGCATCTACCAGCGAGTTGGCGCCGGTAAGGATCTGGCCCAGGTTAATCAGGTTGGTGAGGTTCCCGAGGTCCAGCATGCCCGTGTTCTTAAGCACGTTGAAGATAGTGGACAAGGCCGATCCGGTGGTGGTGCCGGTAGAGGCCGTAGTGGCTGTGGAGGAAGAATTGGAGGAGAGGATGCCACAGGAGGTGAAGAGGGCCAGTGCGGCAACGGTGGCCAGGATGTGTTTGAAAACTTTCATATGCTAAACGGTTTTGGTTTTTGCAAAGATAGTAAATTATTTGACTGTTCTGTTGAAATTTTGCCGAGCGGGCTTAGAACTTCACTTGTACCTTTACGGCCTGGGAGGCAGGAGCTTCGGGCAGTTCTACGACGGCCTCGCGGGTGTCGGGGTTGTAGCTGCAGGGGAGTTCCTCCGAGCCCAGGGTGGCGCGGGCGGGCTTGCGGTCCAGGCCGCCCAGCACCAGGGAAAGCTTGCGGGTGGCGGGCATCCCCTTGTAGGCTCCCTGGCGGGCCTTTACCTCCACCGTCAGGGCCGATGCAGAGGCCGTTTTCACAATCTCCGTGCAGGCATACTGGTCCGGGTAGGCCTGGCTCACCTGGTCGTCTTCATAGTGGACATAGGTGCTCTTCCCCTTGCCGGGCGCTACATACAGCCGCAGGACCGGGCTGATTTGCTGAAGGTGCTGGATGCCTTCCTGGGCCAGCGGAAGGATGGCTCCCGCCTTGACAAACCAGCAGTTCTGGCCGATGCTGTAACGGAGCGTGGTGGTGGTACCGCCTTTGATCATCCGGTGATGGGCCATGTCGTACCAGTCGTTGCCGGAGGGGAGCCAGACGCTGCGGGAAGCCGTCCCGTCTTCGCCCACGGGTTCGCACACGGTGGCGGCCAGGATGTTGTCGCCGAAGAAATACTCCTGGTTCCAGGTGTAGGCGCGGTCGTCTTCCGGATACTCATAGTAGAGGGGCCGGCACAGGGATACTCCGGTCTCATAGGCCTGGCGGGCCATGTCGTAGATGTAAGGCGTAAGGGCGTAGCGGAGCTCCAGCGCCTCTTTCATGTACTGGTAGTGGTCCGGGAAGGCCCAGAACCGGCGCTCCAGCACGGCCGACGAGGTGCTGTGCGTCTTGAAGATGGGGGAGAACACCCCGTACTGCAGCCAACGGGTATAGAGTTCCGGGTCGGTGGGGTTGTCGCCGCGCTGCATGTGGCCGCCCAGGTCGTGGCCCCAGTAGCCGTACAGCACATTGGACGATGTGGCCGTGAAGTAAGGCAGGTAGCCCAGCACCTCCCACTTGATGTGGGTGTCGCCGGAGAACCCCAGCTGGTAGCGGTGGCTGCCCAGGCCGCCCCAGCGGTGGTAGATCATGGGGCGCTCGGCCTCTTCCGGCGCCAGCCCCTTGTTGGAGCGCACCTTGTCATTGAAGAAGGTGTAGTTGAGCCAGAATGTGTTGCTCAGGCCCGGGACGTACCTGCTTTCCTTCCACTGCTGCCAGTCCAGCCACCAGAAGTCCACGCCCTGTTTCTCCAGCGGGTGAATCACCGAGTTGAAGTAAGCGTCGGCCCAGGCCACCTGGTCTATCCGGAAGGGGATGGTGGCGTAGTAGCCGTTGTCCTTAATATAGTCCTTGGGCCCGTCATAGTCGGCGGTGCGGGAGAGGTAGTCTTTCCGGAAGTCCTGGTACATCTCTTCCCGGGTGGCCACGCCGGCCGCCGGGTGGAGGTTCAGGGAGGTCTTGAGGTTCATCCCGTGCACCTGGGCCAGGAACGCTTCCGGCTGCTCGATCAGGTCTTTGTTCCAGGTATATCCCGTCCAGCCCACGCCCTCTTCATGGGCATGCGGCCAGGTATAGTGCCAGTCCATGTCTATCACCATCACGTCAATGGGCAGTTTCCGGGAGCGGAATTCCTCGGCCAGGGCCACGAACTCGTCGTCGGTGTAGGCCCAGTAGCGGCTCCACCAGTAGCCGAAGACAAACTTCGGGGGCAGCGGAATGCGGCCTGCCACCTGGGCATAGTCGGCCAGGGCAGCCTTGTAGTCATGGCCGTAGGCGAACAGGTACAGGTCCTGCACCTCGCCTTCGGGACGGGCGGCCACCCATTCGCCCCAGTCGCTGTCGTCCTCTACGAACAAGTGGCGGGCGCTCTCGTCCACCACGGCCCAGCCGTCCCGGGAGAGGATGCCCGGTTCCATGGGGTCGTTGTTGTTGATCTTGTCCGGTCCCATGCAGCCGTCCAGGGTGCGGGCGGTGCCCATCAGGTTGCCGGAGGCGTCGGCTCCGGGACGCCAGGTCACAGTTTTTCCGTTCAGGCGGAACGACACCTGCAGGTTGCTGCCGGTGAACTTTCCTCCGCCCTTATACGTGAGGGTGAGGGCCTGCGTCTTGAGGGTAACCCCTTCTCCCTGCCGCGTGACCGTGTACTTGGGTACGGGCAGGTTGCGGTTGACGATGGCCAGGGTGGCGTGGTCCTCGAAACGGCCTTCGGGCGACCATTCCATCCGGATCAGGCGGTCGGTGAGCACGGTGAAGCGGGCGTTCCCGGCCACCACCTGGGCGCCGGGCGCCGCCTTCGGGTCGGGGGCGCCGAAGGCCTGGGAGCCTGCGAGCAGGCAGATTGCCAGTAAGAGAATCTTTTTCATATCGATGGATTATTGCTGATAAGTCGGGAAAACCGAAAGGCGGTCTGTCTCCACGGTAAAGCCGGCCGCTTGGCTCAGGAGCAGAAGCAGCAGGCACAAAAGGGGGAAGCGTTGTTTCATCGTCAGTCAGTGTTATCTTTACAAAGATGACGATTTTTTTCCGAAAAGCAGAATCCCGCTTTCCGTTCATCCCCCAAAAACGACCGTTCGGCCCTTCCGATTTTCCATTTCTGGTCCGGGTGGATTTTCCGTTGCAGTTTGAGGTTGAACAGAAGGCTGTTAAAGCCGGACAGGGAGAGACAGGTGGCGAGTATATATACGATTTTTGCTATCTTTGCATTTGCTAAAACCTACAAAAGGAATGGACATCAAAGGAAAAACCGTGCTCATCACCGGAGGCTGGATGGACCATTTGACCGGAAGGAAGAATCTTAAAGCATAAACAATATGGCTATCGAAAATACATCAGCAGAAAGAATTCAGGAGCTGGTACAGAAGCAGCGCGCTTTCTACGCCACCGGCACCACCCGCGACATAGCCTGGCGCAAGCGGCAGCTCAAGGCCTTCAACACCGGCCTTAAAAAGTGGGAGAAGCCCCTTGCCGACGCCCTCTGGGCGGATCTTCACAAGAGCTACGAAGAGGCGTACATCACCGAACTCGGCCTGGTGTACGGCGAGATTGGCGAGGCCATCCGGAAGGTGGGCAAATGGGCCCGCCGCCAGCGTAAGGCAACGCCCCTTACCGTAATGCCTTCGGCCAGTTACATCGTGCGGGAACCGCTGGGCTGCACCCTGATCGTGAGCCCCTGGAATTACCCCGTGCAGCTGCTGTTGAACCCGCTGGTGGGGGCCATATCGGCCGGTTGTACCGCCATCCTCAAGCCTTCGCCCTACGTGCCGCGCATCTCCAAGGTTATCGAGGAATTCATTGCCGACACCTTCCAGGAGGAGTACGTTGCGGTGGTGCAGGGGAACCGGGTGGTGAACGGGGAGCTGTTCAGGCACCGCTACGACCTGGTGTTCCTCACCGGCAGCCCTTCGCTGGGCCGGATTGCCATGGAGGCGCAGGCCAAGTACCTCACGCCCATGGTGCTGGAACTGGGCGGCAAGAGCCCCTGCATCGTGGATAAGGACGCCAACCTGAAGCTGGCCGCCCGACGGATCGCCTGGGGCAAGTGCCTGAACAGCGGCCAAACCTGCATTGCTCCGGACTACCTTTTCCTGCACGAAGACATCAAGGACGCCTTTGTGGAGGCCTTCAGGAAGGAGCTCTCCGGGCTGTATCCGGACGGGACGGAAACCTCCGACAAGTTCGTGCACATTGTGAAGGAAAGCGCCTTCGACCGGCTGGTGGGGTATCTCTCTGACGGGAAGGTGATCGTGGGCGGACATCACGACAAGTCCAAGCTGTGGATAGAGCCCACCCTGCTGGAGGGGGTTTCTCCGGACGCTCCGGTGATGCAGGAAGAAATCTTCGGCCCCATCTTCCCGGTGATGACCTTCCGCGACAGGGCCGATGTGGCCGCCTTCGTGAACGGACGGGAGAAACCACTGGCTTTCTATTACTTCGGCAAGGGGGCCGACGGATGGGACATCATCGGCCGGACCACTTCCGGCGGCGCCTGCATCAACGACACCATCATGCACATTGCCAACAGCAAAGTGCCCTTCGGCGGAGTGGGGAATTCCGGCATGGGCAATTATCACTCGGAGCGCAGCTTCCTGGCCTTCAGCCACGAGCGTTCGGTAGTGAAGACGCCCACCTGGATAGACCTGAAGTTCCGCTACATGCCGTACAAGACCTTCAAGGTGATCAAGTTCATGCTGGGGCTTTCGGCAAAGAAGTAGATTCTTCGCTGCGCTCAGAATGACAAGAGGCCTTCCGGAATCCTCAGCGTGAGGGTTCCGGTTTTCCCGTCGGCCGACAGCACCAGGTCTTCGTGGAAGGGAACCAGGACCTCCCCGCCGCCGGGCCGGCGTATCCAGAGGCAGGTGTTGCCGGGGATGTCTTCGTAGTCGGCCACTGTGCCAACAAGGGCGCCGTCCTGGTCCCGGACCGTCCAGCCGGTGAGATCTTCCTCTTCTTCTTCTTCCTCCTCGAAATAGTTGGCATACAGGGAGGCGCCGGAGAGTTCGTCGGCATCTTTCAGGCTGTGGACGCCGGTAAGGCGCACCAGGGCACGTCCGGTCCCGCGCCGGGTAAACGATTCAAAATAAAAGGGAACCGGAAGCCCGTCGAAATAGACGAACACCGGTTCCTCCAGGTCGATATCCTCGGGGGACACATCCAGGAAACTGACAAGCAGTTCTCCTTCTGTCCCGTTGGATTTCAGAACCTGTGCGATGCGCTGCATTATTCGGCAGCGGGCTCCACAGGTTCGGCCTCCGCCGCAGCTGCGGCAGCCTCTTCAGCGGCCTTGCGGGCAGCTTCTTCGGCTTCCGCCTTCTTGGCGGCGATGGCCTTGGCGCGGGCTTCGTTCACCTGGGCTTCTGCAGCCTTGGCAGCCTTTGCCTTTGCAATTTCATCATTCTTGATGCCGGTCTTCTTGGCGGCAATCTTTTCGTCGCGCTGGGCTTTCCAGGCAGCGAATTTTGCGTCGGCCTGAGCCTCGGTGATGGCACCTTTGGCTACGCCCTCGGCCAGATGCTTGCGAAGAAGGACACCCTCGTAGGAGAGGATGCGGCGGGCAGTGAGCGTGGGCTGGGCACCCACCTGAAGCCAACGGAGAGCCTTATCACCGTCCAGGATGATGGTGGCGGGGTTGGTGTTGGGGTTGTAGGAGCCGAGCTGCTCGATGAAGCGACCGTCGCGCGGTGCGCGGGAATCCGCCACTACAATGTGGAAGAATGCGAAATTCTTCTTTCCGTGGCGCTGGAGTCTGATTTTAACAGCCATTGTAAATCTGTAATTTAAGTTAATTGCGTATGCTCCCATCTCGTGAAAGCTTGCAAAGGTAAGAATAAAATCTTAACTTTGAAAAATTTTTTACAGAACTTAAGTTAAGCATGAAAAAACTGTTTCTTCTAGGCACGCTGGCTGTTTTGGCTTGTCTGTCCGTTTGGGCGCAGGGCGGGCACGAAGTCAACGTCTTCGTAGGCGGATACAAGTCGGAATTCTTTCAGGGAGACGAGACGCGGGGATATTACGGAGACCTGCTGTTCGACGCAACAGACAACGTCCACTCCGGAGACCTGGCCGATCTTTACGAGCCGCATTACAACATTGAAAGCAGTCCGGTCCTTACCGTGAATTATCATTACATTCTCAAACAATGGCTTCGCGTGGGTGCTCAGCTCAATTATGCGGGCTTGTCCGGCAAGTTCTGGTATGAACTGGGCAGCCGTCCTGCCGAGTCGTTCAGCCAGCAGATGGTGAGCGTCCTTCCCCAGGCGAAGTTCTGTATTCCCGGGGCCCGGCATTTCCGCCTTTACGGCAAGCTGGCCGCCGGGATGCAGTTCAACTTCGGCACATTGTACAGCTATTCACGGCCTGTGGAGTTTGCCTGGGACGTGGTTCCCATCGGCGCGGAATGGGGCGGGCAACGCTTCTACGGCAACGCGGAATTGTCCTTTGGAAGCATTATCCAGGGCGGCCGTATCGGGATAGGTTTCAGATTCTAAAATGTATTGTATGATGAAAAGATATTGGGTTTTCATAACTTTGGCTGCGCTGGCTATCCTGCCCTCCTGCATGAAAGGGGAAAGTCTGAACGACTCCGACTATGTGGGCGGATGGGAAGGATTCTCCAACCGCAGGGTCCGTACCTATATGATGGGTATTGCCGACGATCTGATGGCCGGTGTCCTGGACGAACTGGAACTGGCCCTGAACCTGGATGCCCGCAACGTCGCCCATAGTTCCCATTTCACCATCGGCGGAGAGCTCACCACTCCGGGCTCCACCTGGACGGTGAAGGCCGAAGACAGCCAGTTCAAGGATATGGCCATCCGCTGCACCGGAGCGGACGCGTGGCAGCTCTCTTTTGAAGGAGACTTCGCCCTGGCCTATGAGGATAACATTTACCCCACTGTATTCAGCATGAGCGTCCGTCGCCATGTGCCGGATTCGCAGGAAGTTGCCGATACGGGCTGGGTGGTGGTCCTCTCCGGCAGCCGGGAAGAACGGTGCTCTTACCGCTGCACCTTCGAGACCTCGTCCCTCTCCTACATCAACACGCGCGGAACAGGTGCCGTGGGCTGGAACCAAATGTTCGGCGACCTCTACATGAATGTGTTCAAAGGAAGCGAAGAAGTGGACATGTGCTGCCTCTCCTTCGAGGGTTCCCCCTCCCAGGCCACCCTCCTTCGGGGGCTGTAGCCCTTCCCGGCCGGAGTGAGTAAAAAAAATGTTCAAAAGTTTTGGGAATTCAAAAATGCTCATTATCTTTGCAGTCCCAATTGTCGCGGGTGTGGTGAAATGGTAGACACGCCACTTTGAGGGGGTGGTGGGCGTAGGCCCGTGGAAGTTCGACTCTTCTCACCCGCACAAGCAAGGAGGGTGACCAATGGTCAAATTGACTGGCGGTCACCCTCTTTTTTTATGTGAATTAGCTTGCGCCCATCCTGTGCCCGATGTCCCTAAGAATGGGACATTGGGCGCGTTTTGGACCGATTTTGCTCCCAATGTCCCTGATTTGGGGACATTGGACACATCAGAATGCGGAATGTCGCAGGTCCGCAAAAATCGTCCGACCTGCGACACTGTAGGCGCTACGTGGCCGTTTCCCGTCGCAGGTCAGCCAAAAAACGCAGACCTGCGACACGGCAGAGCCCGGGCAGCCATTTGCATTTTCCCGCAATTATTCGCACATTTGTGGTTATGAATTAGATAAACCATAAAATATTTTGAATTATGACCTGGATTATTGTCATTGTCGTGTTGGCCCTGCTGGTGCTGTGGGGCATTTCCATTCAGAACAAGCTGGTGCAGAGCGACGAACTTTGCAAGAATGCCCTCAAGCAGATTAACGTGCAGCAAGTGAGCCGTTACGACGCCATCGCCGCCCTGGTCAAGCTCACCCGCGAGTACGCCTCCTACGAGGCAGACACCCTGCAGAAGGTTATCGAGCAGCGAAAGATCACCTCGTCGGCCAACCCCACCGTGGCCGACATCAACGCCAACGAGAGCGCCCTGAAGGAGATGAGCGCCAAGCTCATTGCCGTAGCGGAGAAATATCCGGACCTCAAGGCCAACGAGAGCTACACCAAGACCATGGACAGCATCAAGGAGTACGAAGAGAACGTACGCCTGGCCCGCATGACCTTCAACGACACCGTCACCAAGTACAACAACCAGGTGCGCATGTTCCCCGGCTCCGTGGTGGCCGGCCTGCTCAAGTTCCCCGCCCGCGAGTATCTGGCGGAAGACAACAGCAAGAAGGATTATCCCGTCATCTAGTGAAACGCCTGTTTATCCTTTTGGCAGCGGCGGTCCTGTTCGGACTGTCCGCCGCGGCGCAGCAAATCCGGGACATAGACATTTCGGTGGAACTGCAGCAGGACGGAAGTGCCTGGATAACCCAGCGTTGGGATGTCCGGGCACCTTCCAGTACGGGCTGGACCGAATGGTATGTACCCATCGGCAACCTGGGCCCCATGACGGTCTCGGACTTGTCTGTGAGCGAGAACGGACAGGCCTTCGAGAGCGTGGGTGACGGTTGGAACGTGGACTGGAGCTTCAGCCGGAAGGCCGGCAAGAGCGGCATCGTGCGCAAAAAGAACAGCGTGGAGCTGTGCTGGGGCCTGGGAGAATACGGAGACCACAAGTGGAACGTCCGTTTCAAGGTGACAGGCCTGGTGCAGTCTTTGGACGATGCCGACGCCTTCAACTTCATGTTCGTGAACCCCCGTCTGGCGGCGGAACCCCAGCACGTGCGCGTGGTGATAGCCCCGGCCTTCGACGCTCCAACGCTCACCTACGACAACACCCGCGTCTGGGGCTTCGGCTTTTACGGGGATATCAATGTGCGCAGCGGCAACATTGTTGCCGAATCGGCCCAGGCGTTTGAGTATAACAGCAGTCTCATTGCCCTGGTGCGCTTCGAAAAAGGCATTTTCCAGCCGGCGGTAGAGCGCGGCGGTGCCTTCGACGACATGCTGCAGCAGGCCCTGGACGGCAGCTCTTACGGGGCCGATGACGATGGCCTTCCCTGGTTCATGGGACTCATCTTCGCCCTGGCGGTCCTCCTGCCCATCCTCTTCCTCCTCTATGCAGGCATTGCCAGCGCCCTGGGATACAAGTACAAGAAATCCTTCTACGGCAAGACGAAAATCATGGAGTGGTACCGAGACATCCCCGTGGAGGGAGACCTCTTTGCCGCCTATTATGTGCTGGAGGCAGGCAAGCGCTTTGCCTCCTCCACCAAGGTGAACAACCTGGTGGGCGCCCTGTTCCTGCGCTGGATCCTGAACAAGGACGTGAAGGTGGTGGCCGATCCCCAATCTGCCAAGCGGGTGAACCTTTCCTTCCAGGAAGACAGCAGCTTCTCCGACGACGTGGAAGACGCCCTGTATCATTATGCCCGGGCTGCCAGCGGAGAGAACCTCGTCCTGGAAAAGAACGAATTCGAGAACTGGTCCAAGAAGAACTACACCAAGATGACGGCCTGGCCGGACCGGGCCAAAGCCCGCGGAAAAAGCTGGTTCCAGACCAGGCACTACTTCAGGCAGGGGACTGCAACCACCGAAGAAGGCGCCCGGGAGGCCTGCCACGTAATAGAGTTCAAGAACTTCCTGAACGACTTTACCTTGTCCAAGGAACGCGAAGCTGTGGAAGTGGGCCTTTGGAAAGACTATCTGGTCTTTGCCCAGCTGTACGGCATAGCCGACAAGGTGGCCGAACAGTTCAAGAAGCTGTACCCGGCCGAATTCCAGGAAGTGGTCAGTTCCATCGGCCTGGACACCAACTCCATGCTGTATGTGATCAATCACACCAACGCCATTTCGGCCTCGGCGCTGCAGAATGCCTATACCAAGGCCGGCAGCGTGTCCGGTGGCGGCGGTCACACGTCCTTCGGCGGCGGTGGCGGCTTCTCCGGCGGCGG
>FLNX01001748.1_pt1 | contig 16033 bp, 15 predicted proteins | sample 1140341 | NCBI WGS metagenome assembly FLNX01 (sample SAMEA3878208, study PRJEB12797) | bioreactor metagenome | biome: Moose rumen | place: Sweden | collected 2011-10
TGTGTTAGTAGCGATGCTGCTGCTGACAGCAGGTTGCGGCTCACGTAAGTCGCAAGCCTATTACGACTACAAGAGCAAAGTGATTGGAACCGAGCTCGACGGATCTTACACCATCCGGGCATGGGGGCGCGCCCGTAACGCTGCCGATGCCTATGTACAGGCTCGCAAACAAGCTGTGTACGACGTAGTTTTCAATGAGATACAGGTGGAGACAGGTACCATGGCTTCCACCTCCGGCGTGCTTCGACCGCTACTCATGGAACTCAACGCCAAACAGAAATATGAAGACTATTTCAATGCCTTCTTTGCCGACAAAGGCGAGTTCGAGAACTACTGCTCACTCAAAGAGAAACGTGTGCTCTCCACCAATTACTCAAAAACCGATGCGCAAACCGTAGCACAAGTCACAGTATGCGTCTTCCGAAGTCAACTCAAGCAAAAACTAATAGATGATAATATCATAAAATGATTACTGCTATGAAAAAGTATGCTTTTTTGATGGTGGCTTTGATGTCAGCCACAATGGCTTTCTCACAAGCCAAGAAACCTACCATCATGGTAGTGCCATCCGATATCTGGTGTAACCAAAACGGATACGTGCAAATCATAGATAACCAAGGGTCAAAACAAACAATTCCCGATTATGAGCAGGCTCTGCAAAACGATATGGATCTCAAACTCGCCATCGCCAAAATCAATGACTTGATGGCAGAGCGCGGCTTCCCCCTGAAAGACCTTGAAGCGCAAATCAAAATCATTCGCCAGCAGAATGCCGAGCAGAATCTTGTTTCCAGCAAAAACGGCAATGAAATGGCAGAAACACCTGTTGACCGCCTGCTTCGTACTGCCAAGGCCGATATCATCATCGACCTGAGCTGGGATATCCGCGAGCAAGGCCCCAAACGCACTCTTACCTTCATTATGGAAGGCAAAGATGCTTACACCGGCAAGAGCATCGGCGGCGCCAATGGCGCTTCCCAACCCTCTTTCTCTGCCGACATAGCCGTGTTGCTGGAAGAGGCTGTGGTGGCTCATATCGATAATTTCAACAACCGTCTGCAAGCTCATTTCGATGACCTCTTTGCCAACGGCCGTGAGGTGGCTCTCGAAATCCGCGTCTTCCAAGACAACGAAGCAGGCATCGACCTCGAGAGTGAATACGATGGCGATGAGTTGGTAGAAATTATTGACGCTTGGTTGGCAGAAAACACCGTAGAGGGTCGCTTCTCCAAATTAGGCTCTTCTGAATACTATGCCGCCTACGAGCAAGTGAGAATTCCGCTCTACAATGCCAAAGGCGTGGCTATTGATACTGAAGCTTGGGCGCGACAACTGAGCAAACTCCTACGCAAAGAGCCCTATAACATTCCCGTCAAAGTGATGAATCGCGGCTTGGGCAAGACCATCCTTGTCTTAGGTGAGAAATGACATAATGTTAATTCCTGATTCCTTTCGACTAATTTCTAAATTATTGCGATTATGAAAAAACTGTCAATATTTGTAATGGCTTTGCTTACCTCTGTCATTACCTTTGCTCAAAATTCGGCTGATGGCCACAACATCGCTCTCAAAGTGGTGGTGGAAGATATGGTAGAACCCTTCCCCGCTACCGCCAAACTGCAGGTGGAGAACAAACTGAATGCCCTTCTGACTAAGAACGGTATCGCCTCAATGGATTATCTGGGCCAGTTCTTTATCACCGCTCGAGCCACTCCCTTGACCAAAGATGTGCTTCCCGGTCCTCCCATGCAGATAGCAGAGACCATGGATTTCACTTTCTATATTGCTGACTATTACAACCAAATCATCTTCGCTACTACCTCTATCTCCGCCAAGGGAGTAGGGCAGACCGATGCCAAGAGTTATATGGATGCCATCAAGAAAATCAATCTTAACTCGAAGGCGCTGACCGATTTCGTTCAAGAAGGTAAAGTGAAAATCATAAAATTCTACAATGAGCAGGCGGACAAGATGATACTTAAGGCTCGCTCGCTTGCCAAACAACATAACTACGAAGAAGCACTCTTCCTCATGCAGTCTATCCCGTCGGAATGCGACCGCTATGCAGACGCCATTGCTGCCGGTAATGAAATCTATCAGCAGTATGTTGACTATCTCTGTGACGTCAATCTCGCGCAAGCCAAGATGGCATGGGCAAGCGGTCAAAACTCAGCGGCAGCCGAGGAAGCTGGGCAATATCTGGCTCTCATTTATCCTGAAGCCAAATGCTATGCTGATGCAGAAGCACTCTATCAAGAAATAAAAGGTAAGGTGCTGGATGATTGGCATTTCGTAATGAAGCAATATCAAGATGGTGTTGACCTGGAGCGTGAGCGTATCCGCTCTTGGCGCGATGTAGGTGTGGCTTACGGCGAAGGTCAGCAACCTACTACCACCAACATCGGTTTCATCCGTTGATAAATTCTCTATTATTTATTAAGAGATGCGCAAACCAATACTTACTCTATTTGCCTTGTTGACTGTGTCCTTTCTTGGGGCTCAGTCAACAGGTGAGTTGCGCGAATACAAGCGTAACTCATTGGCGGAGATGATGATTTATCACTCTGAAGACGAGTTCGGCATTGAGATATACGAAGCCTTCATGGCGAAGCCTTTCCCTGACAAGTATGACGACCACAATGTGGGATTTTCTGTTATCGACAATGACAGTATTCCCAATGTCCGCCGCACTTCGCATGGCCTGATAAAAGCCGAATACGGCAAAGTACTCAACGCTGCCGATGTGAAAAAAAACGCTGCTGCGCTGGAGAAGATTCTCAACGACCAAGAAGTAGCGAAACTGATGGTGGCGAAGTGGTTTGGCTTGGATATCGACCCCGATGACTTCGATATCAACACAGCCCGTTTTTCTGTTGACCGCATTCAGCAACGAGGTCAATACAACGCTTCTGATCTCGATGTCAATCTCGCCATGCAGACCACTCGCGGAGTGGCAGCTCTGAGCGATGCAGGAGAAGAATTGATAGGCAATACCTTTATGCTTATCTCCGACATCACTTATGTCACTGCCGAAGAAAAAGCCGCTGTGGCAAAGGCTGTGTTGAATGTGTTGGGAGGTATCGTGGATGCCTTGACAGGTGACAAAACCGGTACTCAGATTGCTCAAGCCTCCGGCGAGATAGCCGACTCCTTCACCGGCTTTCAGGTGAAAACACATTCCTATTTGTATCAACTGCAGTGGAATGACTCTATTGCCGCCATCTTCTATAATAACTACTACACTGCCACCCCTAATCCCGAGAAGATTCTCGCTTTCTTAATGGATGAAAACACCTTCCGGCTCAAGTATGTGGCTCACGAGTATGAATACGATAGCAAGAGTGTGATAAAAGGAAAATACGAGCGCCCTGAACTTATCAAGATGGTCTGCACTCGCTCGGTGGATAAAAATATAGCCGCTCTGGGGCTCGCATACGAAGACTTTAAAGTGAAGACGCCTGTATATGAAATTGTCACCGATAGTAAAGGCCGCATCTCCGGCTATACCGCCAAGATTGGCATGAAAGAGGGTATCTCTGAGAAATCGCGTTTCCAAGTGGTGCAACGCATTGTTGACCCTGAAACGAATCGAACTAAATATAAGTATGTCGCCTCCATTCAGCCGCAAAAAGGAAAAATTTGGGACAACCGCTATAATGCCGTCACAGAGCGCTCGGAAGGCTCTGAATTACACGCTACTACCTTCAAAAAAACTGCAGGCGGCGAAATCCTACCCGGTATGCTGATTATCGAAGGCAAATACAGAAAAGTAACAGAATGAGATTTTTTTCTTGCAGGTTAATAAAACTTGCTTTATCTTTGCAGCGCAAACTGAGAAAGAATGTATAACGTTTTTGCAAATATCTGTTGTCGCACCAATCAAGAATGATTGGTCGTCTTGTTTTGCTCAACGTCTCATGAGATAACTAACGCTGCCAATCATTGCTTTGATTGGCAGTTTTTTATAATGAACAATTGGTATAATCAAAGCAATATAGGTGGCATAATATAAACTCTTTAATATTTTACAATTATGATCTACAATCATCTGACAGAACTTGTGGGTAAAACCCCGCTGCTGCGTATCGCTAATTTGGAAGGCTTGCAAGCCGACCTTGTCTTAAAACTCGAATATTTCAATCCTGGCGGGAGTGTGAAAGACCGTATTGCTTTGGCAATGATAGCGGATGCCGAGGAGAAAGGTATTCTCAAACAAGGTGCCACCATCATCGAACCCACCTCAGGCAACACCGGGGTCGGGCTTGCTTGGGTAGGCACTGCCAAAGGCTACAAAGTGATTCTCACTATGCCGGATACCATGTCTGTTGAACGTCGCAATCTGCTTACAGCCTACGGCGCTCAGCTCGTTCTCACGCCCGGCGCTGAAGGTATGAAGGGCGCTATCCGCAAGGCGGAGGAATTGCGCGATACCACTCCCGGCGCTGTTATCTTGGGACAATTTGTCAATCCTGCCAATCCGCTTATTCATTTCAAAACCACGGGCGAGGAGATATGGCAAGACACCCATGGAAAGGTGGATATCTTTGTGGCTGGCGTGGGAACAGGTGGAACTGTTAGTGGCGCGGGCAAAGCACTCAAACAACATAATGCCAAGGTTAAGGTAGTCGCTGTTGAGCCGGCATCATCCGCTGTATTATCTACAGGCATTGCTGGCAAACACAAGATTCAAGGCATCGGAGCAGGTTTTGTGCCTCAAACCTATGATGCCGCAGTGGTGGATGACATCTTCCCTGTCAAAGATGAAGAGGCTATTGCAGGTATGCGCCTGTTGGCGCAAACACAAGGGCTGCTTGTGGGCATCTCCTCTGGTGCTGCCTTCCATGCTGCCTACGAATTGGCAAAAAAAGAAGAAAATAAGGGCAAAACCATCGTGGCTCTGCTGCCTGACACCGGCGAAAGATACCTCTCCACAGGAGTGTTTAACTAAACTCTTGAATTGCTATCAAACATCGATAAATGGGCGCGCTTTTGCTTGCGCGCTCGTTTATCGAAAAACCTACCGTATGCTAATTCAAACAACTGTCAAACTACTATTATTACTCTCCTACCATGACCAATCCTGTAACAAAACTTGCATATCAACTCTCTGAAATATCTTCAGACGAGCAACGTATGGGACTGCGAACCAACTCGCCATTGCCCTCACTGACAGAGATAAAAGAGATGATGCAACTGCTGCAACGTATTCTCTTCCCGGGATTTTTCGACCGGCAAACCCTATCGGAAACCATGCGTCTCTACCAAATGGGTATTGATCTTGACCGTGTCAAAACCCTACTGAAAAAGCAAATAGCTCGCGGATATGTGTTCTGTTGTGAAGAAGATGAGAGCAATATGCAGGCTATTGCCGAAGAAAAGACAGAGACTTTCTTGCAACAACTGCCCGAGATAAAACGACTCTTGCTTACCGATGTCGAGGCTGTGGCTCTCCGAGATCCCGCTGTCAACAACTTCGGTGAAGTGGTGTTCTCATATCCCGCCATCCGAGTCATGTTTCACCACCGGATAGCACATGCCCTGTATCAAATGGAAGTCCCAATCATTCCTCGTATCATCAGCGAATACGCTCACTCCCGCACTGGCATCGATATTCACCCCGCTGCGCAAATAGGCGAATACTTTGCTATCGACCATGGCACAGGTATCGTTATTGGTGAAACCACTATCATCGGTAATCATGTCATGCTCTATCAAGGCGTGACATTGGGGGCTAAAAACTTCCAATATGATGCCGAAGGACATCCACTCGATTTGCCTCGTCATCCTATCATCGAAGATAATGTCACCATCTATAGCAATGCCTCCATCTTAGGCCGTATCACGATAGGTCATGACAGCGTCATCGGCGGTAATATCTGGCTGACGCAAGACGTGCCCGCTCATTCGCGTATCACGCAAAGCAAACCGCTTGCAGAATACGGTTTCATCGATGGCGCGGGCATTTGACGAATCCGTCGGACGTCTGTGAAACTGAAAATGATGTTGAGTTTTTGCGAGCTGACTTATGTGGCAAGATAAATACGGAATGTTTCGCAAATTGTATTTGCATAATCAGAAATATCACATATAATGACAAATCTTCTTATTGGGCTGCTCATTCCGCTTATGGGCACGATGCTCGGGGCATCGTTCGTGTTTTTCATGCGCCGTGATATGCCGGAGCGTCTGCAGAAAGCGTTGCTCGGATTTGCTTCCGGAGTGATGGTGGCGGCTTCCGTATGGTCGCTGCTCATTCCATCAATTGAGATGGCAACCTACAAGGGTGCAGAGCAGAGTATCTGGGCGGTTATACCCGCTGCAGTCGGATTCTTGTTAGGTATCTGTTTCTTGTTGCTCATTGACAGTCTCACCCCTCACTTGCATATCGGCTCACGTCAGCCGGAAGGACTCAAAGCAAAAATCTCCCGTACAGCGATGCTCACTCTTGCCGTTACCATTCACAACTTGCCCGAAGGGATGGCGGTGGGGGTCGTCTTTGCCGGAGCAGAGAATGGCTTGTCGGGTATGTCCGTGGCTTCGGCATTGGCTGTCTCCATTGGTATTGCCATACAAAATATTCCCGAAGGAGTCATCATCTCTATGCCCATGCGCGCGGAAGGGAATACCCGTATGAAATCGTTTCTGATAGGAAGTCTCAGTGGGGTAGTGGAACCCATAGGAGCCCTGCTCATACTCTTGCTCGCCTCGTGGATGATGCCTGTATTGCCTTATCTGCTTGCCTTTGCTGCGGGGGCAATGATGTATGTAGTGGTGGAAGAACTCATACCCGAAGCCTCGGCTGGCACTCACTCCAATCTGTCAACCATAGGCTTTGCTATCGGCTTTGCCCTCATGATGGTGCTGGATGTGGTGATGGGATGATATTAACTTATTACCCGTTGGCGGAAGTAAAAAATTTGGCAATTTTTCCACTCTAAACTCAGTCCGTTTTTTTCCGAAAAAGTGCACCCTCACAGCACCTATCGTGCGGACAGCGTGCGGACATCGTGCATACTTTGTGGTATAATAGTCTTATTTTATGAATGTTATAGGCATAAAAACGACCATTTTCACTCTCTGCCTGCAAAAAAATCACTAAAAAAATTTGGCAATTTTTCCACAACTGACTTTCCCCTCATTTGAGGCGTGATTTGAAAAAGAAAGACGAGAATGCGAATGTGCACACCCTCGCACCGCTTAACCTTGCTATTTGCATATATCTCAAAAAAGCAGTATCTTTACAGCGAAATTCAAAAATACACCATTATCAGTATGAGACGGATTTTACTATTCTTTTTAACGCTGAGCACAATGACACTTATGTCACAGACTTCCATCCATATCATAGTGGGTGAACACATATTTGCAGCAACACTGGCGGACACCCCGACAGGAGAGGCTTTCGCACAACTTCTACCGCTGGACCTGTCCATGAACGAACTGAACGGCAATGAGAAATACTACTATCTCGACTCCTCGTTGCCGACCGACAGTTATAAGCCGGGCACTATCCAATGCGGCGATTTGTTGCTGTACCGTAATAATTGCGTAGTGCTTTTCTATGAGACCTTCAGCAGTTCATATTCCTACACGCGCATCGGAGCGGTAAATGACCCATCCGGCTTGGCAGAGGCACTGGGTGCAAGCAATGTTTCCGTGCGGTTTGAGAAAAAAACTAAAACAGACCTGTCACCTGCCATCTCCGCAAGGGAGAGAGTAAAGATTCTCTGTGACGGACAACTCTATTTGATATATCAAGGGACGAAGTACAATGTACAAGGAATAAAAATAAATTAACAATAATGAAAAAACTATTCACTCTTGCACTGGCGGCAACAATGCTTGCTGCGTGCACAAAAACAAATGACAATAGTATGCAACTGACACAAGAATGGGACAAAGTATTCCCGCAATCCGAGAATGTAAATCACGAGAAAGTGACGTTCAAGAATCGTTTCGGTATCACGCTTGTAGCCGACCTCTACAAACCCGTAGGCGCAGAAGGCAAGTTGCCCGCGATAGCCGTGTCCGGTCCGTTCGGGGCGGTCAAAGAGCAATCTTCCGGCCTCTATGCACAGACATTGGCGGAACATGGTTTCCTCACCATCGCTTTCGACCCTTCTTATACAGGAGAGAGTTCAGGTGAACCGCGTTATGTCGCTTCGCCTGACATCAATACTGAGGATTTCTCGGCAGCGGTTGATTATCTGTCTTTGCGCGATGATGTGGACGCAGAGCGTATCGGCATTCTCGGCGTCTGCGGGTGGGGTGGAATAGCCCTCAATGCAGCGGCTCTTGATCCGCGTATCAAGGCAACCGTGGCATCAACGATATACGACATGTCACGCATCAATCAGAACGGCTACGGCGATATGGGAAACTCTAAGGAAGCACGTAACGCGATGCGCCAAGCCCTGGCGGCACAACGTCTCATCGACTGCAAGAACGGTTCGTACGAACGCGCAGGTGGCGTAGTGGAAGACCCGGCCGGCATGCCGTGGTTCGTACAGCAATATCACGCGTATTACAAGATGCCGCGCGGCTACCACGCTCGTTCGCTCAACTCCAACGAGGGATGGAACAAAACAGGTTGCCTCTCATGGCTCAATGCCGGTTTTCTTAAATACACCAACGAGATTGACAATGCTGTGCTGATTCTGCATGGCGAGAAAGCGCATAGCCGCTATTTTGGTATCACCGCCTATGAGAACATGACCGAAGCGAAAGTCGATTTCCCGGGTCAGGACGCAAATCTCCAACCGCTCAATACACCGCTTGTCGAGCCGTTCATCATCACCCGAGGCAACAAGACCCTCTATCTTGTTCCTAACGCAACTCACTGCGACCTCTACGACGGCGGCGAGGGCAACTATATACCCTTTGATTATTTGGCAACATTCTACAATGAGAATTTACCATTAAAGTAGTAGTTCTTTCCACTTCGCTCCGCAGGGCTTAACCGCCACACCCTTGCAAAGCAATTCGTCAGCAGACATTAAATGAACGGATAAAAGTAGAGAATAAATGGAAATAGTCAATCTGTTGGAATTCAGCGATCTCGTCAGCGGCATCTATGTGACATATGTAGAGTAACGGAAAATCACTATGAAAAAAGCAGTCTTACTGATTCTTATAAGCCTTATGACGAGTGTGTTACACGCGCAGGGGGCGGACGCACATATCGCTTCGTTGGTGAACAACGAGGAGTGGTTTGCGCTGGCGGAAAACCTGCCGCTGTACCGCGATTCCATGCAGGCGGATTACCTGCGCCTGATAGCCGAGGCGATGCTGGCTGCACGCACAAACCGCACGGAGGAGGCTGTGGCTGCTTTGACCAAACTGCTCTCCGAACATCAGTCGGAATTAGGCACACAGACCGCCCTCAATTTTGCGCTCTTGCGCTTGCAACTCATTGGGAAACAGGGACATTACGCAGAGGCGGCGGACGGCATCCTGCGTATTATAAATCAGTTGGAATCCTCCGGCGTGACAGAAACGCAGGCGCTTCGGACGATGCAGAAACACTATGCCGTTTTACGCAACTATGCTCCTTTGTCCGTCTCGCGCCCGAACCATGACATAGCGGTGCCTTTCCGTCTTATTACACCGCAAGTAACCAAACGCGAAGAATGGATGCGCGGCGGAAAGAAAGCCTATAAAGGAAACCTCATGACCATTCCTGTCTTGGTATACGGGAAGGAATATCCGTTTATTTTTGATACGGGTGCAGGAGCCACTTTTCTGTTCGAAAAGACCGCTCGCGAAATGGGGCTTACCATCTTGCCGGACACCGTCACTGTCAACGGTTCGCAGAAAGGTCTGCGGGCATGGATAGACAGCCTGCAAATAGGTGAAATCACATGCCGTAATGTGATTGCGTATGTGGGGCTGTCGGACGCAATCGACACGCTGGTGACCGGTGTGGATGCCATCCTCGGAATGGATATTATATCGGCCTTTCCGGAGACACAGCTGCGTATGGACAAGCAGCAACTGGTTTTTCCTGCACAACCTACTCCTATGCCGCAAGGCATAAAGCCGAACCTGCTCATTGACGGAAGCTTGCTATTGAGAACCAAGAAAGATTCCGTTCCCCTGACCTTCCACCTGGACACAGGCTGCTCCACCGCAGAACTATACAGCGCTTATTATCATAAGTTCGCAGCCGAAATCGACAACACGGCGCAGAAAGATACGATTTCCACGCTCTCCTATGGACAGATTCACAACATGGAAGTGTTGCTCCTGCCCGAGGCATCTTTTATGGTTGATGACCAACTTGTAAGCATGGAAGAGGTGTATCTCTATCCGTCATCCGGCGAGTACCTGCATCAGCACGACGGCCGCATGGGCATGGATTTCCTCCGTGCATTCAATAGTATCACCATCAACTTGAAGGATATGTATCTGAAAATAGATTCTCCGTACTAACTCCGCAGTAAACCCACAATAACCCCGCAGCAAAACTGCTATAAAACCGCAGCAAACCTGCTGTCAAACACGTAAACGACACGTAAACGACACGTAATCGACACGTAATCGGAAGCCGACAACTACGGGATAACCTCGGAACAACAACGGGAGAACCTCGGCACAAAACCATAGTATCGACCATATATGGGCGATCAACAACCTACCCCATAGTATCGACCATATATGGGCGATCTGATAAAATACCCATAGCATCGACCAAGCTTGGGCGATCTAAAAAACACCAACCACAATGGCAAAAGCTGAATTAGACATCCTATTATCCAAACTGCAAGGCCGCCTCACCGGCGACAGCGAGTTGTATGTCACCAACCGTCACGGAAAGACGGTCATTAGTAATTATCCCCTGCACAAAAACAAGAAGAAACTCACCGCCAACCAGCGCGCCACCTTTGCTTCTTTTGGCGAGTGCTCCAAACGAGCCAAGGCGGAACTCTCCGATCCAACCCGTCTCGTCTATTGGCAAGAGCAATACGCTGAGTACAAAAAACTCGCCGCCAAGAGCCTCAGCAGTGCGAACCGTCGTTTCTTCGGCGAAGAATCGACAGCGGCAGCACAGGGGAAATACTATACTACGCTGCGCGGCTTCATCATCGCCCAGTTACGAAAAGAGGAATAGATTTGGAATATCTATAGGAAAAGCGTGTTATGTTGAGCATAAAAATATAGAAAAAGCGTGCGAAGATTTGGATAATTCAAAAAAAGCAGTATCTTTGCAGCGAGTTTCGCTTTCCAAATTGTAAAAAAATGTAATTTTGGAAAGTGGGCGTACTCAAAAAAGAAACATCACATATGAAGATTATTGAACGTACAGATTATTTGGAGAGCCTGCAAAATGTGCGCCTCACGCCGGACATTAAAGTGATTACGGGTATTCGCCGTGCAGGTAAGTCGGAACTTATCCGTACATACATGGAGTGGTTAAGAAAGAACGACAAGAAAGCTAATATCATTTTCATTGACTTTACTTCGCTCGCCTCTGAACCATTACAAGAGTATCACGCCCTGCATAACTACATCGAAGAACAATACAAGGCAAAGAAGAATAATTATGTGTTCATTGATGAGGTACAGATGTGCGCCAAATTTGAGTTGGCAATCAATAGTCTTCACGCAATGCAGAAATATGATATTTATATCACAGGCTCCAATGCTTTTCTGTTAGGCTCTGACTTGGCTACGTTGTTTACCGGACGTGTTATGAGAACAATGGTTTATCCTTTCAGTTTCTCGGAATACCGCACTTATTTTGGCTCCCAAGAGATACAATCCCAACTGGATCAATACATACAGGACGGAGGACTCGCAGGCTCGTATGTCTATGCGACACAAGCGGAAAAAGTGAGATATGTGCAGGAGGTATATCATACCATCATTGAGCGTGATATCATTCAGCGCTATAAACTATCGGATGTGTATTTGCTCAATAAGATAGCAGAGTATCTGATGGATAATATCGGCAATACTACTTCGTATAGAAGTGTAAGCGGTTTCTTGCAATCGGAGCAGATAAAGACGAACCATGTTACGGTAGGAAATTATATGGATTTTCTATGTCGCACATTCTTGTTCAACCAAGTCAAGCGTTACGATGTCCGGGGTAAAGGATATTTGCGCATGATTGACAAATATTATCTGGTAGATAGCGGATTCCGCTATGCGCTGCTCGGCACACGAAACATGGACTACGGGCGTATCTATGAGAATCTGGTGGCTTTGGAACTGTTGCGGCGAGGATATGATATCTATGTCGGCAAACTCTACCAAAAAGAGATCGATTTTGTAGCTATGCGCGGGAATGAAAAGATATATATTCAGGTGAGCGACAATATCAGTTCCAAAGAGACTTTTGAGCGCGAGTATTCGCCCCTTTTGCAAATCAAGGACGTGTACCCAAAATTCATCATTGCCCGCACTCGCGTACCAAAATACGATTACCAAGGTATCCAAATCATCGATCTGGCAGAGTGGCTGCTTGATAGATGAATTATTCTTTTCCTGCCATCAATGCCCTAGATGGATACCATTACGCCGGATTGAACCCGGCAAAAAAATAGATGAATAACAATTATCAATTAATATATGTCCGGATACACAGAGAATAGCTTTGATAAAAAGGCTAAAAGAGGAAAGAAAAATTTAAAGCTAATTGGCAAACTTGCTGCAACTATCGGTACTGGAGGATATGCAGCACATAAAAGTTCCCAAAGTACTAATCAACCATCGAATACGAATACAAATGTATCTATTGCGGGCTGTCTAATTGGCTTGCTGTTTGTCATTATAGGCTTTGTACTAGCTTTTGCTTGTACAGACACCTTTATGGATGGAGCGATTTGTGTTATAGGACTTTCCGCATTGGGGCTTTTGTTGTTTTGGCTGATGTCGAAATCTACAAATGAAAAAGAGCATACACAAGCAAATGAGGAAGTAGCAATCAAAGATATTCCATATCATCCGGAACAAATAGGAGATGAGAACGCAAGATTTGCGCTTGTGCAAGAGGGGAAACGAACATTGTTTGTCGTGGGACTAAACCCAAGTACAGCAGATTCTGAGAAACCGGATCCTACAATGCAATCTGTATTGAGAATAGCATCTTATAATGGGTTTGATGGATTTATCATGCTTAATCTCTACCCATTACGGGCTACACAGCCATACAATCTGCCGAAAGAACTAGACAAAGACCTGCACAAGAAGAACCTGCAACTAATAGACGAATTATTAAAAGGACGCGAGAATGTAGAAGTTTGGCTTGCTTTTGGAGCAAATGCCGGCAGAAGAGAATATTTCAAACCATGCTTTGAGGACATAGTAAAAACATTTGAGCCTTATAATCCTAAATGGTACTATATAAATAATCTCACAAAAGAAGGCTATCCTCCTCACCCTCTATACCAAAGTGCAGATTATTTCAAGGAATACCCCATGAAATGATGGAATGCTTAATATCATCAGCAAAGAAGAATAACATTGCCATTTCTTCCATTACGCCGGATTGAATCCGGCCCGGACTGCCAAACAAAGAAAAATTCTTCCATTGCCCCGACTGCCAGTCGGGAAAACAACAGAATAAACAAATGAAAAGCCCCATTTATTACATATTAGCCTTTACCCTCTGCTCCTGTGCAGTGCAAAAGCCAACAACAAGCGAGGAGTTCGCAAAAGACGTGCAGAAGGACCTTCCCTTCAAGGTAAGCGAACTGAAGGCGGTAAGCGGTCACGACAACACCTATTCCTTCCGCAGCGACGGATATATCGGTTTGCTGCCGGACTATGAGGTGGACAGCGAAGGAGCAAGCATGATCTACCAGACTACGTTCGCGCCGACCCACCACACGCAACCGTCCAACATCATCTGGCGGAACATCGTCATCAACCGCAAAGCCAAGCGCGTCCTCTGTATTGACCGCCTCATCCAAAACGGCAGGACTTTCGGCTATGTCTATGTGCTGCAATCGGAGACGGCGCGGTACAGCGACTCCGGCACCTTTCATTGGGATGTGAGCAACCCCAAACTGCTGCTCAACGTGAGCGACGCCATCGAAGGCATGAGCGAACTGTCGGTCGAAACGCTAAACGCCTTAACTCTTATTCTCCGGTAAGATGTTTGCGGACATTGGCAAGAACATCCTTGTAGGTGAGACCAATGATTGCTAAAAGGGCACGCTGCATGCAGATGAAGCAGGCAATGAAGACAAACGGACCAAAGGTGTAGTCGTACCACGCTCCCAAATGATTGACCGCCAAATAAACAATCAGGCAAACGCCGGTTATCAACTCCATTTCAGCCGTTACCAAGCCCGGTGAATAAGGTTTATGTAACTGCATAATCTTAATTCCTACCACGTGGATGATACCCTCAAAGATACAGAAGGAAGCCATGGCTACAGGGAACATCGGAATCCGGTCGCCGAAGAAGAAAGGCACAATGGTTATCACATAGATAAAGACCGCTGTTGCCAAACGACTGCCGCTTTTAGCCTCTTCGTCCAATTCACAACCGAGCATGTTTTTTTGAAACAACTCCAAAAAACCACCCGGATAGCGGTTTTCCTCCCACTCATGCAGAACACATAGAAACGATGTCCAAACGGCAAACTGTTGGATAACTGTCAGGTCGTCCATAAACATTGCCACAAGGGTAATTAAGAGCATGGCGATTAAGGTGTAAATCTCCAATGCGTAGTTTTTCATAAATTTCCACATAATGATACGTATTTAGATTGTTTTACAAGTTGATTTCAAATGACGATGCAAAATTACTGTTTTTCTTGCATACATACTAAACCTTTTCAACGAAAATATGTGCAAATGCTACGAAAAATGCGTTTTTTATTTGCATAATTGCCGAAAATTATGTACCTTTGCACCGAAATGAGTACAAAGATGAAAACAGCACGAACTCTTACTCCGGCATCGTTACAAACGCTGGCACATCATAATACGGACATCTATGTCAGTGATGAGTGCGTCATTTTCTACGATGCACGCGCGCTCTTGCATACTCCTATTCTAAAGATAGTGAGTACTCCCAAGATAGTGGAGGTGGGACGAATCATCCGTGTCACCGCCGGCACTGCCACGTTAGTAATCAACCTGCTGCCATTTGATGTGCAACAGGGCGATGTGCTCGTTGTGCCGGAGAATAACTATATCGAAATCCGGGATGTATCGGAAGATTTTAACTTGCAGGCAGTGAGTTACAAGAATCTTGCTATCTCGTTTGCCCAATGCCGGAAACTGTCACTCGGCGAGGAAGATTTTGAACGAATCGGCGACTACATCCATTTGGCATGGAAAGTGGTGCATAAGCCGTCTTTCTCGATGCAGACCATCGAACATCTGCTGACGGCGATGATGAATGACCTGAAGCATCTGCACCAACAATCGGAACAGACCTCACAGCATGTGCTTAGCCACGGCGAGCAGATTATGCAGCAGTTTCTGGAACTGGTGGCGCAATACGGTGCTACAGAGCGAAATGTGCCTTTCTACGCCGAGCGGCTGTTGCTCACGCCTAATCATCTCTCGTCGGTCATCAAGCAGCAGAGCGGACAGACGGTGATGCAGTGGCTCAACGCGCGCACGTTGCTGCAAGCAAAAGTGCTACTCAAGCACACCGACCAACCGATTGCAGACATCGCTTTCCAGTTAGGCTTCAAGGAGACCACTCTCTTCTCCCGTTTCTTCCTCCGTGAGATGGGCATGACACCTTCTGAGTACAGACAACAATAGAAAGCCTGCGTTATAATACGCACAAACATCAAAGACTTTCACTCAAACTCTTGCATAATTAACAAAAAAAGCAGTAATTTTGCAGAGGATTATTGACGGAAATTGTAAAGACATAAAACAACCAACAATATGAAAACTAAACAAATCCTTTCTTTGGCAGCCATCTGTTTAGTGCTGCTCTCATGTGGAAAGCCGAGTGCTCCCGAGTACAAAATCGTTTGGACGGGTATCACACCCAAAGGCATGTATTCCGGCGATGAGATGCCGGGCAATGCACCTCAGTACAGCCTTGACAGTCTTG
>FLNX01001669.1_pt1 | contig 16021 bp, 14 predicted proteins | sample 1140341 | NCBI WGS metagenome assembly FLNX01 (sample SAMEA3878208, study PRJEB12797) | bioreactor metagenome | biome: Moose rumen | place: Sweden | collected 2011-10
CTTGCGGCGCACATACATGCCACAAAAGTAATCATTTTTCAGCCTTGCGCCACCCGCACCACCAACGATGTTTTTGGTTATCTTTGTTAATCAATAAGTTATATGATTAACAGTTTGGGACTGTCAAAGTCAGGAAAAATTACTCCAAACGGCTCACCCTCCAAGCTCTAAAATCGTAGATTAGCTTCGCTGAATGCACAGCATTTCGACGGAATCAAAGGGGCAACCAGGTTGCGTCGGGTGTCAGGCCTAACTCGCCCACCACTTTATCGTGGTATCATTCCGTTGTTCCTTTCTTTATTTCCCAACGCCCCGCCTTGTTGCTGCCTATGCGAACAATGACACCTTCCTTTTTCAGTTCGTTGAGCCCATGTTTGACGGTGGCTTTCGATACCCCCACCGGCCGTAATATCACATCCCCTCTGCATTCCTGTTTTTACTGATGGTGTTTTCCCCTACTATATAGGCATAGCAGGCCGCCGGCATGAATTGCAGGTTGCCCCTTTGTTGGGTAGGATTTCGGCATCGAAAACCACTTCGTTGTTCCGACTTTGCAAAAAGCTGTCTGTCTCGGGAAAATAAGCCTGTTTTTTTCGCTTATTTTTCCAAAAACGCTGTTTTTAGTGACAACAATGGCAAATATCGGGGTTGGTTGATTTTATTTTTCCGTTATATTCAATTGAAAAACAAGTGTTTATAACCACTTTGCCAAATAAGTACGAAATTTCCGCTTATTTTTCCAACGGAGGGGATTTTAGAATCCCGCCAGCTCCATCGTCACGGTGGGAACCAGCAAAATTCCGCCGAGGATGATGAGCACGAGGATGAACTTCCAGATGAAGCGCACCCACTTGTCCCACGGGATGCGGGCCACGCCGAGGACGGCCATCAAGACGCCGCTGGTGGGCGTAATCATGTTGGTGAAGCCGTCGCCAAACTGGAAGGCCATCACCGTGGCCTGGCGCGAGATGCCTATCAGGTCGCTGAAGGGCGCCATGATGGGCATGGTGATGGCGGCCTTGGCCGAGCCGCTGGGGATGACGATATTAATCAAGGTCTGGATGCCGTACATGACCTCCGCCGATGCGACCTTGCCCATGTCGTTCATCGACTTGGAGAGGCCGTAGAGGATGGTGTCGATGATGCCGCCGTCTTGCAGGATGATGACGATGCCACCCGCCAAGCCCACCACTACCGCCGCCGAGAGGATGTCGCCCATGCCTTCGAGGAACAGCCGTGCGATGTCGCTCGCGCTCTTATCCACGGCCAAGCCGCTGGCGATGCCGAGCACGAGGAACAGCGAGGCGATCTCCATGATGTACCAGTCGTAGCCTAACACGCCCACCACGAGGAAATAGACCGTGGCAAACAGCAGGGTCAGGACGAAATAATGCACCGTCTTGCGCAAGGTGACGATGCCCAGCAGCACGAACAACGCCGTCCCGACGGGCAGCAAAGGCAAGGTGGTTTCGCCGTTGCCGATTTTCAGGGTCGTCTGCGGATAAAGTATTGAGAACACGATTAATACGACGGTCAAGAAGCCGAACACCCACCAAGCTTTTTTTGGAGTTGGCAGTTGGCAGTTTTCAGTTGTCAGTTGGGCGTGTTCGTCTCGCCAGTAGGCGTCGTCGTCGTACATGATGGACGACTGCGGGTTCCGCTTCACCTTGCGGGCGTAGAACAGCACAAAAACGATGCCCACCACAGTCAGGATGGCCCAGCACACGGCGCGGTAGCCGATGCCCGTAAACAGCGGAATGTCGGCGATGCCTTGCGCGATGCCGATGGTGAACGGGTTGAGCATGGCCCCCGAAAAGCCGATGTGCGCCGCCACATATACCATGCAGAGGCCCACGATGCTGTCGTAGCCCATCGAGATGGCCAAGGGGATGATAATCAAGGTGAAGGCGATGGTTTCCTCGCTCATGCCGAACACGCTCCCAAAGAGGCTGAACAGCAGCATGATCAGGATGATGACGATGTTGTTTACCCCGATTTTTCTCATTAATTTGCTGCGTTCGAGGCGTTTGGTGAACTTCAAGAACGACAAGATGCCCATGTCGATGGCGCGGCTCTTGTTCATGATCCAGAACGCACCACCGATGATTAGGATGAACACGATGATGTTGGCCTGCTTGACGAAGCCCTTGTAGAACGCCGAAAACACCTGCCACGTCTGCGGCTCGGCATGGAATTCATTGTCGCCAATTGCCTCTGGCAGTTGGTCTGCATAATAAAACGTCATCACCGTTTCGCCGCCAACCTGCTCCTCGACGTATTTCCCCGGCGGGATAATCCAAGTGAGCACCGCCGCAATGACGATGATAAAGAAAACGATGACGAAGGTATGTGGGACTTTGCGCTTTTTCATTTGTCGTCGTAATGGCCGTAGGCCGCAAGCACTTCCACATAAACCTCGGTCTCGAAAATGCGATAGACTAACCTATGCTTCTTCGTGATCTCACGACTCCAACGGTTTTCAGGCTTACCTTTCAACGGTTCAGGATGGCCGAGGCCGGTTTTGGGATGCACACGCAACTCCTCCAAGAAACGTTGGGCCTTCTTGAAAGCCTTCTGCTCGCTCATTGCGAGACGAGCCATACCCATATCGGCCCTACGCGATAGTCGTACTTCATATATCATAGCCCAAACGTCTTAAGTGAGTGGTTAGGTCTTCGCCAGGAAGCAAAACGGAGTATTCTCCACGTTCCATTTGTTGCTCAGCCTCGTCGAGCATGGCGAAATACTCTTCCTTGGTCATCAAAGTCGGGTCTTCCTTTTCCTTCCTCAACTTGGCGACGTATTTTGCAAGCCTTTTCATCAAAGTCTTGTCGTCAGCAATGGCTCCGATGTTTTGCCACAACTGCGTGTTCATGGCTTCATATTGTAAAGATGTCATAACCATATCTTTTTGTTCCGACGGCAAAGATATGCATAATTTTCCTAATTTTGCGGCAATTATCAAATCCAAAGCAAAAATGAAGAAAATTCTCAGACTCTTATCGTTAGCCGTTTTGGTGGCTTTTGCGCTGCCTGCCACGGCCCAGGAAAAGAAGCTCTTCACGCCCGAAGACGCCTCCTACAACAACCGCGCCGTCTATGCCCAACGGCCTAACCAACTGAAATGGATTGGCGACACCGACGTCCTCATGAAGGTGAAAGGCAACGAAATCGTCACGCTCGCGCCCGACGGCAAGGGCAAGGAGACCACCTTCCTCACCCTCGACGAGCTGAACGGCTATGCCCACGCCGCCGGCATCGACAGCCTGCGCCGCATCCCACAACTGACCTGGCTCAACGAGCACCAAGCTAACTTCTATGCCATGGGCAAAGACGGCATCGCCCTCAACCGCTTAGACATCAAGAAGAACATGGTGGAACAAATTACCACGATTCCACAAGGTGCAGAAAACCAAACACTTAACAAAGAAACCATGCGCGTGGCCTACACCATCGACAACAACCTCTTCGTGGCCGACGGCGACAAGCAAATCCAAATTACCGACAACCCCGAGGGCGTGGTGGCCGGACAAAGCGTCCACCGCAACGAGTTCGCCATCGACGGCGGCATCTTCTGGTCGCCCGACGGCAAGCTCTTGGCCTACTACAGCATGGACGAGCGCATGGTGACCGACTACCCGCTCGTTGACATCGACGAGCGCATCGCCACGGCCAAGCCCATCAAATACCCCATGGCCGGCATGACGAGCCACGAAGTGACGCTACACATTTATAACATCGCCACGGGCAAGGAAACCATCGTCAAGACAGGCGAACCTGCCGAACAATACCTTACCGCCATCACATGGAACCCCGACAACAAGCGGATCTATATCGGCATCCTCAATCGCGGGCAGAACCACTTGAAATTCAACGAATACAGTGCCACGACCGGCGACTTCATCCAGACCATCTTCGAAGACCGCGACGAGCAGTATGTGGAGCCGCAAGATCCCGCCTACTTCCTGCCCGACAACCCCGACCAGTTCATCTGGAAGACCCAACGCGACGGTTACTATCACCTCTATCTTTACACCATCAGCAAAGGCACCTGCAAGCAACTCACCAAGGGCGACTTCGTCATCACCGACTTCAACGGCTTCTCGAAGGACGGCAGCAGGATTTATTACCGCTCCACCGAGGTCAGCCCATTGGAACGCCATTGCTACATGATGGACCTCCGCAACGGCGCCGTCACCAAGCTCACCAAGGAACACGGCACCCACGACATGACGCCCTCCGCCAGCGGAAAATATTTCTTGGATTCCTACAGCAGCACCGACGTGCCTTACAACGTTGACCTGCAAGACAAAAACGGCAAGTTCGTGAGTCGTCTGCACGAGGCCGCAAACCCGCTGAAGGACTACAACATCGGCGAGACCACCCTCGGCACGCTGAAATCAGAAGACGGCCAAACGCTCTACACGCGCCTCATCAAGCCTTACGACTTCGATGCCTCGAAGAAATATCCCGTCATCGTCTATGTGTATGGCGGTCCCCATGCCCAACTCATCACCGACACGTGGACGGCAGGCGCGGGCATCTATCTCAACTACTTAGCCCAGGAAGGCTTCCTCGTCTTCACCTTAGACAACCGAGGCTCCGCCGACCGTGGCGAGGCTTTCGAGCAGTGCATCCACCGCCAGTGCGGACAACTCGAGATGCGCGACCAGATGACAGGCATTGAATGGCTGAAAACCCTGCCCTACGTCGATGCCGACCGCATCGGCAGCGATGGCTGGAGCTATGGCGGCTTCATGTCAACCTCGCTGAAAATCAACCACCCAGAGACGTTCAAGGTGAGCGTGGCCGGCGGTCCCGTGTTGGATTGGAAGTACTATGAGATCATGTACGGCGAGCGTTACATGGACACGCCCGACGAGAACCCCGAAGGCTACGAACTGACCTCGTTGGAGAACAAGACCGACAAGCTCGAAGGCAAGCTCCTGATGATCCACTGCACCACCGACCCTGTGGTGATGTGGCAGCACAGCCTCGTCTTCGTCGAGAACTGCATCCACAACGGCAAACAACTCGATTATTTCGTCTATCCCGGCCACGACCACAACGTCTATGGCATGGACAGGGCGCACCTGATCACCAAGATTACGCAGTATTTCAAGGATAACCTGTAAATCTCTGGAAACATGACCACAAAAAACTCCCTCCGCCGAATGCTCAGCGGAGGGAGTTTCACTATCGGATAATCTTAATTTTGAGTCTTTTAGAAATAAAGGTCGCGCTCGCCGGCCTTGATGCGCTCGATGCGGGCCTTCAGCTCGTCGAGGAACTTCGGATCGACGTTCTTGAAGTTGTTTTCGATGCAACGCCAGCCCTTGGCGGCCACTTCGGGCGTGGCATAGTCCACCAAGTACTCGCTCAAGGTGAGGATGGCGTTGGGCGTGCAGTAGCGCTTGATGAAGCCCGGCACGCTGAACTCCATGAAGTGCTCGCCCGTGCGACCGAGGCGGTAGCACGCCGTGCAGAAGCTCGGGATGAAGTCGTGGTCGAGGAGCTTGTCGATGATGTCGCCCAAGGTGCGGTCGTCGCCAATCTTGAACTGCTCGCGGTGCAGGTTCTGGTCTTCCTGCTTGTCGCTGTTTTTCTCCTCTTCCTCGTGGTGGTATTTGTAGTCGCCGATCTGGAGGTTGGTGCCGCCGTCGATTTGCGAGATGCCGTATTCGATGGCCTTGGCGCGGAAGGCGGCATCCTCGCGGGCGGTCAGAATCATGCCTGTGTAAGGCACGGCCAAGCGGAAGATGGCGATGATCTTCTCGAAGGTGTCGTCATCCACGAAATACTTCGTGTCGATGTTCAAGCCCGAAGCGTCCTTGATGCGCGGGAACGAGATGGTGTGCGGACCCACGTTGAAGCAAGCCTCAAGATGGTTGGTGTGGCGAATCATGGCCAACACCTCGTAGCGCCAGTCGTAAAGGCCAAAGAGGATGCCGAGGCCGTTGTCGTCGATGCCCGCCTGCTGGGCGCGGTCCATCGAGGTGAGGCGCCAGTTGTAGTCGCCTTTCTTGGTATTAATCGGGTGATAGTCGTTATAGACTTCGGGGCAGTAGGTCTCTTGGAAGATCTGGTAGGTGCCGATGCCCGCTTCCTTCACGGTGCGGAAGCCCTCCACATCGAGCGGCGCGGCGTTGATGTTGACGCGGCGGATGCTGCCCTTGCCTTTCTTGGTGGCGTAGGTCACCTTCACGGTGTGGGCGATGTACTCTGGCGAATACTTGGGCGACTCGCCATAGACGAGGATGAGGCGTTTCTGCCCGTCTTCCTCCAAGGCCTCCACGTTGTGGATGAGTTCCTCGTCGGAGAGGGTGGTGCGAACTTGCTCCTTGTTCGACGAGCGGAAACCGCAATACACGCAGTTGTTGACGCAGTAGTTGCCCACATACAACGGGGCGAAGAGCACGATGCGGTTGCCATAGACGCGGCGTTTCAGCTCGCGGGCGCCTTCCTTGATTTCCTCCACCAGCTCGGGGTCGGTGGTGTTGATGAGCACGGCGGTCTCCTCCATCGTCAGGCGGTTCTTGTCGAGCGACTTGGCGATGATTTCGTGTACGCGCTCAGGCGTGCTTACGGTGTTGTTGATGTAATCCCAGATCTCCTCCGAGGAGATGAACGGGCGGTTAGGCTCGTCGGGAATACGGCATTTTTCGGGATGGAATTGCATGTCAGTTGTCAGTTTTGAGTTGTTCAGTTGTAGGGCTGTCACACTGTGGCAGCCGTACATATTTTTTAATTATATGTTTTTTAGCAACGCCGACTTCACCTCGATGCCTTCGATGCGTCCAAGTTGGCCTGTGAGGGAACCGATTTCGTCTGTCGTGCCTTCAAAGATGACGGAAATGATGCTGTAAGTGCCACGGGGAAAGCCTTGGCGGCAGATGATGATGCCCGCGTGACGCGAAAGCACCTCGTTGACTTGCGGTGCCACTTCGCGGTTGTCCACATAGATGAGGACCGTTCCTATTCTCCTTTCCATTTGAATATCCTCCGGATCAGATGATTATGGTTCCCGCACGGGCCTCGATGTCAACGCATTGTCTTCATCTCAGCGCGGATGCGGCTTGTTTTGCGGTGGCAAAATTACAACTTTTTGGATAATAAGCGAACAAAAAAAAAGCGAATCCGGCATTAAGCCGAATCCGCCTTGTTTTCCGGAAGCAAATCCGTCATGAATCTGAAACCTTTGTCCCGATTAGATTCTTGAAAGATTTGGGCTGTGTTTGTTTCTATGAAATCGCCTCCTTGATGGTTCCCACGATGTACCTCACGTCGTCGTCTGAGACATACGGCCCGCTCGGCAGGCACATGCCCACCTTGAACAATGACTCCGAAACGCCGTTCACGTAGGCCGGCACGTCCTTGTAAACGGGTTGCTTGTGCATGGGCTTCCACAAGGGACGTGCCTCCACGCCTGCTTGGTCGAGGATGACACGCAAGGCCTCTACGTTGGGGTTGGGCTGGCAGTCGGTGAGGAAAGAACCCACGTTCTCCTGGCCTCTGAAACGCATCTTCGGGTCGATAGTGATGGTGGTCAACCAGAAGTTCGAGTTGTATCGCCCGTCGGGATTGCCGTGCACTTCGATGCCTTCAACGTCGTTCAGCAGTTCAAGATAAGCTTCGTGGACGTGCCTGTGGTGCGCGACATGGTCGTCAAGGACGCTCATCTGTCCTCTTCCGATGCCCGCACTGATGTTGCTCATCCTGTAATTGAAGCCGATGTCCTCGTGGTGGTAGAACGGCATGGGTTTGCGGGCTTGTGTGGCGAGGAACACGGTTCGTTTCTTGGTCTCCAAATCGTTGCAAAGCAGCGCTCCGCCGCCGCCGGTAGTGATGATTTTGTTGCCGTTGAAGGAGAACGTGGCCAAAGTCCCGAAACTGCCGCAGGGTCGTCCGTTGTAGAACGCTCCCATGGCGTTGGCGGCATCCTCGATGAGGGGGATGTCGTATTCCTTTCCGATGGCTTCCAACGCATCCCAGTCGGCAGGCATCCCGTAGAGGTCAACGACGACGACGGCCTTGGGCTTGCGACCTGTCTTGGCGATGCGGTCTTTGATAGCTTGCTCAAGCAGGATTGGGTCTATGTTCCATGTGCCGGGTTCGCTGTCGATGAAAACGGGAACGGCGCCGCAATAGGTGACGGGATTGCAGGAGGCACAGAAAGTGAACGACTGACACAGCACCTCGTCGCCCTTGCCAATGCCGAGGGCCAACAGTGCCAGATGGAGGGCGGCGGTGCACGACGACAAGGCTGCGACATGCTTGTCGTGCCCGACAAAGCCTTCCAAATCTTTCTCGAAAGCATCGACATTAGGGCCCAAAGGAGCCACCCAGTTGGTGTCGAAGGCTTCCTGGATATAGTGTTGCTCCGCCTTGGTGTCGCTCATCTTGGCGAGACAGAGATGTATGCGCTTTTTCATTTTATCGGAATTATGATTGGCCGATCACACTTTCAACTATGACAACACGTCTTCTTGACTTTGCGGCTCATAAGGGCCGTCTTTCACTTCGAGGATTACCGAACCCGACTCCAAGGCTTTCACGGTGTGCCATTGGCCGCAGGGAACGTTCAACGCCACTATTGGGCCGTTGGGCGATAGTTCTATCCGCTCGGTGCAGACTCGCTCCGATTCGTCGTAATATTCCCACACTAACCTGCCGCGGAGACAGACCACCGTTTCAGACGATTTTTGATGCCGATGGACGGGTAAAGGCGAGCCGGGCTCAATGGCGTTCAGCATCCGCTGAGAACCGTCCTCCGGCGAATTCCGCAGGTCGTAGTTCATCCTCAACCTGGGCGAGGCCTTCGCCTGCTCCGTGAGGTTATCAAGTAAAGCTTGCGTTATCTTCATTTCTTCAAAGATTCAAGGTACTCCTCATGCAAATGATAATACTTCTTCATAAACAGCACATACGCGGCCATCAGAACCACCAGAACCACAACCAGATAAATCCAATGCGCCAACACGGTATTCGGCACCACATAAATCATCACCAGCGATATCACCAGCTGCAATCCAAAATACAGCAGCGAAATCTTTACGTGCCCTATCTTCAGCTCATTCGCCATAATCTGGTACGCATGCTTCCTGTGTGCCTGACCGATATGCTCATGCAGCATGATCCGATGCAGAATGGTGCAAACACCGTCCACTCCGTACACCACCAGGAATATCAGCCACGTCACATCCCCCGTCCGCACAATCAGCCGTCCAATGGCAAACAGCAGGATAAACGCAATCCCCACGCTCCCCACGTCCCCCGCAAAGCACTTCGCCTTCCCCTTGGGCCGGAAGTTGAACCAGCTGAACACCAGCACCCCAATCAACACCACCACCAGCATCGACGGCTCCACAAAACTTGAAACCTGAACTCTTGGAGCAGCGTGAGCCATCGTGCTTGCACGGTTGGCCGAGTCGTGACAAGAGTCAACGAAGTTAAACTTGGAACCTGAAACCGTGTTAACCAGCGCGAGCAGTGGAATCAACACTGCGAGACTATACCCAGCCGTAATCCCATTGATCCCGTCCATGAAATTATACACATCCGTCGCCCCCACAATCACCACCAGCGCCACGATGCCAATCACCGCCTGCCAGTACCACGCCAGCGACATGAAGCCCGAATCCTGAAACCCGAGACTGAACATCATCACCGCCGTCGCCACAAACTGCACCACCAGCCGCACCGAGTCCGGCAGCGACTTCACATCGTCCCAGAAACTCACCGCACAAATCATCACCAGCCCCACGACAAACGGCAGATAACCCTGAACCGTTAACCATTCACCATTAACCATTTCCAATCCCATCCAAATCAAGATGGAGATTGGAAATAAAATCCCTCCGCCCCTCAGCACAATCGTCGAGTGCGAGCTCCGCTCATTCGGTTTGTCGATGATGTTGCACCTGTCCGCAATGCGGAAATACACCAACTCCGCCACCAGCAATATAGCGGCGATAATCAAATAAGTAATCCAGATATTCATCGTATTTCAATTTTTATCCAATAATCTCCCATTCTCCACGAGTCTTCCCTATCCTGCGAATTCTTTTATCCCGCAATTCATCGATAGCAGCCCTCACCTGACGTTCGCTTACATTCAGCAGTTCGGACAATCTGGCTCTCGATATTGAATGGTCTTTAACAATTAATTGATACACCTGTTCAACAAGATTTGGATCATTTTGGATCAGATTTGGATCAGATTTGGATCGGTCTGTATCACTCTGGACCGTTTCAGCCACCTCTTTCCTCCACATCACCACCCGGAAGTCCTCATCCTGCCGGAATTCAGGCTTCCGCAGTCCCAGCTCAACGCAGCGCTCTATGATGTCATTCGTACCCGTTCCCACCTGCTCGATATATCCCGCCAGATACACTGGATTCGCCAGCAGCGGATTCACCGGCAGCGAAGCGTGCTCGCCCGACAGCTTTTCCACCGTCATCCCTTTCGGGAGCCGTCCCGGGTTCCACACCTCCAGCCTGTCCTTGAACAGCATCACTTGCACACTCCCCGTACTCAGATAATCTCTATGTACGCAGGCATTCACGATGGTCTCGGTCACCGCCTGCACCGGCAGCTCATATTCCACATCCACCTGTGCCGATTGCGTCCGTTCACCTACGCGGGCATCGATGTGCGACATCACAAACGCCACCGCCTGGTCCACCACCTCAAACACACTACCACCATATATCTGCTGACTCGCCAACGGCTTCTGAACCTTCGTGCCATAGAACTGCACGCACTTCACCGTTGACGACACGAACCACTTCTGCGTATCCTTCGCAAAAAGCAACAGAGCCGCATTCGTCACCCTGCCGTCATCCGCAATCAGATGCAGGCTGTTCAGAATCCTATGCACATTCTCTTCGCTGTATGAAATCGGGTAGTTCCGTTTCTCCCTGGCCATGCCCGTCCACCAGCGAATCTTCTCCTTGTCCAGGTCATCTATTGTCGCATACATATTCAGCGTCGCGTCAAACGGACCGGAATGCAGATACCCCCTGAGCACCAGATAGTGTACCAAAGCGGCATATACACCGCTCTTCAGCTCCTCCAGACTCCCGAACATATTCCGCACCACGTCCTGCTCCGCCTTCCTTATCAGAGCCTGCTCCTTCGGATGCCTGTCCTCCGCACGCTTAATCAGCACCACCCTGTATTTATGATTCGCTGTGGCGCAGTCATATTCCCGTTCCGTGGGCGAGATGCCCTCCGCATCCTCATAGCCATAGTCCACCCCGAAGAGACCCAGATACACATCCGTCTCTGTCACCTCCGTCAGGTACGCCTGTTGTGCCGACACGTCCTTTGCCGGCAGTTCCTCAAACAAGAACGGCTCGAAGAAGCGTCCCATCACCGCATCCTGCCTGATGTACGCCGCCACCTCCCGACGTTCCGCCTCAAACTCCCGCTGTACGCTGCTTATGAATAGTTTCACCATAATTTTCAAATATCATATCGTATTCTCTCTTTGAGCCAACAACATCACTATTAACGTCAAATTAATGGCAAATTCGTGGTAATTCGTGTTCACCTGAATCTTGAACCCTGGAACTTGGAACCTGGAACCAACGTACTGTCTTTAAACTCTAAACTTTAAACTCTAAACTTTATAGAGTATGTCTTTAGATGTGGTCCAATTTTCTTGTAAATTTTCTTTTAATTTTGAACTGACGAACGAAGCAAGAGCAGAGATAAGCTCGCTTAATCTATGCCTTGCAAGGAGGAAGAAGACGATAGTCAACGAAGCGACCCTTTCTGTGTTATCTGTGCTTTCTGTGTGACTATTGAAAACTCCTCAGTGTGGTCTGTAGCCCTGTCCTTGCATCCACCGGCATCTTCTCCACGCCCAATGCCTTCTTAATCTTCTCATTCGAAGAAATATAATTCTCCGTCAGTTTCCGCAGCCTCTCCGGATTCAGCGGCAGATGAAGCCAACCACCAACGCGGGCCACTCCATTCATCAGTCCTTTGGGCAACTTCCAGATATGCGCCTTCTTCCCCAACGACTTGCAGATTTCCTCTATCAACTCATTGGTAGATAGCGCCTCATCATCCCCCATGTTGTAGATTCCCGACGGCACATCCTTCGTCAGCACCCCATTCACCGCAAAGCAGATATTCTCCACCGAGGTAAACGTCCTCCTGTTCTCAAACGCCCCCAATGGCCAAGGAATCCCCTTCCTCACCACATTATACAGCAGATTCAAGTTCCCCTTATTCCCCGACCCATGAATCATACAAGGTCGAAATATGTAAACAGATTTCGACTGTAGTTGAGAGTTGAGAGTTGAGGGTTTAGAGTCAGTGGATAGTTCAGTGTTTTTCGAGTTTTTAGATGTTGCATCAAATCTCAAATTCTCTAATTCTTGATGATTTGATTCTTGAAACTTGAAACTTGAAACCAACGTACTGTCTCTAAACTCTAAACCATAATCTTTAAACTTATCAAGGATGTATTCCTCAGCCTTGATTTTGGATTCCCCGTAAGGCCCTACCGGACTTGGCACCACATCCTCCGTCAGCACCCCCTCCACCTTATCCGCAGCAGCCTTAGCCGTGCTGAAGAACACGAACTTTTTGATGCCCTCGTGCGCCAGGAAGTAGTCAAAAATCTTCTGTGTCAGCCCCGTGTTCACCTTGAAGTACACCTCTGCCGCACTCTGGTTCTTCGTGTCGTGCGCCTTCCCCGCCAGATGCACAATCGCATCCACCTCAGGAATCCGTCCGTCATCCAGATTATCCCACCCGAACGTAAACCTCACACCTTCTTTTTCAGGCGAGATAATGTCTAATCCATATATCGTGTGCTCCTTCTTCAGAGCCTCCACCAGATTGCTTCCTACGAAGCCATGTACACCTGTAATTAATATCCTCATAATTAAAACTGTTTTCTTCTTAACCAGTTATACAATGCCAGACGAGCAGCCTGCTGAACTTCCAGCCTAAATTTCCAGTCATTTTCGTCTGTTCTTCCATACAGATCAATGTCACTCAAAAACAGAGACCCCTCGTGAGTTATCTCACATCGCTTGGCATAATACCTGCGAAACTTGTCTTCCGACCGTCCAGCCACATAAGTTTTCAAATAACGCAGGAAACTGTCACCCGCACTGAGGTTCTTCTTGCCCCCGTATTTCATCATATCTAACTTAGCCATCCCTTCAATCGCAGATATCGTTGAAAGCAATGACACGCTTCGTTTTGATTCAAACAAATCAACTCCTTCATATATCAGTCCAATACATTGTCTCACTATATTTTTGTCACTATCATCCAAAGAGTAATACCTGTCTAGAATGAAGTCAAAAAAAGGCGGCATCTTGACCTCATGATTGGCTTCCAAATGCGGATTATTCGTAAAATAGTGCATGGGGTCATCTGCAATATCACAGAAACTCTTGCATTCTGTAAAGCTGTTTATCCGTAAATCCTTTGCAACATCAGGATAAACAAACGACCTTATCGTCCAATGACTAGTTTGGTTATTAAGTTTGTCCAGTTCATCTAGACTCAATTTATCCACATCCCCCATTGGTGCCTGGATTCCCCAGCAATTTCCACCATTTCCATACTCAAAGAAATGGAAATTAGTCAATGCCGTCAGAAGATGTAGAATCTCCTTCCTGACTCGTATCTGAGAAGGCAATATTCGTCCCAATTTGAGGACATCTTCTGACAGCCCTTTCTCTCGTAATTCATTCTCATACGGCTGCATTTCCTCTTTGATATTCAACACCTCATATTCCAAAACAGCCGGGAAATGCCAAGCATATTGGGAAAAAGGCATATTGGGGAAATAAAAGAATGGGACAAGCTGAAAAACATCCCTATACCTATACGCCTTTGTTAAAGGAACCTTTGTAAATATGATAATTCTAAAGAGCATTGATATATCTATAATCTCTTGAATGATTCCATCATCTTTTCCATCTGATCCGCAGAATCGTTTATGGTCTTTTTCAAATCAGCAGATACATTAGGTCTATTGGTCAAATCCCGGAACTTTCGAATATATGCCCGAAACTCAGCATCATTTTTCTTGGCTTTTCTGTCCTCAACCCTTTCTATAGCCTTGAACAACGGTGTCAGAAACTTCTTAATACGCCCCAGCACTTTAATCAACTTTGTTATGGAATTGAATTCCACCATCAAGTCCACACCTTCCAGATTAGCAATTATCTTTGGCACGTTGCTTTCGTGTGAATACCTATCCATCAAGTGAACGTACAAAGCTCGTCTTACAACATCCTCTTCGCTAACCAAAGATTCCAAATCCTGTCGAATGGCTTGAGCCTCAACCCTCAGCGCGACATCTCCCGAAGGTATAGCTTCTTCTATGGTAACCCATAAAGCATTATGCTTTTCCACATCATTATACCCGACAAGGTGCCCAAGAGCAGATACTTTGGAAATCACTAGTCTTCTCAGATTCAGCGCATGTTCTATATCAGTATCCGCCTTTAGGAATGCCTTCATAATGGCCGCAATGTCCGCAAAGATAATCCTTATAAGAATATCAATATTCAGCAAATACTCCAAATCCGTTAGCACCTTGGGCGTTTCCACCACCTGTGTCCTATCAAGCAACAATTCATTCAACTTTAGCAGCTTCTGCTTCTCCATCGCCGCCCAGTCTATCCCGTCCATCTCTTTCAATGGCAACTCAAGACTCTCTTGAAACCTATCCGCCTTTACAAACGTTTCCGCCATCTTCTTGTAGAGATGCAGAGCCATTACATCAACATGAAAATCAGCATGCGAGGAATCCGTTGGTAATTTATGTCCTTGAGCTTCCTCTACTTTCTCAATGGTCTCACATAGCATCACAATCATCAACAGGGCATCCATCCAAGAAACCACCAACTTCATTGGCGTGTCTTCATCCGTTTCTCTTACTTTTATTAGTTGCTTATAAACAAGCAGCAACTCGTCATCATAATGATAAGTAAGATTCCGGCTGGTACGCTCTTCATCAGATGCGGCTATGTTATTAAAGGCTTCCGTTATCTGGTCATACACCTGCACGAGCCCTACATACGTTTTTCCGATACGATCTTCTTGCGTTTTCTCTTGGCATATATGCAATTCAACGCCAATCCGAGTCCAGATCGCATCTTCTTTCTCCTTCCCATATCCACAAAGCAACTGATAGCCTTCAACCCTTATACCTTCCAAATTCTTGATATGGTAGCATTTCTCGAAAGTAGAGGCGGCATTCAGACAAGCCCGTAAACTCGTCATCAGGTCAATCAGCACGAAACGGATGTCTCGCCTTAATTCGAGCATTTGTTTCAAAACAGCAGTCACCTGATCATCACAATGGTTAAGCAGTTTGTTGTCTGCATTAACCTTCGCGAACAGAACCTCTATAGTTTTCGAGGCATTCATAATCAAGTTGTCAACCGTTTCTTTCGTTGCTTCCATTGTATGAAACCCTATGCGAAAACCGCTTCTAAGTTCTTCCTCCTCTTTTCAGAGCATTCTGCCAGATTATCCAGTTCAAACAAAGTCGGAATGCTTTCATGTTCCATAAACTTATACATCACAATCCAGAATAGCAGGTCTGTAATGATTAGGAGATAATAGAAGTTATGATAGGTCGCCAGTTTAGCCAGACTACTCTTAAACTGCGACATATAATCACCGTGATATCTTTCACAACGTGACACATACAAAACGCATGACATTAGCAGTTCTATCCTATCCTCTATTGACAGAGGCTTATAAGAATTGCCATTTAGTTCAACTGGCTCGCCTATTATAATGGAGCGCATCCTTCTTACAGCACTGCGATGCCCTTCTGGCGTGAGATTGTTATCGGGCGAAATGAAAGCCTGCTTAAAATCGTTATACATGCCTTCAGAAAATATTTCTACAGCTCTTTGCTTGATTAGCCCCAACTGTGGTGTTATACCTAACTCCCGCTTGAAATAAAGCCTCACCACCATAAAACGAAGGGTAGAATCAGGGATAGCCTCAACCAATTGCTCAAACGCC
>FLNX01003669.1_pt1 | contig 16016 bp, 1 predicted proteins | sample 1140341 | NCBI WGS metagenome assembly FLNX01 (sample SAMEA3878208, study PRJEB12797) | bioreactor metagenome | biome: Moose rumen | place: Sweden | collected 2011-10
GTTTTAGAAATTGTAAAAGTTTTCATTGACGCAAGGCGCACGCGCCTTGCCGTTCAACATACTATACGTTTGATTCTAGTTTTGTTTTCTCTTATATGTCTTGTTCTTCCAATATGTCAAAGGCCTCTTTGCCCGTTTCGGGCAGGGCGGATAGAAAGGAATCGCTTCCGTTTTCTACCCTATCTGGCGAGATAGGTCAGAGATAGCTTGACGAACGTCAGTCCGGTAGACTCTTGTTGTACATTAAAGTACTCTAGAAAGGAGGTATTCCTTGTTGACCTTGGCTCGGCCTCGCGGCCTCGCCGAGGTGCAACCGCAATCCCTGCTTTCTTCTCTAGAAAGGAGGTATTCCAGCCGCACCTTCCGGTACGGCTACCTTGTTACGACTTAGCCCCAATTACCCGTTTTACCCTAGGCCGCTCCTCTCGGTCACGGACTTCAGGTACCCCGGACTTTCATGGCTTGACGGGCGGTGTGTACAAGGCCCGGGAACGTATTCACCGCGCCATGGCTGATGCGCGATTACTAGCGAATCCAACTTCACGGAGTCGGGTTGCAGACTCCGATCCGAACTGAGACCGGCTTTCGAGATTCGCTCCCTGTCGCCAGGTGGCTGCCCTCTGTACCGGCCATTGTAGCACGTGTGTCGCCCTGGACGTAAGGGCCGTGCTGATTTGACGTCATCCCCACCTTCCTCTCGGCTTGCGCCGGCAGTCCCTCCAGAGTCCCCGGCTCTACCCGCTGGCAACTGGACGTAGGGGTTGCGCTCGTTATAGGACTTAACCTGACACCTCACGGCACGAGCTGACGACAACCATGCAGCACCTTGCTGACCGTCCCGAAGGAAGGGCCTGTTTCCAGGCCTGCCGGCCAACATTTGAGTCCAGGTAAGGTTCCTCGCGTATCATCGAATTAAACCACATGCTCCTCCGCTTGTGCGGGCCCCCGTCAATTCCTTTGAGTTTCAACCTTGCGATCGTACTCCCCAGGTGGATGACTTATCGCTTTCGCTTTGTCACCGACTGTCTGTCGCCGGCAACAAGTCATCATCGTTTACTGCGTGGACTACCAGGGTATCTAATCCTGTTTGCTCCCCACGCTTTCGTGCCTGAGCGTCAGTCCCGGCCTCGCCAGCTGCCTTCGCGATCGGTGTTCTGTGCAATATCTAAGCATGTCACCGCTACACTGCACATTCCGCCGGCGCCGTCCGTACTCGAGTCAGCCAGTATCAACGGCAGTGCCCCGGTTGAGCCGGGACATTTCACCGCTGACTTAACTGACCGCCTGCGCACCCTTTAAACCCAATAAATCCGGATAACGCTCGCATCCTCCGTATTACCGCGGCTGCTGGCACGGAGTTAGCCGATGCTTATTCCCGCCGTACTCTCATCGCGCCACGCATGGCGCTTATTACTCCGGCGTAAAAGGGGTTTACAACCCATAGGACCTTCTTCCCCCACGCGGCATGGCTGGTTCAGGATTCCTCCCATTGACCAATATTCCTCACTGCTGCCTCCCGTAGGAGTCTGGTCCGTGTCTCAGTACCAGTGTGGGGGATAAGCCTCTCAGCTCCCCTAGACATCGTCGGCTTGGTGGGCCGTTGCCCCGCCAACTACCTAATGTCACGCATGCCCATCCTTTTCCATCGAAACTTTCATTGCATCCCCATGCGGAAACGCAATCTTATGGGGTATTAGTGGAATTTTCACTCCGTTATCCCCCTGCAAAGGGTAGGTTGCATACGCGTTACGCACCCGTGCGCCGGTCGCCGGCAGTGTATTGCTACACCCCGCTGCCCCTCGACTTGCATGTGTTAAGCCTGCCGCTAGCGTTCATCCTGAGCCAGGATCAAACTCTTCATTGTAAGAATTGCTTCTTCTACCTTCTTGACTCGTCTTCGTGTCCGCTCCCCGCCCCGCGGGGCGCGTGACACACGCTATCTCTGTCTTCTCATCCGTTTCAAACAACTGTCGCCCCCGGCCACCGGGCTTTTCAACAGCCCTCTTTTTTCGCCGAAAGCGGATGCAAAGATACAACCATTTTCCAAACCGCCAAAATATTTTTTGATGTTTTTTTCAAACGCCCGACGCAACGCCTTGCAAACCCGTCAGTTACGGACAAAAAAAAATTTTTCGCCGCAGCCCGCGGCGCGGGGTCCGCTCGGGGGGCTCGCCGCGGTCCGGGGCGCGCGCGGCGGCAAAATTGCGGCCCTCGGCAGGGCCGTTTCGGCCAAAAACGGAATATCGCGCTGTGGCACAGCATGATACATAAAAAAACGACACCGGCAACCGCGGAGGGCGCGCGGCGGGACAAAGGCACCGCCCGCCTCGACGAGCCATGCGCCGGGAACAGGCAGGCAGGGGGGGGCTGACGGGAAAACCGTCGGGGCCTGCGCCGCACTGCACTGATGTCGGTGACGATGGATTTTTATTTAAGCAGTCATAATTTTTTGTAGATATATAAAAAAAAAGTATCTTTGCTTTCTTTAAAACATCATGTCAAAACAACATAACCAACTATTATACAATGAACAAAACACTACTATTATCCTTTAGGAATTTACTATATATACTTTTTCTATGTGTGTTTGTCACCGGCAATGTCGTAGCACAGACATGGACGATGGTAAATAACGACACGGTGCACATCGACGCATGTGGCGAGATGGGCGGTACTATATACGACGACGGTGGACGGGACGGCAACTACAGCAATTCGTTTCATGGATGGGTGGTGATAGAGGCATCCGCAGATGTCACGCTGACCCTTGAGGGCAGCTACCAGCTGGAGGGATGCTGCGACTACATCACGGTGTGGGACGGCAATCCCACTACGGGGACGCAGCTGTGGAACAACAGTGGGAGCGGCACGATGAGCCTCACAGCCACCAGTGGGCGGATGACGATACGATTCACCACCGACGGTTCGGTGACTTACAGTGGTTTCGCCCTCACGTGGGGTCGCGAGGGGTGGAGTACCAACACCTGCACCAGCGGCATCACGTCGTTCACATCCACGGGGATTACAAGTACCACAGCCACGCTGCAGTGGGTTGCCGAAGCAACGAGCCTTATGCTCGACTACGGGCAGGGAGAACAGTACCTGTCAGTGGCTGGGAGCGGAATATTCTTGAGCGGACTAAACCCGAACACGGTGTACTATGCTAGGCTATATGGTGTAGGCGAGAGCGACAATACGTGCTGTGTGGCACAGACGACCTTTCGCACGGGATGCGGTCCGATGGCGGCACCGATGGTGGAGCGCTTCGACGACCTGGCGGCCGACACCATGCCGCCCTGTTGGAGCATGGGTAAGAACTTCGATGACGAGAGCCTCTCTCCACGGGTGACCACGGCGGCGGCGCAGAGTGGAAGCAAGTCGTTGATGCTCAGTAGCGGCAACAACACCACAGCGGGGCACTTCGGCATGGTGATGAGTCCGGAACTGACGACGGCCATCGGCACGCTGAACGTACATGTGAGCCTGCGGTCGAACATGGCAGGTGCAAAGGTCGAACTGGGTGTGTGCGACGCAGCGGGGAGCATCTACAACTACTTCGGTTTCACGCCTATCGACACCCTGACGATAACGCAGAGCGGACAATGGTACGAACGCTCGGTGCCGATGGGGAGTTATGACGGTGACGGCACACGGCTGGCCTTCCGCATGATGCAAGGCATGCAGCCGGGCAGTGGCTGCATAGTGTATATAGACAACCTGATGGTGGAGAACTGCGGAGTGGAAGGGCTCACGGTGAGCAATCTGGGTGCCGACGAGATGACGCTGAGCTGGGATGTCATCGGCACGCCGACGACGGACCTTACGGTGAGCGGCGGTGGAACGGCTACGACATACACAGGCGTCACCTCGCCCTACCGCATCACGGGTCTTGCGAGCGGCACCATGTACACCCTGACGCTGAGACCCGACTGTGGAGGCACCTTTGGCGAGAGCAAGAGCCTCGTGAGCGTCACCCAGACTGGCGACACCATGCCGTTGCAGTACTGCCAGAACTTCGAGGCCGGATGGCCTGGCGACTGGCGCCGTCCGGAGATGTACGGCAGTTATCCACAGCGCGACTACTACTCCGGCAGTTACTGCATGCGGATGTACCCTTACTATTCCAACATGAACACAGTCGTGCTGCCACGGCTATCCGTGGCGCCCTCGGAGGTAAAGGTGTCGATGCGGATACGTCCACAAGTAGGAGGCTCGGGGCTGGTGCTGGGTGTGATGGACTATCCCGACGAGATGTCGTCGTTCACACCCGTAGACACGCTCGTCAACCCAAGCAGCGACTACCGTACATACACCGCCGACCTCTCGGGCTACGACGGCACGGGACGCTACCTGGCGCTACGTTCCTATTCGCCGACGTCAGACAACCAATACATCTACATAGACGACATCGCCGTCGGACGGACTCTGATCACGGGTCTTGCCGTGCGGCAGGCGACGGCGAGCAGTGTCACGCTGGAGTGGGACTATGGCGGCACGCAGGCCGAGATGAACGACAGCGTCGTGATAGAATACGGCAACACAGGCTTTGCGCAGGGCGGCGGCACCGAGGTGAGGATACTGCCAGCCAGCGTGTGCGGTACCGATGACAACAAGATGAACTATACTGTCGCAGGGCTCGACTCGGCCACCGCCTACGAGTTCCTCGTCTATCGCCTTGGCGGCGAAACAGTGTGCACCCCTCCACGTGTCGGCGTCACCACGTTGCAGCGGCATTACGCCGTGCCCTTCTGCGAGAGTTTCGACGGGGTGACGGGCAACAACTACGTCTACCTGCCCGACTGGGGGCGCACCTCGATGTTCGACGGACGACCCTGCCTGTGGCAATACGACGACGCCCCGACGGCGAGCCGTGTGCTCGAAATGCACAGCTACGGTCCGTTGCAATACGGCAGGCAGCACAGCACGGCGGTGTTGCCCCACCTCGACTATGACGGGTCGTTGAGCGACCTGACGGTGAGCTTCTACGCCATGTTCAATAGCGACAGCTACACCGCCTATGTCGAAATAGGTGTGATGACCGACCCTGCCGACGAGAGCACCTTTGTGGCGGTGGATACCGTCTACCCGCCATACCGCCGCTTCGACCATTTCGCCGTGAGCCTGGCAGGCTACAGCGGCGCCGATGGCAACATAGCGCTACGCTATTATCACACGTGCAACTACTGTTACTACACCATCGGTATCGACAATCTGGAGGTGGACACAGGTGCTGTGGGCAGTGTGGACCACTACAGTGTGCGCAGCGACGGTGCTACCGTGGAGTGGACCACCGTGGGGGACGTGGGGCAAGTCGACTTGAGGCTTATCCATGGCGACGACACCACCATCATAGGCGATGTCGACAGTCCCTATGTCGTTAGTGGCCTGATGCCCGGCGAGGAATACCGCTACGAGCTCGACTACGGGCAGTGCTATCCTGTGGGTGGCACCTTCACCACACGTTACGAAGCGGTGCAGGGCGACTGGTGCTACGGCTTCGAGACGGGCTACACCAGCAGCGGACGCTACGATGGGCTGTACTATCCCGTGTCGATGGGCACAGGCAGCGGCGACCACAGCGAGGGCTCGCACGGCATGTACCTGCAAAGCTACTGCAACAACGCAGGCTGTCAGAAGACCGCCGCCGTGCTCCCCTATCTCGAGGAAGACGACTACTCGGGTCTCCACTTCAGCTTCAAGGCCAAAGGGAACGGATGCAACCGCACGGTTGTGGCCATGTTGGCCGACCCACGCGACACGACAGGCTTCCACGCCCTCGACACCATCGTCGTCACCGACAACACATGGCGACAGTACGACTACGACCTGACGGGACTGGAAGCCTATGGCCATCACCTCATGCTGATGGGCATGTGCGAAAGCATGTGGTGCACGTCGTATACCGACATCGACGAGCTGCGCCTGGCGCGTGGCGACGTAGCCACATGGAGTTACGATGCCACAGCCTCGACGGCTGTCGTCCGATGGACCACCAGCGGCAGCGTAGACAGTGTGCAGCTGACGCTGGCAGAGGGTGACCAGACCGTCGGCGACACTACGGTGGCGGCCAGTGACGGCAGCTGCACCCTGACAGGTCTTGCCTCCGGCACCACCTACGTCCTCACCCTCATCGCCATCAACAACACGAGCCACCGTGGCTGTGCCATACAGACCCACCAGCTCATCACCCTCGACCACGATGTCGGCGACGGCTGGTGCGAGACGTTCGACGACAGCTGGCCGGCGGGGTGGACCGCCAGCCATGTGTCTGCCGCCACACCATCGTGCGTCGACGAAAGCCGCTACAGCCGTCGTGCCCTGTGGATGCAGACCGGCACGGCGGTGTGGAGCAGCTGGTCGCAGGTGGTGCTGCCAAGTGCCTCCACGGCGGTGCAGACGCTGAAGCTGAGCTTCGACGCCTATGGGACCACCGACGGCATCAACGCGATGGCGCGGCTGGTAGTGGGCGTGATGACCGACCGCGACGACGAGAGCACCTTCGTCCCACTCGACACCCTTACGGTGACCCACTACTGCCAGAGCTACACTGTCGACTTAGGTGCCTACACCGGCAGTGGCCGCTATGTCGCCATCCGTGCCCACGCCGTCAGCGGTTACAACAACTATATCTACCTGTCCACGATGCGTCTCTCGACGTGCACCCCCACCGACATACGCATGGTCGACGTGCAGTCCACCTCGGCCACCGTCGTATGGCAGCCGACGGGCTACACAGGCACTACCCTGGTGCGCTACCGTGCCGAGGGAGAGGGGGACGTCGACTGGACCGACACGGCAGTCGACGGCACGCAGCTGACGCTCGAGGGGCTTGTGCAAGGGACCACCTACGACATAATGCTGGCTGCGCCATGTCAGGACACCTCGGAAGCCTGCCAGTGGGCCGTCACCACCGTGACGCTGCCCGCCACGCCCGTCGTCGTGCCACAGTGTCTCACCGTCGACGACTTGGACGCCTCCACCGAGCTGCCGTGGGGATGGGTGCGTCCCTACGGCAACATCTTCCCCCGCTCGACGACCAACAACTACCGTGGCGGCCGCAGTCTCGAATTCCGTGCCTACCGTTGCAATTCGGCGAACGACGACAACTCGTCGATGATAGTGTCGCCCTATATCGATGGCGACTTGGACGACGCCTGGCTCGACTTCTACATCCGCAACCAGAACAGCAACGCGTGGTTCGTGTTCGGCACCATGACCGACCCCTACGACACAGCCACTTTCACTGCCCACGACACCCTGCGGCACTATGCCGACTGGCGGCATGTCACGCTGTCGCTGGCGTCCTACAGCGGACACTATCTGGCCATACGCTACGATGTCGCCGCATGCAACGACGCCTACGGCTACCTCGACGAGCTGTCGCTGGCCACCTGTCCCATGCCCACGGTGTGGGTAAGCCACCCTCAAGACACTACGCTGCGCGTGGGCTGGAGCGGCACCGACGCCGTGTGGATAGAGTATGCCCTGGGGCCGTCGTTTACGCCTGGCAGCGGCACCCGTGTGCTAGCCACCACGTCGCCCTACACCATCGGCGACCTCGTCGCAGCGTCGACCTACACCGTCCACGTATGGCCGGAATGCGAGGCGACGACACCCGACGAGCCGAGTTACCTGTGCAACTACCAGTCTGTCACTCAACGCACCATGCACCCGCCTGTCGGCATCCCCTACTGCTACAACTTCGAGGGGGTCTCTTCCGGCGGATACCCCGACGAGTGGAGCAGTCAGACCGACGGCGGCGGTTCCGTCTACGTCGTCGGCGACGGGCATTACGACAGCCGTGCGCTATGGCTCGGTGCCGGTGGGACGTCCCCGGCCACCGCCCTGCTTCCCATTGTCGAAACCAGCACAGGATGCCACGACAGTGTGTTCCTCAACTTCTGGTACCAATGGAGCAGTGCCGACGGCACCTTGAAGGTCGGCATAGTGACCGACGCGAACGACACCGCGTCGTTCACGGCCCTCGACACCATCATGTCTGCGGCTGACGGCTGGCACCACCACACCGCAGCCATACCCGCCCCGATGCTTGCCGAAGGGCGCATAGCCTTGCGGGCCGAAGGCGGCAGCCTGCGTGTCGACAACCTGTGCGTAGAGACCTGCGTAGCCACCGACGTAGGCGTCGGCGACCTCACGCAGCACACCGCCACCATCAGCTGGGACGGGCACGGCGTCGACACCCTCGTCGTCGAATACGGCATCTCGGGCTTCGCCATCGGCACCGGCACCGTGCTGCACCTCACCACATCGCCATACACCGTCACTGGGCTTGGCAGCAGCAACGATTACGACTTCATCTTCCGTACCGTCTGCTCTTGTACGAACGACGACGGCATGATCTACCCCTACAGGGGTGGCAGCAGCGGAGGAGGTACGGTGCGCTACTGGATCGACACCACCACAGGTTCGGACATCCATGGCGGCGGCACGACGGGTGGCGGCACGCTGGTGATAGGCACCACCACGCAGGCCGAGCTGCTCGCCACGCCCTACTGCGACGACTTCGACAGCTGCAACGTGAAGACCACACCCGCAGGCTGGCGCACCCTGCGCGGCTCGACGGCAGGCTACCCACAGGTGGTGCGCACACCAGCCTACAGCGGAGCGCGCAGCCTCGACTTCTACACCACCACGGGCTACAGCAACCATGCGGCCCTCTCGCCCGTCGACAATCCGTCGGCGCTCGTCATGTCGTTCCAAGCCTACAGCACCAACAGCGAGATGACCAACCACAGCCTCGGAGTGTTCACCGTGGGCGTGATGACCGACCCCGACCAGGGGGCCACCTTTGTGCCCGTCGACACCATCACCCTCGGCAGCACCGGACTCTGGCAGCAGTGCTTCGTCGACCTTTCGAGCTATAGCGGCGACGGCAAATACATCGCATTCCGCTTCACACCACGGGGCGCCTCCTATCATGTCAACATAGACAACATATACCTTGGCAGCACCGTCGTCACGTCGGCCACTGCCTCCGTAGGCACCGGTGGAGTATCGATCGAGTATGCCACCATGGGTGCCGCTGGCGGCGTCATAGTCGAAGACACCTCAGACCTCGCATGGAGCCTCACGGCCAGTGGACAGCCGCTGGCGGGCACCGATGCGTCCGGTCACTACCTGCTCACCGTGCGCGCCTTTGGCGAGGGCGACACGCAAAGCGTATGCCATCTGGCACCTATCGCGGTCAACCCCGTGATGTCCATTCCCTACTGCGAGACCTTCGACGGCAGCGGACAGTACCCCGACGGATGGACTCTCAAACACCGCCGGGGCGATGAGTACACCACCGTCTTTGACGGATTCATGCAGTTTTCGACGGACCCCTCGAACCCCGATGTGTTCCTGCTGCCACCGCTGCCCGACGGCGACAGCCTTGGTGGCCTCACTGTGTCGTTCGACTTCCACGCCAACAACAACACCACTTGGAACAGCAGCTACTCCTACATCGACCTCGGCTACCTGACCGACACTGCCAACTGGAACACCTTCGTCACCCTGGCCACAGGCCACACCGACGAAGTCACGGCGCACATAACCCTCACCCTGCCTTCCACACCGGCGGGGCGGCTGGCCATACGGGCGCGCAGCACCTACGGCTGGCACGTCTACGACATCGACAACCTCGTCGTCTCGCGCATACCGATGCCCGACATTGCCAACACCTCGTCGCCCGACCTGGGCTATGCCAGCAAGCACATAGCATGGGATTCGGCCATCCTCGGCACATACTGGCAGTACGAGTGGGGACCGGCAGGCTATGTCCAGGGCAACGGCACCCTTGCCACGAGCGACAGCTGTTCGCTGACCATCGGCGGACTGCGGCCCGAGACAGACTACGACATCTACTTCGTCGACAGCACCGGCCACTACGCATGCTCGCCATACCGCTTCGTGACGGGCACGCCACGCGTCCTGCCCTACTGCGAACAGTTCGACACCTATGGCAGTGGCAGCAGCTGCCGCCCCACGGGGTGGAGCTGGTCCTACACGCCGAGCGACGCACTCTACTGCACCAGCAGTTACGACTACTCACTGATGTTCTACTCCTACTACTACAGCACAGACTACGTCCACGCCGTGATGCCCGAGCTGTATATCGACTCTATGCAACGCCTCACGATGCACCTTCGCTACCAGTACCGTGATTATGAAAGTGTGGCCGAGGTTGGCGTTATGGAGACACCTACGGCATGGAGTACATTTGTGCCTATCGACACCCTGCCTTGTAATCTAAACATCTGGAGCGAACACATTGTAGATTTTGCGGACCACACCGGCAGCGGCCGATTCGTCGCCATTCGCCTGCGCGGCAACCAGTACCAGTACAACTACCTGTACATCGACCGTGTGGACATCCAAGACGCACCTATGCCGACTTACACCGTCAAGGGAAGCGACTCGATAGCGGCAATCCTCGACTCATCCATCCTGTCGCCAGACTACTACATCGAGATATGCGCCCCCGACGAGGCACAGGGAGAAGGTCGCACGATACACGTGACATCGCACCGCTACACCATCGACAGCCTGCAACCCGCAACGACCTACCGCCTATATAGCCGCACCGCCGACGAGGGCGCGTCGTGCTTCTACCAGTCGGCCACAACACCGACGAGACTGCCCCTGCCACTGTGCGAAGACTTCGACACCTATGGCAACGGCAGCAGCTGCCGCCCCACGGGGTGGAGCTGGTCCTACACATCGGACGACGCCCTCTACTGCACCAGTAGCTACGATTACTCCCTGATGTTCTACTCCTACTACTACAGCACAGGCTACATCTACGCCGTGATGCCCGACTTGGAAACCGACGACATGCAAAACCTGTCGATTGCCATGCGATACCAGTACCGCGACTATGCCAGTGTAGCCGAGGTGGGGGTGATGACCTCGCCCACGGGGTGGGACAGCTTCGTCGCCATCGACACCCTCCCCTGCAACTTGGGCAACTGGAGCACCCGCACAGTGCACTTCGCCAGCTACGGCGGCGACGGGCGTTTTGTAGCCATACGCCTCAAGGGCAACCAGTACCAGTACAACTACCTGTACATCGACTACATCCGCTTACAGACCTGTCCGCTGCCGAAACTGGAGCTGACGGGCTACAACACCATCCGCTGTGGGCTGGACTCCCTGCATCACACCGCCGACTACTGGATCCGCCTGACCGACGGCAGCGATGTGGACAGCATGATACATGTGGAAAGCAACCCGTACTACATCACCGGTCTCGACACAAACACCGCCTACACCCTCTCAGTGCAATGCGACAGTGCCACCTCCAGCTGCTTCCCCCCGACAGTCATCACGACAGGCCAGCTGCACAGCATGCCCTACTGCGAAGACTTCGACACCTACGGCTCGGGCAGTTCATGCTACCCCACCGGCTGGTTCAGCAAATCGGACTGCGGCAATGATGCTATATACACAACCTCGGGCAACAACTACTCACTCTATTTCTACTCATACTACTACAACACCTGCCCGTCCTACGCCATACTGCCCGACCTCGACATAGACTCCGTACGGCATCTGTCGATGCAGATACGCTTCAGGATGGAAAACTACGCATCGGCAGTCGAAATCGGGGTAATCGAAAGTCCACTTGACGATGCAACCTTCACACCCGTCGCAACCTTCACGAACCTCGGCACAAACACATGGTACACCCGCAACATAGACTTCTCGTCCTACACAGGTGATGGCCGGTATATAACCATCCGGATGCAAGGCAACCAGTACCAAAATAACTACCTCTACATCGACAACATCTATCTGCAACCCATACCTCTGGTTCGTTTCACCCTGCCTGCAGCCACCACCATCACCGCCGTAGTGGATTCAACACAACGTGCAGACTACTGGCTGCACTACACCACCGACGGCAGCGACGACACCACACACCTCCACGTCACCACCAACACACTCCGTCTCGAGAACCTCGACGAGAACAGCACCTACCACCTTCTGGCCACACCAGGGGCAGCCACCACCGCGAGCTGCTGGCTCTGGCAAAGCGTCAGCACCTCGCATTTGGAGAGCATCCCCTACTGCGAGACCTTCGCAGGTCTCGGCAGCGGCAGCAGTGCCTACCCCGTCGGATGGAAACGCCACATCAGCGACGGGAACAACGACCGCCTCTATATCTACAGCGACGGCGGTGCAGAAGATTCGCGCGACTTGCGCTTCTACAGCAACAACACCATAACATCCTACGCCGTGCTGCCCGAACCGGATGTCGAAGACATCGGCAGCATCACTATCCTGACCAGGATGTGGCAGCAAAGCAACACCGACCTCACTCAGTATTGGCTCGAGGTGGGCGTGATGGACGACATGGACGACATCGCCACATTCCAAGTCGTCGACACCCTGCGATGCACGCAAGCCGGTCGATGGGAATACGTGTCAGTATCGCTGGCAGGCTACAACGGGAACGGCCGTTTCATAGCTCTCCGTACAGTCAACAACAGCTCCTACTGGCGGAGCATATACCTGGACAATATCTCCATCATAGACTGCGACATACATGGAGACATAGCCATCCGACTGGCAAACAGCAACACCGTCCAAATCGACGGCACAGCCAGCACCACGGGATTCTTTGTTGAATACGGACCGGCAGGCTTCACACAAGGCACTGGCTCGCATGAGTATATCGACATCATGCCCTACGACCTGCCACTCGACTACGAAACCTCCTACGACTTCTATTTCTCTTGCGACAGCACCATGTCCACCTGCCTGCCCAAGAAGAGCATCATCACCCTGTCGCCACCCATCGGGCTCTCGCATTGCGAAGACTTCGAAAGCTACAGCAACGATGCTATGCCCACAGGCTGGCTGAAATACCGTCTGCCCTATGAGTACGGCGACGACTGCTTTGTCTACAACGACCAAAGCCACACCTCCTCGCACTCGCTGCGTCTTTGCTCATACTACCCCGATCGACATCCCTATGCCGTGATGCCCGAAGTGGAGGCCGACAGCATCAGCCAGGTGACATTGTCGTTTTGGATGCGCAACGCACACAAGGACAACTTCTCGCTCGATGTCGGTACGGTGAGCGACCCCTACGACATGAGCACCTTCGTGACACTCAAACATTTCACCAACACCGAGAACAACCTGTGGCAACGTCGTCAGGTAGTACTGGCCGATGCCCCGTCCGACGCACGCCATATTGTCTTCCGGTTCAACTCGAACATATACAGCTGGGACTGGCTCTATATCGACGACCTTTACCTCGACACCTGCGGTGCCAGCGACTTGCAGATAGCCAACATCGAGAGCGAGAGCGTCACCCTCGACTGGCGACAGGCCGGCACGCCCACCGTCACCCTCGACATCATACCCATTGGCGACACGTCGCAGCACCAGACCGTCACCGTCCAGCCACCCTACACCATCGAGAACCTCACGCCACTGACCAGCTACATGATACGCTTCCATTCGGCTTGCACCGACGACGACGGGTGGTGTTCCACATCCTACACCGACAGTGTGCGTTTCTTCACACCGGCAGGTGGCACAGGCTGCATCGACCCCACCAACCTCACGGCCGACTATGTCACCTGCTTCACCGGCAGCTACCGCAACCCCTACGGCAACGTCGGCATGGTCGATTCGGGTGCTGCCAGCGCCTTGAGTCGCCACACCATACATTTCGACACTGCCGAACGCGACCCGCGCACCGGCAACCTGTTGCGCACAGTGCCCGAAGGAACTGCCGCCAGTGTACGCCTTGGCAACTGGGGCACACACAAGATATCCGATGCCGAAGGCGGCGAAGCCGAGGCCATAACCTACGCCATCTATATCGACACGATGGCTTTCGACCTGCTGATAATGCGCTACGCCGCCGTCATGCAGGACCCCATGCACGCCACTACCGACCAGCCACGCTTCCGCCTCGAACTGCTCGACTCGGCCATGAACCTCATCGACCCAGTGTGCGGCGCAGCCGACTTCATAGCCAACCAGAACCTAGGGTGGAACACCTACGGCGACGGTATACTGTGGAAAGACTGGACCACAGTGGGTCTCGACATGGGCTCCTATGCCGGACAGACTGTATATGTCCGTCTGACCACCTACGACTGCAACGAGGGGTCGCACTATGGCTATGCCTACTTCACCATCGACTGTATGCGCAAGAGCATGACTGCCGAAGGGTGCGGCAATGTGGCCAGCAACGTATTCACCGCCCCCTCAGGCTTCGCCTACCGCTGGTACAGCAATATGAGCGACACCACCTTCTCCTCCAGCCAGAGCATCGACGTGGCTTCGAACAACGACATCACCTACTATTGCAACCTCTCGTTTGTCGACAACGATGCCTGCAACTTCACTATGAGCGCCTTCGCCGGCACCCGCTTCCCACTGTCGCTTTTCGACTCTACCATCACCATCAGCAACTGCCAGTTCGAGGTGTCCTTCGGCAACCACAGCACCATCTCGATGGACGGCATCAACCCCGTCGGCTCTGGTGAAGGTGTCGAGACCGCCTGGTGGAACTTCGGCAACGGACAGACAAGCAACAACTACCATGCCTCGACAGTCTATGCCGCCGAAGGCACATACAACGTGACACTCATCACCGCTATCGCCGGCGGCGCTTGTACCGACACACTCGAGAAGGAGATTACACTCACCTTCCCCTATACCAACCCACACATCGAAGGTCCCGAAGATCGTTGCTACGACTCACCGTCAGACACCCTCGTGCTGCGCGAGGCGCTGTCCTGGACACTATGGTCCAACGACACCTTGACGGTAGCACCCGTCACCGACACCACCTACACGCTCAGCGTCACCGACAGCAACGGCTGCTCGCAAACAGTGTCGCACTCCATAGTCGTACATCCAATCTACAACGACACTCTCACCGCCTCTATCTGCGAAGGCTCCAGCCTGACATTCGTGAACCAGTCGCTGACAACCGAAGGCAACTACACCGAACATCTGACCTCGGAATACCAGTGCGACAGCATTGTCACCATGACGCTTACCGTCAACGCCAACACCGACACCACCATCTACGACACGGTGACAGGCACCCAGCTGCCCTACACCTTCAACGACACGACCTTCACCGACAGTGTCACGGGATACGCCTTCCACACCACCAATGTGGCAGCCTGCGACTCGTTAATCACCTATTCTCTTACTGTGATATGGAATGACAAGGTGACAGAACTCGACAGCACTGTGTGTTCCAACCAGCTGCCTGTCACATGGAACAACGTAACGATGGCCGATACTGGCACCTACACCCTCGTCCTCACCGGCATACATGGCGAGGACAGCACTGTACTGATGCGGTTATATACAGTGCCTGTCTACGACGACACTCTCTCCCACTCCATCTGCGACAACGAGCAGTACACCTTCGAGGACACCACCTACTTCGGCACCGACGCCGGACCGCACAGCCACCTGCTGCACACCGCCGTCTACGGTTGCGACTCGCTGCGTACCCTCGACCTCGACGTGCGCGCCACCACCACGGGCGACACTCTGGCCAGCGAGTGCGACACCTTCTTCTGGTACGGCACCGCCTACACCGCCAGCACCGAGCAGCCCACTCACCTCTCCTCCAACGCCGCAGGCTGCGACAGCACCACCACGCTGCACCTCACCGTACGACACTCCTCCTCCAGCACCGTCGAGGACACGGTCATCGAGAACGACCTGCCCTACACCTTCAACGGCGTCACCTTCACCGACAGCACCGACGCCACGGTGATAACCATCACCAACGCCGCACAGTGCGACTCGATGATAACATACACCTTGCATGTCGACTGGAACACCGGCAGCCGTCTGGACAGCAACGTATGCTTCAACCAGCTGCCCGTCACATGGAACGGCGAGATGTTCGACACCACTGCCATGGACGTCACCCTGATGAAGACAGTGGTGATTCCTTCGGCATCAGGCTCCGACAGCACCATCATCATGCGCGTCCATGTGCGTCCTGTCTACGACGACAC
>FLNX01000207.1_pt1 | contig 16003 bp, 12 predicted proteins | sample 1140341 | NCBI WGS metagenome assembly FLNX01 (sample SAMEA3878208, study PRJEB12797) | bioreactor metagenome | biome: Moose rumen | place: Sweden | collected 2011-10
GCTGAAGAAAATCTATTTCGTCGATGACGTGAAAGACCTCGACGCCTCACCTATCGCCTGTGCCTATGCCAGAGCCCGCGGCGCCGACCGTATGTCGAGTTACGGTGACTTCGTGGCCCTCTCCGACACCTGCGATGCCACTACGGCCCGCCTGCTGAAGCGCGAGGTCAGCGACGGCGTGATTGCCCCCGACTATACCCCTGAGGCCATCGAGATCCTGAAGGACAAGCGCAAGGGCACCTACAACGTCATCAAGATCGATCCTGCCTACCAGCCCGAGCCCATCGAGCGCAAGCAGGTGTTCGGCATCACCTTCGAGCAGGGCCGCAATGAGATCCGTCTCGACGACGACGCCCTCTTCGAGAATATGCCCACGCAGAACAAGACCTTCACCCCCGAGGCAAAGCGCGACCTGATCATCGCCCTCATCACGCTGAAGTACACCCAGTCCAACTCGGTCTGCTACGTGAAGGACGGCCAGGCCATCGGCATCGGAGCAGGCCAGCAGAGCCGCATCCACTGCACCCGCCTGGCTGGCAACAAGGCCGACATATGGTGGCTGCGCCAGCACCCGAAGGTGATGAACCTGCCCTTCATCGACGGTATCCGCCGTGCTGACCGCGACAACACCATCGACGTGTATATCTCTGAGGACGAGCACGATGACGTGCTGCGCGACGGTGCCTGGCAGCAGTTCTTCAAGACTCAGCCCGAGGTGCTGACGATGGAGGAGAAGAAAGCCTGGATTGCCCAGAACACGAAGGTGGCCCTCGGCAGCGATGCCTTCTTCCCCTTCGGCGACAATATCGAGCGAGCCCATAAGAGCGGCGTGGAGTTCATCGCCCAGGCCGGCGGCTCCGTCCGCGACGACCATGTCATCGCAACCTGCGACAAATACGGCATCGCCATGGCCTTCACGGGTGTACGCCTATTCCACCATTAATTATTATGCATTATACATTATTAATTATGCATTTTGATTATGGACGACTTTCAGCATATCCTGGAGCACGGCATCTCCTTCGGACGGGGCGGTGACAAGGCCAAGGACGACGGCAAGGTGAAGACCAAGGCCAAGAAAAAGCAGTACATCACCGGCGCCCACGGCAGCGGCTCCGCCCGCCAGAAGGCCAAGTACCGCGAACAGCGTGCTAACAGGCATAAGAAATAGCGAATCCACTAACAAAACTGTGCCGGCTGTGCCGTCAGCAGACTTAATAGCCTGATAATCTGTATGATACTGACGGCACAGTTATCCTAAAACTATGCCGGTAGTGTGCCGGTAGTGTGCCGTCACTATTCCAAATGCGACTTTGAATTTGAGCCAAGGCGAACATACGTTTGAGCCTACGCGCACATACGTTTGCGCCTACGAGAACATAAGAAAGGACTATCCAAACTCCCTGACTAAACGGCACAATGACCACCTTTAGACTATCCTTTCCCTAAGTAAGCGGCATACTTTCAACAATGAAGCACCATCCCTTTCCTCATCGAAACGACATCCTTTTTCAGCAAAGAATTGAGGCGGCACACTGGCGGCACACTTGCGGCATAGTTTTGAGACAACTATGCCGCCCCTATCACACAGAGTATCAGGGAATTAAGCCCTTTGACGGCACAGTCGGCACAGTTTTATAAAATTACCTATGATAGTCCTTAGTCATGGGGCATATTACAAATAGTCCAGCCCCCTGTGTTAACCTTCGTAGTTGTGGGGACAGTCCCCTGAGCCAAATGTCACTTGGGCCTACATTGAAAAAAGTCGGGGGAATCCTTGGCACTTTCAATAAAACTATGTACCTTTGCAAGAAGATAACTAAAGACAGAGGAATATGAAGAAACTACTGACGATTATCGTGCTGCAAGTATGCTTGGTAGTAGGTGTGCAGCCAGTCTGGGCGCAGACGTTGGACTGGGGCGACCAGGGCAACGGCACGTATAAGAACCCGGTGCTGAATGCTGACTACTCTGACCCCGACGTCATCCGCGTGGGCGATAAGTATTATATGGTGGCCTCCGACTTCCACTTTATCGGGATGCAGGTACTGGAGTCCGACGATATGGTGAACTGGCAGATCATCGGCCAGATCTACGACCGCTTCGACCTGCCCGGCTGGGACGAGAACAAGCACTATGCCGGTGGCTCGTGGGCACCCAGCATCCGCTGGCACGACGGACGGTTCTACGTGTTCTTCTGTACACCTGAGGAGGGGCTCTTTATGTCGTCGGCTGAAGATGCCCGTGGCCCTTGGACCCCGTTGCATTGCCTGAAGGCCGTGCCGAAATGGGAAGACCCGTGCCCGCTCTGGGATGACGACGGAAAGGCGTACCTCGGAAGAAGCCAGCACGGCGCAGGGCCGATCATCGTCCACAAGATGTCGCCTGACGGCAAGACGTTGCTCGATGAGGGCGTGACGGTCTATACGGGTCCTGTGGCGGAGGGTACGAAATGGCTGAAGCGTAACGGTTATTACTACCTGATCATTCCGGAAGGCGGCGTCGGCACTGGCTGGCAGACGGTGCTCCGCTCCAAGAACGTCTATGGTCCCTACGAGAAGCGCGTGGTGCTGGAACAAGGCTCAACAAACGTGAACGGCCCGCATCAGGGGGCGCTCGTCGACACACCAGAGGGCGCGTGGTGGTTCTATCATTTCCAGGAGACCCCGGCCTTGGGGCGTGTGGTGCATCTCCAGCCCGCCCGCTGGAAGGACGACTGGCCGCTGATGGGCGTGGACATCGATGGTAACGGCATCGGCGAGCCTGTCGCTGTCTGGCAGAAGCCTGGGAATCAGGGGGACAGGTCCTTGATCTCGTCGGCTTCGCAGAGAATCAAGCGACCTGTCCCCCTGATCCCCCAAACCTCCGATGATTTCAACAGAGAGCGTCTCGACTTGCAGTGGCAATGGTGCCACAATCCTGCGAACGATTACTGGAGCCTCACGGAACGCAAGGGCTGGCTGACGCTCCACGCCCTACCCTCACCCGATCTGAAGAACGCCCGCAATATGCTGACCCAGAAGGCGATGGGCTACTGCGGAGAGGCCACCACGCTGATGGATTGTCGGCAGATAAAGAACGGCACCTACGCCGGGCTGCTCTGCATCGGCCGCGAATACCGTGGCATCGGTGTCTGTGCGGATGGCATCTACCTCGAAGACAATGGCCAGCGGGAAGTCGTCATCCGTAAGAAGCCCGGCAAGGTCTATCTGCGCATCGCCCTCAACGTCATCACGAACCAACATCAGTTCTACTATAGCCTCGACGGCAAGCGGTACCAACCCGTTGGCGCTCCCTTCGAAATGCACAACGGCAACTGGAAGGGTTTCCGCATCGGCCTCTACTGCTACGGTGACGGCGGCACGGCCCAATTCGACCACTTCGATTACCAAATAACGAAATAGGAATATGAAGAACGGACTATGACCTCGGCAGCGGTATGGTGAATAGGAAGCGGCTGCCCTCAGTATAGGAGGCATCGAGGGAGACGGTGCCACCAATGGAGGAAGCCAGGCGACGGCTGATGGGCAGGCCCAGGCCGATACCCTCCTTGAAACTGTCGACCTTGGCGAAGGTCTCGAAGATCATTTCGCGATTCTCTTCGGCGATGCCGATACCCGTATCAGTCACGCTGATCTGCAGGCTGCGGTCCTTATTGACCAGTTCGCAGCGCACGAGGATATGTCCCTGCTCCGTGAACTTCTGGGCATTGCCGAGCAGATGGGTCAGGATACGCATCACCTTGTTGCCGTCGGTACGGAAGGCGAAGTCGTCCTTCAGCCCTGACGAGAAGCGGAGTTCCACGCCCGGATTACATTTATCCGCCATCGAGCGCATCACGGTGCGACAGAGGTCGTTGCACTTCACGTCGCTCAGTTGTTCCTCAGAAACGCTCACGCCCACCTCGCTCTCGCTCTTCGAGAGTTCGAGCAGTTCGTCGACGATGGCCGTGATGCTCTCCACGTTGTCGGCAATGCGCTGACGCATATCCGCCTGTTCCTCCTCGCCCAGTTCGATTTCTGGATTCGTGATCAACTGTGAGAAGCCGGCTACGGCATTCAGCGGCGTGCGTATCTCGTGGCTCATATTCCGGATAAAGGTGGTCTTCATCTTGTCGGCCTCCTCAGCCTTCTGCGCAGCCTCCTTCAGTTCCTTGTTGCGCGCCCAGATTTTTCGCACCAGACGGCGACGGCCCATAATATAGATAATGAAAAAGGCGATGACCAGGCCTATCAGCCAATTGGTCAACACCTTCGCCTTGTGCTTATTGGAGCCGGCCTCCTCGCGCAACTGCTGCAGGGTGCGCTCCGTGGCGATATGGTCGAAACTGGCTTCCTGCGACAGGCTGTAGATGGAGTCGAGTTCCACATAGCGATCCTTCATCGCCCGGAAGCCCTCGGTGACATTGCCTTCGAGGGCGAGCACACGGATGGCCACCAGCGAACTGTCGACATAGAGATTGCCGCGCCTGACAACATCCATCGCGCCCTTGAAGTCCTTGTCGAAGGCCAGTTTTCCTACCTGCAGCACGTTCGCATAGCGCTTGCTGAAGTCGGGATCGCCCATACCCCGGAGGTTCTCGTACTGGTCGTAGACCTCATAGAACTTCTCGGCATCGGCTGAGAGGAAGTGGATATAGCCCTGCATCGAGACCGACATACTGTGATACTCCATATTCTCAGTCTCCTGCGCCAGTTTCAGCGACTTGTCGAGCCACTCCAGCGCCTTGCGGGGATTCTTCAGGGCCTGCATCTCGCCCAGGCTCATATACATTCGCATAGTGAACTTAGGATCCCTGTCGCCCACATCTTCGATGGCCTGGAGGAAGAACTTCTCGGCCTTGCGCATATCGTGGCTGACGTAGTAGACATCGCCCATCAGGCCCAGCGGCAGATAGTAATAGTCGGAGGCCTTGTTCTCGCGCACCTCCTTCTCCAGTTGCTGGGCAAACTCCATCGCCTGCAGCACCTGGTTGTGGCGCAGGGCGAAGAAGCCCTCATTGTTCTTCAACTTATAATATAGGTTCATGTCGCCCTGCTTCTTCAGATAGGCGGCATAATCCTTGGTGTAGTTGTAGAAATCGGTAGCACTGCCCGTCGTAAACAACTGGCGGAATTTGTCAAAACGTTCCTTGTCCTCGCCTTCAAGGTCAGCCACGGCCTTGTCGGCGAAAGCCACATTCACGCACATCATCCATAAGACAATGGTGAGGAAAAGGTTTATGCGATGTCTTAGGTCCCTTATCATATTCCATAACTATACTTCGTGCAAAGATAGTCTTTTTTCTCCGATTGCGCAAGAAGTATGCCACAGAATTAACACATATTAAGTGAAAAGAGACCTACAGACTCAGTTCCTGCCCCCGATAGAACGCCAGCAGTGCGTGCTGATAGAGATTCTCGTAACGGGCCTGTACGAGGTCCGACTCCGACTTCAGGTAGTTGTTCTTCGCCTCGTTGAACTCGGTGATGGTCGCCTTGCCATTCTCGTACTTGGCCTGCATCAGCGTGAAGGCGTCCTTCGAACTCTGCACGGCCTGCTGCGACGATGCCTCCTTCGACTGCGCATTCAGGGCGTTGTAGTACACCTGCTGAATCTCCTTGTAGAGCGTCTTCTTCGTGTTGTCGAGTTGCAACTGCTGCGTCTCCTGCTCGATGCGGGCACTGCGGATATTGTTGCGCGTCTGGAAGCGGTTGAAGATGGGCACGTTGAGGTTCACGCCGATATACTGGCTGAAGTTGTTCTTCAACTGAGTGCCGAAGGCATCAGAGGGGAAGCCAGAGGTGGTGTAGTAGTTGGTGCCGAGGCCACCGCTCAGCGACAACGTCGGAAGATTCCCAGCCTGGGCGATCTTGATGCTGTGCTCCGTGCCCTTCAGGCGCAGTTGCTGGGCTGCGATCTCGGGCTTGATGCCGAGGGCTTCGGCGTAGATGGCGTCGGGGGAGAGGGCGGATAAGCCGGAATTTCCGGAGATCCCGGATAATCCGGAGATATCCGGGCGGATGATGCTGAAGCCTTCAGGGCTGGGCAATTCGAGCAGTTGCGTCAGCGTGAGGATGGAGAGGCGATAGTTATTATCAGCCTGGGTAGCCGTCAGGCGGCTGTTTGCCAGGGTGGCACGCTGCTGGGAGAGTTCGGCCTCGGAGGCCTTGCCATTGCTGACGAAGGCTTCGAGACGGACCACCTGCGCGGAGTCGATGGCAATCTGGCGACGGGCCACGTCGGCTATCTCCATATCGTAGAGTATCTGCACGTAGGCCTGCGCCACCTGCATACGGATGTCGTTCTTCGCCTTCTCCAGATCGGCAGTGGCCGCCTCCAGGTTCAGTTGGTTCAACTTGATCTGATTAGGAATCTGAAAGCCCGTAAAGAGAGGGATGCTCGTACCCAGCGAGAACGAGGTCGACGACGTGTTGGTGTTCGAATAGGTGTTCTCTGCCGTCAGACCGCGTCCGAAGGAGAAGTTCTGCCCTACGCTGCCTGAGAGATCCGGCAGTCGGGAGTTCTTGGCTGTCGACAGGTTCAGTTCCTGCTGGCGGCACTGGTTCTGCTGTTGCTTGATGCTGATGTTGTGCTCCACGGCGTAGTTGCAGCACTCGCGGAGGCTCCAGGTCTTTGGCTGGGCTAGAGTGTCTAGCCTGGCTAGTATGACTAGCATTACAAGGATAGATATTTTTTTCATCGCTGTTTACTTTTCTTTATCGTCTGCAATAACCTCGGGGCCACGCACCTTGTCCTTGGCCGTGATGCCCTTCTTGATCTCGATGTTCACGCCGTCGGAAAGGCCCGTCACTACCTGCTGGCGCTCATAGGTCTTCTGCTTGCCCTCGCCCTTGACGATATAGACGAAGGTAGAGTCGCCACTGAACTCGATGGCACTCTCAGGCACACTCAGCACCTTCTCTGCCGAGGCCAGCACAATCTCAGCATTGGCTGAGTAGCCAGAGCGAAGGGAGCCGGATGATCCAGACTTCCCGGAAATACCAGCAATGTTGACGGCGGCCTTGATCTCAAACTGATTGGCACCATTGCTCTCCACGGCCTTCGGAGAGATGTACTCCAGGTTGGCGTCGAACTTCAGGTCCTGCAAGGCACCGATGGTGATCTTCATCGGCATCCCATTCACCAGTTGTCCCACCTCCGTCTCATCGATGTTGCCACGGAAGATGAGGTCGTTCATATTGGCTACCGAGGCGATGGTCGTACCGTCGTTGAAAGTATTGGAGAGGATCACGGAGTTACCCACCTTGACGGGGATGTCGAGGATCACGCCCGAGATGGTGCTGCGGATCAGGGTGCTGGAGGCTGAGGCGTTCGACTTTGAGACACCATCGCGTACCACCTGGAGGGCATCCTCAGCAGCAGCCTTCTCCTCCTTAGCCTGCTTCAGTTGCTGGCGGATCTTGTCGAACTCATCGTCGGAGACAAGTTTCTGGTTGTAGAGGTTCTCCTCACGGTTGAAGTCCACCTGAGCCTGCTTCAGATTGATCTCAGCCAGTCGCACACGGCTCTCAGCACTGGAGAGTTGGCCCATATCGGGAATCACCTTCACCTTAGCAATCACCTCGCCCTGCTGCACATACTGGCCTGGTTCCTTCAGCAGTTCTGTGATGATGCCTGAGATCTGGGGCTTCACGTTCACCTCGTTGCGAGGCTCGATCTTGCCCGTGATGATCGTTGTCTTCTGGATGTCCTCCGTCTTGGGCGTGAACTCGTTGTAGACAATCTCCTTGGGCTGGCTCTTCTGCCAGAGGAACACGAACGTTCCGATGAAAATCAGCGCGATAATCGCTGCGATAATCAGTTTGCTGTACTTCTTCATAATTTATCTGTTTTTTTATTCTATTCTAGCATTTCTAGTTGGACTAGCATTTCTAGTATGACTAGCATTGCTAGTTGGGCTAGCATTGCTAGTCAGGCTAGTTATTCATCCCGCATCGCATCGACGGGCTTGATACTCATCGCACGGGCGGCAGGGGCGAGGCCAGCGAGCACGCCCATCAGACTCACGACGAGGGCTGCGAAGATAGCCGTCCAGAAGCCGACCTGGAAGTGCGCCATCAGGATGCCGTCCTCCGTCTGCGACATCTCCAGCATCTGCAGGATCATCACGGCGAAGAGGATGCCGCTCATACCCGCTACCAGCGTCAGCACGATACTCTCAGAGATAATCTGCGAGAGAATCATCTTCGGCGTGGCGCCAATGGCACGGCGGATGCCGATCTCCGTGGTGCGCTCGCGCACGGTCACCATCATAATGTTCGACACGCCGATGGCACCAGCCAGCAGGGTTCCCAAGCCCACGAGCCAGATAAGGAAGTTGACACCCTTGAAGAGGTTGTCGAGCATCTGGAAGAGCACCTCGGTATTGAAGACCATTGCGCCCTGCTCGTCAGTAGGATCGATGTAGTGGGCACGGGCGATGGTCTCGCGGATGCGGGGCGTGATCTTCGACATCACGACACCCTCACGGCCCGTAGCCGCCACCAGGTCTACCTCGTTGCCACGGTTATAGGTCTGCTGCATCAGGGTCAGCGGCAGCGTGATCTTCTCTTCCGCACGACCGTTGAAGTTCATCGCGCCGCTGGTGTTATAGTCCACGCCCACCACCTCATAATAGGTGGAGTCCACGCGGATGCTCTTGCCGCAGGGGTCGCCGCCGTCCTTGAAGAGATCCTTGTAGATCTTCTTGCCCAGCACGCAGACCTTCCGATGCTCGCGGATGTCCATCTGGTTGATGAATCGCCCGTAGTACATCTTGGGGGCGATGACCTCGGCATATTCAGGCGTGACCCCCTGGATTCGGGGTGTGGTGGACTGATCGCCGTAGTAGGCGGTATTCGACCTTCCCCACGGGGCAAACAGGATGGGTGCCACCACGTCCAGTTCGGGCACGCGCTGGTGCAGACGGTCTATGTCCTTGTAGTCCATCGACCACCAGCGTCCCTTACGGAATCCCTTGTAGGGTTTCGTGGTCTGCTGCGGCCAAATCATCACCATATTGGTGGCGAAGCCGTCGAAGTTCTTGTTAAGCATCTCCTTCAGTCCCTGTCCCCCACCGATGAGGGCCACGAGCATAAAGACGCCCCAGAACACGCCGAAGCCTGTCAGAAACGAACGCGACTTGTTTCGGGTCAGCGTATCGAGGATTTCGCGGTAACTATCTAAATCTATTCTCATAATCAATCTGCTCTAAGCGCCTCTATAGGCCGGATGCGGCTGGCCTTATAGGCGGGTATCAGCCCCGCGATGGTGCCTGCGATAATCATCACCAGCGTGGCCTCGATGCAGACATCCAGCCCGACGGTGGGATTGAGGAACATCGTCGCCTTGAAGAGGCCCGTGTCGATTGTGTCGTGGCCGATCGTCGCATCCATATACTCATTAGCCGCCACGCCCAGCACCATCCCGATATAGCCGAAGAAGGTCGTGATGATCACGCTCTCGACGATGATCAGCCGCAGAATGCTCCAGGGCTTGGCCCCGATGGCCTTGCGGATGCCGAACTCGTGGGTGCGCTCTTTCACAGTGATGAGCATGATGTTCGACACGCCCACGATGCCGCTCAGCAGCGTAAAGAGACCCACGATCCAGAGGAAGGTACGGATGATGCCGATACCCGTCTCCATCTGCAGGTTCTGCGTATAGCGGTTCCAGAGCCAGACGGCACGCTCGTCCTCGGGATGGGCCTGATGGTTGGCATTCAGCCGACGGCGGTAGTCGCCCTCGAAGTCTTCGTTGGCCTTCTCCGTCGTCAGGCCGTGGAAGGTGAACTCTATCTGTCCCGCCTCATCGGTATTGGCGCCGAAGATGCCCTTGATGGCGGAATAAGAAGAAAATGCTTGCGACTGCCCTTCCTCCTCGTCCTTGTAGATGCCCACCACCTTGAAGGCGAAGTTGTCCACCTTCACGTAGCGGCCCAGCAGCGTGCGATAGTCCTTGGGCTCCAGTTCCTTGGCCTGCTTGTTGCTCAGCACCAGCACCTTGCGCTTCTCCCGCAGGTCGATCTCATTGATAAAGCGGCCATAGAGCAGTTCCATCTTGTCGATCTTCGTATGGTTGGGGTAGACGCCCGTGATCTCCGTACTGATATACTCCGCGCCGTTGCTGATGACAGCAGACACGTCATACTGCGCACCCACCTCGTCGACGATGCCCTTAAACTCCGTGTCCGTGGTGGTGATGTCGCGCGTCTGGAGTCGGATGCGACGCCCTTCCTTCAGGCCCTGGTAGGCTTTCGAGGTACGGCCCCCGAACACCATCATCGAGTTCGAGAGGAAGCGGTCGCTCTGCTGCAGGTTCGCATTGATGAGTCCGTTGCCTGCGCCCAGCAGGAAGATGAGCATAAAGATGCCCCAGGCCACGGCGAATCCTGTCAGCGACGTGCGCAGTTTGTTCCGCCTCGCGGTGCTCCATATTTCTGTGATGATATCTCGCATAATCTATTTCATCAGTCCTCCGCTGCCAAAAGGCGAGGCATCGTGGTTCAGATTCTCCTCGATCTGGCCGATGATGCCGTCCTTGATATGTATGATCTTGTTCGTCTCGTTCGCTACGCCGCTCTCGTGAGTCACCACGACGATGGTCATCCCCTCGTCCTGATTCAGGCTCTTGAGCAACTGCATCACCTCCACAGAAGTCTTCGAGTCGAGTGCGCCCGTAGGCTCATCGGCCAGGATGATCTGTGGACGGGTGATGAGTGCTCTGGCTATTGCCACGCGCTGTTTCTGTCCTCCCGACAGTTCGTTGGGGTAATGCTCTGCCCAGTCTAGCAGCCCTAGCCTTTCTAGATATTCTAGGGCAAGCGTATGGCGCTTCTTCCTGGACACCCCCTGATAAAATAATGGCAACTCAACGTTTTCCACGGCGGTCTTAAAAGAGATGAGATTAAATGACTGGAAAATAAAACCTATCATCTTGTTGCGATACTCGGCGGCCTTGCGCTCGGAAAGGCCCCAGATGGGCACGCCTGCCAGTTCGTAGGTGCCAGAGTCGTAGTTGTCCAGGATCCCTAATATATTTAATAAGGTACTCTTGCCCGAACCCGAGGCGCCCATGATGGAGACGAACTCCCCCTTCGCGATGTCGAGCGAGATGCCCTTCAGCACGTGCAGCGGCTGGGCGCCCTGATAGGTCTTGTTGATGTCTTGTAAATGTATCATATTCAATGCACAATTCATAATGCACAATGCATAATTATTTTCTTTTGTCCGTTTGACGTGCAAAGGTACAATAAAGTTGCACAACCTCGCATTTTTTATCGATTATTTAACCGATTGTAAGGTTTTATAAGCCTCGGCTATGTCGTCGATGGAGATATCCAGCAGGCGCATCTGTCGGAAGAGTTCTGGCAGTCGCTCCTTCATAAACTCCCGTTTGCGGGCCTTCAGGATCTGTTTCTTCGCCCCTTTCGTGACGAAATATCCCAGGCCGCGCTTGTTGTAGATAATCTCTTCGCGGGCCAGTTGCTCGTAGGCCTTCACCGCCGTATTCGTGTTCACTTCCAACAGCACGGCATACTCACGGACAGACGGAATACGGTCGTCGTCCTTATACTTGCCGCTGAGGATTTCGTCGCAGAGGCGATCCGCCATCTGCAAGTAGATTGCCTTATCGTTTGAGAATGTCATAGTTTGTCCACTTATTAGAGATTAATTCGATGTTCTTGAAGATATGGAACGAAGCCCAGTAGTTGTAGCAGGAGAGCAGCGGCAACACCACCGCCAGCACATAGGCCAAAGGCCCTACAATCTGTTTCACACAATGGCCGCCTTCCCAACTGGAACTGAATATCGTGAGGTGAAGATGTCCCTCTAACCAAACAAAGAGCCACATTGCCAGAATGAACACGAGGGAAGAAACCACGAAGGAATACTTGCGAAACAGCGTTCCGCCCAGGATATAGAGTGAATGAATCCACACAAGGAAAGCACATGCCACGAAGGTGTTCATCATCAGATACCACAATGAGGACTCCTGAGAAAAAAGCCTCACAAAATTTGGCGTGTTTGTATCTGCCACCATCGAAACGGTCGATATCCAAGCATCACCATTCACCAGCGCACGATATACCATCCTTAGTGTATCGCCAGCGACGTAGGACAATATCACGAAGAAAGTCCAGATGAATGTGACGTAGACTACTACCGCGAGGAACTTCTCGAGGTTTGAGGCTGGCAGCATCAGGAAAGCCTCGCGACGGGGTTTCTTATTCAGGCCGACGAACAGCGTGCCTAAGCCCACACACAGGGCTATGATGATGAAGATGCTACAGAACTTCGAGATCTTACCCAGCACATCTGACAAATCGCGGTCTACGCTAAGGGCGAAAAACATCTGCTCGCCCAGGAATACGCCTACAACATAGCCTAAAGACCAGATCAGCAGTGAGCGAATATTCACGCCGACCACCCAGCGGAGCATTTTCCCAAATCTATTGATATCGAAACTTTTCATAACCACTTACACATTTATAAATTTACCAATCACCTGAGTCCTGCAAAAGAGCCTGTACGACAGCCAGAAGTTGAACAGGGTGAGCATCAGGAACACCCAACTCCAAAGCATGCGGTTATTCCACCACGCCACCATGACATTCCCCCAGCCGACAGTCGTAGTCAGGAGCATAAATCCAAGAATCAGCACCACAGTCGTTACCACCCAGTTGTACTTGCGCGAACGGAAGAACGTAGCGCCAACGGCATAGAGCGAGTGGAGCCATAGTGTTAGCATCAACTGATGAAATACAACCTCTGCCGTATTTCCATTGGCTTTCGTGCCCAGAAACTCCCCTATGTCTATCATATCAGCCATATACTGCATCACCAGCATCACATCCTCGCGCCCTATCAGCGTATTCACCGCATACTGCAACAGGTCGGCTGCCACAAAAGCCACGAGATAGAGAGGCAACAAAATCAGCCACGTGGCATAGCGCATCAGGTACTTCTCAAGGTTCGAGGCTGGCAGCATCAGCAGAGTCTGCATATTATGCTTGCCGTCCATACTGAAGAACATATAGGATGAGCCCAGCACAATGGTAACTTGAAATATGGCCAATATCATGATGCTACACATCAGAAGACCTCCAGAATGATTGTTACTCGTGTTTGCTGTAAGGAAGAGCAGGAATCCAAGCAGTAAAATGACGAACATCTGCAAGAACGACTTCACGAAGTATCGCCTATCGTTCCTGAGCGACCATCGCGCCACGCGTCCGAATCTATTGAAATCAAACTGTATCATAATAATTCGTAGAATTCGTGAAATTCGTAGTCTAAATCTTCCCTTCGTTGACTGCATTGAACAGCAGTTCCAGGTTCACTTGCGTCTCTGCACTGTCGGCCTTGCGGGGCGCGATGACGGCATTGCCTTGCAGCGACGGCTCGGCATAGAGGGCATCGCCCATCTGGTCGGGCGTGCGATACTCAAACACATACTTGTCCGTGATCTCCGCCACGCTGGCATTGAGCAGCAACTTCTGCGGACTCAGGATGAGGATATGATCCAGCAGCGACTCTACGTCGTGTACCTGGTGGGTGGAGATGATCAGCGTGCGGTCTTCCGCCATATTCTGGGCGATGACCTTGCGGAACTGGCTCTTCGAGGGGATGTCGAGCCCATTTGTCGGTTCGTCCATCAGGAGCAACTTCGTGCTGGCAGCCAGGGCGAACGACATAAACACCTTCTTCTTCTGCCCCATCGACAGGGCGCCGAGGTTCACGTCAGCCGTCAGTTCGAAGTCCTTCAGGCAGTTCTCCAGCACCTCACGACTGAAGCGCGGATAGAACGGCTCGTTAATCCTGACATATTGTTCTAATGACATCGGCGGCAGGTCGAACTCCTCGGGCACGATGAAGATCTCCTGCAGCGTCTCAGGCAGTCGCTTGCATGTGGCGATGCCATCGCAACTGACGGTGCCCTTCTTCGGCCGCAGCAGTCCTGCTATCAGATAAAGGAGCGTAGACTTGCCCGTGCCGTTCTTGCCGAGCAGGCCGTAGATATTGTTTTCCTCCAGCGTCAGGCTGAAGTCGTCGAACACCTGAGCCTTCTGCCCAGCGTAGTTGAAACTGATGTGCTGTACTTCTATCATAACGGTTCTATTCTTAGTTGATTTTATATCTGTCATAGTGTACTACATTAATAGTACACTGCAAAAGTAATGCTTTTATCGGTACGCGCCAAATATTTCGACGGGAATCTTTCGTTTCTTAACACTCTTTAGCATTCGGCCCTCGCGCGAACATTATTAAATTATATGGCAGGAGCCGCTTATTCGACGGTAAGAGGCTGCTGTGCCGCAACAGGAGGCAGTTATTCAGAGACAGGAGCCTGCTACTGCCAAGTACGTTGAACTCGGACAAAAGGACAAAAGGACAAAATGTTTTTTCCAAAGGACAAAATACCTATATTATAATTTATTATATTATATATTATATTATAATATAATATATAATATAATAAATTCTTGTCTGATTCTTATTCCATTGTCATCCACTGAATTTTTCTTTTTGTCCTTTTGTCCTTTTGTCCGTTTGTCCGAATTCTATTTAGCCATTTTTACGGGCAATCCTTTGCAAATTCAGAAATTATTTGTAACTTTGCGGGCAAAAACAAAAACAGACGAATGATGAAAATAGGATTCGACAACGAGAAATACCTCAAGATCCAAAGCGAGCACATCAAGGAGCGCATCGCACAGTTCGACGGCAAACTCTATCTGGAACTGGGAGGGAAGCTGTTCGACGACCACCATGCCTCACGCGTACTGCCTGGCTTCAAGCCCGACTCCAAACTGAGGATGCTGGCCCAGTTGCGCGACTCGATAGAGATACTGATCGTGATCAGCGCCGAGGACATTGAGAAGAACAAGGTGCGTGCCGACCTCGGCATCACCTACGACGAGGACGTGCTGCGCCTGCGCGATGAGTTTATGAGCCGCAACTTCTTCGTAGGCTCCGTGGTGATCACCCACTACAACGGCCAGAGCGCCGCCGACCAATTCCGCCACCGTCTGGAGCGCATGGGCATCAAGTCATACGTCCACTACCCCATCGACGGCTATCCCCACAACGTGGAACTGATCGCCAGCGACGAGGGCTTCGGCAAGAACGACTACGTGGAGACCTCACGCGAACTCGTCATCGTGACGGCTCCCGGCCCTGGCAGCGGCAAGATGGCCACCTGCCTGTCACAACTCTACAACGAGAACAAGCGGGGCGTCCGGGCGGGCTACGCCAAGTTTGAGACCTTCCCCGTGTGGAACCTGCCGCTGAAGCACCCCGTGAACATCGCCTACGAGGCCGCCACTGCCGACCTGAACGACGTAAATATGATCGACCCCTTCCACCTGGAAGCCTACGGTAAGACGGCCATCAACTACAACCGCGACATCGAGATCTTCCCCGTGCTGAATGCACTCTTCGAGGGCATCTACGGCGAGAACCCCTACAAGTCGCCGACGGATATGGGCGTGAACATGGTGGGCTTCTGCATCTGCGACGATGAGGTGTGCTGCAAGGCCTCGAAGGACGAGATCATCCGCCGCTTCTACGACGCCACCAACAAACTGGCCGACGGTGCCGACAACGAGAACGAGGTGAGCAAGATCCGCCTGCTGTTCAACCAGGCAAAGATCACGACGGCCTTCCGCCCCGTGACCACTGCCGCCTACGAGAAGAAACTGGAGAGCGGACACACCGCTGCCGCCATCGAACTGGAGGACGGCACGATCATCACCGCCAAGTCGACGCCCCTGCTCGGCTGTAGCGCCGCCCTACTGCTCAACGCCACGAAGTATCTCGCTGGCATCGACCACGAGGCCAAACTCATCCCCCAGAGCCTCATCGAGCCAGTACAGAAGACGAAGACGGAATACTTAGGGGCCAAGAACCCACGACTGCACACCGACGAGGTGCTCGTAGCCCTGAGCGTGGTGTCAGAGAGCGACGAACGCTGCCGTAGGGCCTTGGAGCAACTGCCGCGACTCCGCGACTGTCAGGTG
>FLNX01000845.1_pt1 | contig 15994 bp, 8 predicted proteins | sample 1140341 | NCBI WGS metagenome assembly FLNX01 (sample SAMEA3878208, study PRJEB12797) | bioreactor metagenome | biome: Moose rumen | place: Sweden | collected 2011-10
GGTGGCGGTGTAAATCCAGGTAGTGGTCCCGGCGGTGGAAATCCTGGCGGAGGAATGGATGATCTTGATGACGAGGACTGGGATCCTACGTTTGTGTCGTGCGAACTGTTCTATGAGGGCAAGGAGTGGTATAAGGTAGGCGTACGCTACAAGGGCAATTCCAGCCTGCGAAGTGCTTATCAATCCGGCAATGGCAAGCTGTCGTTGAAACTGGATTTTGATGAGTTTGAAGAGGAAATGCCCGATGAGTATCAGAACCAGCGTTTTTATGGCTTCAAGCAGCTCAACCTGAACAATAACTACAACGACGGCTCGTTCCTGCATGAGAAGATGGTAGCCGATTTGTTCCGCGCATTTGATGTTCCTGCTGCCTGTACTTCTTACTACGAGGTGTATATTGACAACGGTGATGGCAATGGAGCCCAGTACTACGGCCTCTACACCATGGTCGAGGAGGTGGACAATACGCTCATCAAGAACAAAACCTTCTTCTCGTCGAGTAAGGGAAACTTGTACAAGCCCGAGAGTACGGTGGCGTCGTTTAAACTCGGAAGCTACTCTGCAGCCGATATGTACACATATAAGAAAACCAATGAGGATGTTGTCGATTGCAGCGATGCAGAGGCTTTGTATAATGCCATTAACAACACCGAGCTGATGAACTCCGACAGGGAGGCTTGGCGCACAGAATTGGAGAGTGTGTTCAATGTGGACGTATTCCTGAGATGGCTGGCTGCCAACACCGTGATTCAGAACTGGGATACCTACGGCAACATGACGCACAACTACTTCCTGTACGATGGCGAAAATAATGGTATACTCACGTGGATTCCGTGGGACAACAACGAGGCCTTCACCACGGGGCAGGGCAACCATAGTGCCCTGAGCCTTGATATGTCTGAAGTGACCAGCGACTGGCCTCTGATCTACTATATGATGAAGGACAACCGGTACAAGGCAACCTACCAGACCTACCTCAGAAAGTTTTGTGACGAGTGTTTCATCCCTTCTGTTATGCAGGCAAAATATGATAGTTGGGCAGCACTGATCAAACCATACGCCATAGCCGAGCGCAGTGGTTACACCTATCTGGCATCATCTGGTAGGAACGGTAGCCTCTCGTCGGCTTTCGATAGCAACATCAGCGCAATGAAGTCGCAGGTCACCACCCGCAGCAATGCCGTTGACAGTTACCTCTCGTTTTCAACGAGCATAGATTCTAAGGTGCTGTTGCAAAAAAATGATAATACAAATAGTGCCATATATAACCTTTGTGGACAGCGAATGGAAAATAAAACGAGGGGTTTGTATATAATCAATGGTAAAAAAACAGTTATTATATGAAAGAGGAAAGAAATAATTCTACGGAAAAGCTAGAAAGTTTTCAGGAGGCGAATGAAAGCTATAATATGCGTGAGGCTATTGCGGAGGCACAGCGCTGTCTGAATTGCAAAGTTCCTCAGTGCAAAAAAGGATGCCCAATTGGTAACGATATTCCAGAATGGATACATGAGTTGTCAAAGGGTAATTTGGGCAATGCAATGCAGATTATTAATAATCGCTCCAATTTGCCTGCTGTATGCGGACGTGTGTGTGCTCATGAACGACAGTGCGAGGGTAACTGCGTGTTGGGAAAAAGGGGAAGACATGTTAATATAGGTAAGCTAGAGCGTTTTATAGCAGATTTTGATGGCGATATGAGTTTAACTCATGAAAAGATACCAGAGAAAACGCGTGGTAGGGTCGCGGTAATAGGTAGTGGACCATCTGGATTGACCATTGCTGGTGAACTGTCGCGTAAGGGATATGCTGTGGAGATGTTTGAGATGGAGTCTGAGGCAGGAGGAGTGCTGATGTACGGAATCCCTGAGTATAGGTTGCCGAAAGGTGTTGTGCGTAGGGAAATCGCGAGGATTGAACAGTTGGGAGTAAATATACACTTGAATACTACCATAGGAAAAGATTTGACCATTGATTCGCTCTTTGCGCAAGGATTTGATGCTATTTTTATGGCTACTGGAACAGCAAAGCCTAAAAAGTTGGATATTAAAGGAGCGGACATGCCAGGTGTACGTATGGCTGTGTGGCTGCTACGACGTATAAGTTTATGGCATGAGGGCAGTATTTGTCGTGATGAGGTGCCTATACGTGATGGACATCGTGTATGTGTAATCGGTGGTGGCAATACTGCAATGGATGCTGCTCGCAGTGCTATTCGCATGGGTGCTGGAAGGGTTTTTGTGGTTTATCATCGAACGATTGATGAGATGGCAGCACTACGCTCTGAGTACGAGGAAGCTGTCAGTGAAGGAGTGGAATTCCTTTGGGAAGCAGAAATTGAAGAAATTGTTGGCGAGGAAAGAGTTCTGAAAGGTGTGCTTATTAAACAAAAGGAAAAATGCCATATTGAGCCTGCAGACCTCGTTGTGATGGCTGTCGGTGCTGTTCCTGCCAGTCGTATTGTCAATTCGACAATAGGAATCGAAGTGGATGAGAAGGGCTTCGTATGCACACGTGATTTTCCATACGGCATGACTTCACGTAAGGGTGTTTTTGCCGGTGGTGATGTCGCAGGACGTCATGCAACAGTAGTGCATGCTATGCAGGATGCTAAACGGGTTGCAGAGGGGATGGAGCAATATTTGGATGCCGTGAATGTTTTTTCTGCGATTAATGATTTTACATCTAATAGATAATTGTGTATGGCAACAAAAACTCCAAGATTTGTAACAATAGGCGAGATTATGCTTCGCTTGACTCGCCCCAACTATCAGCGCATGCTGCAAGGACGACATTTTGATGATTTTTTTGGTGGCAGTGAAGCTAATGTCGCCGTGTCACTTGCTATTATGGGTAACGATGTGGAGTATGTCACACGTTTGCCTGATAACATGGTCGGAAGAGCCTGTCTCAACGAATTGCGTCAATATAGGGTCGGAACAAACCATATTGTATGGGGAGGTGTGCGTCTGGGTATGTATTTTTATGAGCAGGCAGCCTCATTAAGAGGCTCCAGTATAGCCTATGATAGGGAACGTTCTTCGCTAATGACATTACATCCTTACATGTTGGACTGGAAAAAGATACTGAAACATGCGGATGTATTTCATTGGTCGGGAATATCGTGTGCCCTTTCAGAGACTTCCTGTGATGCTACCCTGGATGGCTTGGATGAAGCTCTACGCAGAGGTATCTGTACTTCTGTAGATATAAATTATCGTAAGAATCTTTGGAAATATGGCCAGGATGCTCGTGACGTGTTGTTGCCGGCAGTAAAATCTTGTCATATAATTTTTGGTGATACTGGTGAGTGGGAACTTATTACTGGAATGAAGCTACCTCGATTTGAGGCTGTAGATACTCAGTACGATATGGATTTGACGGGATATGCGCAATTCTTTGATAAGGCTCAGGAGATGTTTCCCAGGGGACGCTATTTCGTTATGGCAGTACGCAACGTGTTGTCTGCCAGCCATCATCTGTTGACTGGACTCCTCTATGCCAATGGGACTTTATATAATACAGCTATCGTAGATGTCAATCCAGTGCTGGATCCAATGGGGGTGGGAGATGCGTTTATTGCAGCCTATCTGCATGCTCATTTTCGTTGGCCCGATCAATGCCAGAGACACTTGGAGTATGCACTGGCCGCATCGGCAATGAAGAATACTATAATTGGAGATTTTAATTTGATCTCAGAGCAGGAGATTCTTGAAACGATTGCAGTGGTGATAGGTAAGTAACAATTGATAATATGAAAAATTATTTTTCACTCATTTTACTGTTGACATTCTGTTCGGTTATGGTGGCTGCGCAGCAGATGACCGAAGAACAGCAGACTTCTACCAGATTCTCTTTGACTTATCCTATCATATGAAAAGAAATTCCAATTCCCAGAAGCATTCATAAGGGGATATTTAAGTTGCTAATATCATATTTATGCCCCTAAAAATGCTAACCATAACTACCCTTAAAAAGGAACCTATGTTCGTGGACCATTTAACATAGGTTCCTACCCCTATGAACATATGTTCGTGAGCCAAAGAACATATGTTCATAAAAAAGCCCCCAAAAATCCTTAAAAATGCTGTAGGCTTCTTTCAGCCTAGAGTATGGATGGAGTATGAGCATACCTTAGAGGGTGCCGATGATATGCCAGCTCATGCCAAGTCCACGCTGAGCGGTGTAAGCATCACCATTCCTATCACCGACGGACGTTTGAATCTCGGCACTTGGCAGGGCATCTACTTCTGCGAGTACCGCAATTACGGTGGTTCCAGAGAATTGGTAGTTACGATTATAGGAGAATGAAACGTACGACAGAGCTGTAGGAAGAATAATCCCTACTGATTCAAAGTTTTCATTATGGGTACATTAATTTTATCCTCAATCACTGCCGCGATAGACCCTTGGAGATATACCGAATTTCTTTTTGAAAGATTGGTAGAAATGTGTGGGATTATGATAGCCAGCTCGCAGCATTATCTCTTCGACCGTAAGATTCGTTTCACGTAAAAGACGGCCAGCATAATCCAGACGTGCACTATGCAAATGTTGAACAGGTGTCTGGGCTGTCAATTCCTTCACCTTTTTATAGAACTGTGTCCTTCCAAGATTCATCAACGATGCCCATTGTTCTACAGAGAAATTCTCATCACTGATATGAGCTTCTAAAGTAGTTTTCATACGATCAAGGAATTTTTTATCCTTCACGTCTGTGAGGACATCATTTGCTCCTGTCGCCTCAATCTCCTTCGAAGAGGTGACAGGTGACTCCAATATTTTTCGCACACGTTCTAATAGCACTTTTCCACTAAAGGGCTTTACTATATAATCTACAGCCCCAGAACGCAAGCTACGCAGCTGATGGGTATCATCATTACAGGAGGACAGATGGATAATGGGAAGGGTCGGATAGCCATCGTGCATACTTCGAGTCAATTCATATACCTCCTTCTCCTTTACCGATGTATCGATTATAATCAAAGAAGGACGATGTGTCGTGACTAATTCTTCACACTTCTCCATCTGACAGCTGCCGACTATGCGGAAATAAGGATTAAGGGTATCTGTAAGATGTGTAAGATTGTCTTCATCATTCTCGATGATAAGCAATGTAAGATTATTTATCGGAGGAGGAGCCATCTCGCGATACTCTTTCTCTTCAGCATGTATGCTTGACACTATCTGTCGGAAACGCTTCTCGGTTTCATCATTCATGGCATCTTTTTCAGCCTTTACCTGCATCTCCATATCATTTAACTTGTGGAACTGACGTATCATGTCCATAAGTCCCAACATACGCTTTGAACCACGACGCAAGCTCTGAACCGTAGTTTTGGAAGTTCCGCCAACCTGCACATTCTCCGACGCACCCAAAAGTACATTGACCGGATTACGCAATTCGTGCTCTATGCGGTCATAGAAATCTTTCTGAAAGGCAGACACCCTACGCTCTATGTCAATCTGTCGGTGAAGGCAACTGATGCGCCATATAGCAACGGCAGCAGCAGCAAATATAAAAAAGTAAAGAATCCAGGCCCACCAGGTATTCCACCACGGTTGGTGTATTGTAAATGCATATACTGACTCTTCACCCCACTGCCCCATACCATTATTGGAGCGCACATGAAAGACATATCGCCCGGGAGGCAAATTGCGATAGACTGCAGTATGGTCTTTGGTAGGCGAACACCATCCGGAATCTGAACCTTCAAGGTAGTATTGATAAAGTACACTGGAAAGTGTGGAATACTGAAAATTAGAAAAATAAAATGTAAGGTTATGTTCTCTGTAAGAAAAGACATCCTTCTCAATTGTTGCATCATCGCCATTAATCACAAGGGCAGTAATAGAAGTATGTGGCAATATGCTATTCGGAACATTTATATCCGGTTCTATTTCTATGATTCCGTCGTGCGTTCCAAATATCAGCTGACCATTCGACATGCATACGGCAGCACGTTCGTTAAATACATTCGTCAGCAAACTTGAGGAAAACCAATGGCTTCGCATATCACCAGATATAGGATTAAATGATAACAAGCCATCTTCAGTACCTATCCAAATAATACCTCTTTTATCTCCTACTATACAGTATATGTTGTTATTGGGAAGTCCGTTACTCACAGTGTAGGTCTTCGTTGTCACTTTTCCGCCAACAAACCTGTATTTTAGCAGCCCTTTGCCGATACTTCCTGCCCAGATATTTCCATCGTCATCCTTGAAGAGACATACAAAGAAACCTGATTGCACACCATGTACCATACCTTTTTTGCCACTTTTCTCAAAAACGTAGATAGAATCTTCTGCGGCAATCCACCATCGGCCATCCTTATCTTGCACTATATCGTGGCAATCCTTTCCCTTCAATATTGTCGTTACACCATCCGCCCCAATTCTTGCTACACCACCTTGGAGCATAGCAACCCATATATTGCCACGGGCATCTTCCCGTATTCTGTATATATGAGATGATGGCAAACCTTCAACGTGTCTATCATCAACCCATAAGCCTCCACCACGAGTACCCTTCCACAAGCGTCCCTTACTATCCTTTAGTATAGAATACACTCTATTCGGTGTACGTCCAGCATACTTAACTACATTGCTCTGAATATCATACTCGTAAAGTTCACCCATCTGATTACCAATAAGTAAACTGCTTTCATCTACAGCGCTGATACTCCTTACATGATTTCTGTCATAGATAGGAGAGTTGTCAACCAAAAGTTTCCACCTGTAGTTCAGCATATTCTTCCTGACGCAAACAACACCAAGATTATCTGCTGCCATCCATATTCCGCCGGTTCGATCGACAAAAAGATACGTTAGATAAGGATAATCAACCATTTCGCCACCGATACATGTCAATTCACCACTTGGCTTATCATACAGATACAAGCCATTACCATAGGTGGAGACAGCTTCTGTCTGAGCATCAACATCTGCTACATGGAAATGGTCATTATGCGTATAGGCAATCACCTCTGTGGATATCAACTGCCAAGATTGCCGACTCCCATCTCTGCCCCTGCGTTCCAATCTTCCGTTTCCCTTTCTGACCCACTCAGCATCAAGTGTTCTCAGTACTTCAGACCGCGTACTGACACGTCTGATACTATCATCGACCTGTGTCACACGATAGCCATCGTAACGTGACAAACCATTAGATGTCTCTATCCACACATAACCAATACTATCCTGCCATACACGATTTACTACATTTGTTGGAAGACCATCTGACGTTGATATACGATGGATGGTCAAGTCATAATGACGAGCTTCGCAGAAATAAATCGCAAAAAACAGGTATATTAATGTCAGAACTATTTTCTTCATGGTGCAAATATAACTATTATTTTTAAAAAGTGAACAAAAATAATAGCAAAAACAACATTTTTGTTGTAAATACATCGAAGAAACCATGTACTTTTGCATCAGAAATCACAAAACCAACGAAAAAAACTATGAAAAGATTAAGTATGACATTTATGTTGCTCCTGACGATGCTGATCAGTATTTGCGCAGATGTAAAAGTAGTATTTACTGGAGATGGTATTACTGATGGAGCTTGGGGACGCAGTAAGGGGGTTGCAAAACCTGTTAGTGAGCGTAACCTCGGTGACTTGAACCACCACTTGGGCGATGGATACGTGTTCCTGTGCGGAGCATGGTATCAGAGCCAGTACCCTACTCTGGGCATCAACATTCAGAACCGCGGCATCATAGGCAACACCCTCGATGACCTATCTGCACGCTGGCAAGACGACATTCTGAGTCTGAATCCAGACGTTATCTCAGTGCTCATTGGTAGTCAGGATATTGATAACTATATAGGTACAGACATGAGCGAAAGTTTTAACTTTGACGCTTGGCAAGAAAAGTACCGCACAATGCTGACTGCAGCACGTACAGCCAATGCCAATGTAAAGTTGGTACTGTGCGCTCCTTACTGTGGAGCAATTGCAAGCAACTACACTACACGAAAAGATTTGCTAATGCAACTGGCTACGAAGGTGCAGGCTCTGGCTACAGAATTCGGTGCCGTTTATGTTCCTTTCAACGAGATTGCAGAAGTAGAACCAACAGCAGGTAACTTCTTCTGGGACGGCACTCTGCCCACAGCAGCAGGTCAGTATGAGATGTTCAAGAAATGGGTTAGCGTTGCAGATGGATATGTCATCGGCAATACAGCGCCAATGACCATCGGCCCTGCAAAGGCACAGAACAGCAATGGAAAGCGCAGAATACTATATATCGGAGACTCTATCACAGATGCCGGTTGGGGATTAGCAGGCGGCTCGGCACTGAATACCAACCAAAGAGACCTGACAGCTCTTGATCATATCATGGGTCACGGCTATGCCATGCTATGCACAGGATGGTATCAGACAGTGTATCCGGAGGCAAACTATGAGGTTATCAACCGAGGTATATCCGGAAATACTCTCGCGAACCTTGCCAGCCGGTGGGAGACGGATGTTATAGCAAATAGCCCTGACGTACTCTCAATACTAATCGGTACCAATGACATTGACCAATGGCTGAAAGGCAACAAAACAACGCCATTTGACTATGATGCCTGGGAAACCCAATACCGCACACTGATTAACAGAGTAAAGGCGGATAATCCCCTTGTGCAGATTGCATTGGGAACACCTTTCGTAGGCAGTCGATCTTCCGACTACGAGACACGTAGCGCAATGGTGGCTGAACTTGCCTCTCGCGTAAGAACCATCGCCACCAGCATGGGATGTACTCTCATCCCCTACGACGAGCTGTTTGCTGAACTGACCAGCAACCAGCCCAACACTGCCTATTGGATCTGGGACGGCATACACCCTTCACCTGCCGGACATTACAAGATGCAGCAACTTTGGCTGCAAGAGGCAGGTGCGCTTGTATTTGCAGATGCTATGCCTGAACAGAGCACTGAATTAACTACAGGCGGACAGTTCATGGACCTTCTATTACCTATGGAAGGTAGTATTGCTGCTACCGAAAGCGACTGGGGCACCGCAGCTGGCGAGGAAACAAATCCGAGATATGCAGGCACATGGGCCGGTACCTTAGGCCGTTGGAAGGACAATGGTATAGAAGATACTGAGCGTTCTTATTGGGGTGGTAATATAATAAAAGGTGATGACGGCAAATATCACATTTACGTATCAGGATGGCCAGAGTCAACGTCAAAAGGACACATGGCTTGGTCAAGCGCCTCAAGAGTATATCATGTCGTATCAGAAAGCAACGTATGGGGTCCTTATACCTACGTCAGCGACATCGGTGCAGGTCATAACTCAGAAATATACAAGACTGGCGACACTTACATTATTTATCACATTGAGCCTTTGGGCTACTACAAGTCAACCTCTCTTGGAGATACGTGGGAGAGCGGTGAATACACTTTCGACCTGCGTGATCGTGCACTCATTGCAGGTGAGAACCGAGAGACAAGTCTCTCAAACTGCTCATTCGCAAAGCGTGACGACGGTTCGTTTATAATGATAGACCGTGGCGGCGGCATCTGGGTGAGCCGTGATGGTCTGATAGATCCTTGGCATCAGATATCTACCAGCTCTGTTTATCTTAACAGTACTGTCACCAACCGTGGTACACTTGAAGACCCTGTCATTTGGCGCGACCACCTGCAGTATCACATGATTGTAAATGACTGGCAGGCACGCTACGCCTACTACTACCGTTCTAAGGACGGACTGCACTGGGTGATGGAAAGCGGTAAGGCTTATACTGGTCAGGATCCGTTTGCCAAGCACAGCAATGGAACCGTAGAACAATGGCATAAGTATGAGCGTCCACGCGTCTATCAGGATGAATTAGGTCGTGCCATCCGCATGAACTTTGCCGTTATTGACTGTGTAAAACAATCAGACCTTGGCTCCGATACCCACTCTTCGAAGAATATCAATATGCCTGTCACACGTCAACTGCTGCTGGAGGTGCAGGGCAACACTCCTATCAACTCTTCCACCACCAGCATCCGTGTGCTCGTAAAAGCAGAAGATGGTTTCAACCCACGTACAGACCTTAACCTCTCATCGCTGAAGTTCGGCGCACACAACAAGGTAAACTTCGGCAACGGCCTCAGCTATAGCTCATCCGAAGACAGCGGCATGAGCGACCTCATCATCACCTTCACAGGTGTTGCAGGACAAAGCGGCATCACCGAAGACGAATGGGCACCGAAGATGCTGGGACTGATGACCAACGGTTCCGTAGCTTTCGGATATGCCAAAATGCCTGGTGTTGATTACAAGCCTGCTATGCTCTCGGCTGTCACACCGACTATTTCCACCGACGGCATAGTACAGAGTGTCTGCATAACAAACTATGGAGAGCAGGCTGCTACAGCAACAACAGTACGCATCTATGCCCCTAACGGCACCACGCTCTTGGCCCACGGCACTACCTCAGCACTCGCTGCATACGGCAATGAAACCGTCAACATGACTAAGGATGCTGCAGCCGGTGCCGGTTATAAGTCTATCATCGTACGTTTCTACGATGGTGAGACTATGCTGAACGAAGAGAACATAGCCCTGACCTCCATACTTGCAGCGCAGAATAGTTTGCAGACCGTCATCGACGAAGCCAACGCCTTGCTGGGCGACCCGCGTATGAGCAATGGCACCGAAGCCCTGCGGGATGCTGTCAGTGCAGCAACAACAGTGGCGAAAGGCTACAGCATAGAGGCGATAGAGGCTCAGAAGGCGGCTCTCGGGGAGGCATTGAACACGTTCAAATATGCCAATGCATCGCCCACCAACGGCCTGAGCATCACAATACCAAATGCCGAATGCAACGATCTGTCGGCATGGGAGATGACACGACTTGAGGCCAGCGATGCACCGGGATGGAAACTGAACACGACGAACCGCTACGGCTTTGACGGTAATTTCATCGAGACATACAAGAGTGGTGGCTTGAAGGTGGCCAACAAGGCCTATCAGACACTGACTGACCTGCCAGCAGGGCGCTACCGCCTACGCGTAAAGGCACTTGCCACCAACAACGGCAGTGCCGCTACGGGTGTTACGCTCTATGCCAAGGGCAATACGCTGACTGGCTCGCCGGTCTCCCAGACAGTCTCAACAGGTAACACAGCCTGCACGGAATATATGCTTGAACTGACTCTGACGGCTAAGGGTTCTATGGAGTTCGGTATAGACATAGCTCAGACCACCAACGCCAACTGGGTATGCTTCGACAGTTGGTCGCTGAAGTATTTCGGTACTGCCGGCGGTGACATAGTGGAGACGGAGCGCAACACGCCCATCCTCGGCATAAACCCGCAGCAGACCTACCACATAAAGCACCTCAACACTGCACGCAACCGCTACTTGGCATCCGCACCCGATGGCAGCGGCCACCTGCTGACAACCAACACAGATGCGGAGAAGGGCGAATATGCGTTGCTGCCGGTGCTGGGCAAGCAGGGATACTACTATATATATAATAAGGAGGGATACTACGTCACGCCTTCCACCGGCTATTGGACACTATCAAAGACAACCCCCGCCGAGGTTCTGGTAACGCTGAACAATACAAACCAGAGTGCCTTGAGCACGACAGACAACATCTACCTGCTGGGCGAGTCGTCACAGCACGCCAATCCACAGGTGAAGGACAACTCGCAGGTGGTCTATGCCTACAGCGCCCACGACACCGACAAGGGCAACAACTGGGTGCTGGAACCAATAGCAGATGCCACAGCAGCAATATCCCTCAATGCCGTGACCAGCAATATCGATAATCTTATCGCATCAGCAATTGCTGAAGACATCGATATGACCTATAGCATTTCTGCGGCTGCATTAGGCTACCAGACATTCGCCGCCGACTGTGCCCTCGACTTCACCAATGCCACCGTTAAGGCTTATATAGCAAAAAACGTGAACGACGGCAAGGTGTTTCTTCAGCAAGTAACAAAAGTTCCTACCGGCACAGGACTTCTGTTGGAAGGTACTGACGCAGAAGCCATCCCCGTCCTCACAACAAACGATGCCGATGACGTGAGTGACAACCTTCTGCATGCAGGCGACGGCAGTACCATAAGTAAGGAAGACGGGTACGACAAATACGTACTGGCAGCTGACGACAACACCACCACCGTGAGCTTTTACCTCATCAATAACACCTCTGCCACAGTAGCAAAGGGAAATTCATATCTTAAAGTTCCTGGCCAACAAAGCAACAATGCAAGACAATTAACATTCTCTTTTTGGGGGGACGTGACGGGTATTAAGTCTGTTAACAACCCACCACTCACGGATAATACATTCTACAATATAGCAGGTCAACGGGTTGCAAATCCGACACACGGACTTTACATCAGAAACGGAAAGAAAATCTACATAAAGTAACACATCATAGAAAATAATAAAAAGAATTATATTTCGCCTGCAGTCAGAATCGTTTGTTTTAAAACTTCCCCACTTATGTCTGGTAGCAAATATATACAAACTGCTGGCAAAGATTACGATGGACGTGCTGTCCTTTCACGTGAAGCCCGTTTCTCGTGGGGAGATGGCGATAGTGAAGAGTAAGTAGTAATAAGGTTAGTTATAATCAGATTGACAACGCCCTTGTAAAGAATTTTCTTGCAAGGGCGTTTTGAGTGTATTATAGAGCTGTAGGAATAACCTCTTCCTTAGGGCAAAACTTCCTGTCACCGTGGATAAAACATTGGATTTTATCCGACCTTTTCTCGCCATGGCATAGTCAAAGTAAACTTTACTCTGCTCATTTGGCTTAACGAAAACGTTCATTTTTTGAGGGGGATAATGACAACCTTTTTCAGTCGAACACTAAAGGAACACCAAAGGAGCAATAAAGAAACTCAAGAAAAAAGCAGCTAAACTTGGTGCTGGTGTGATTTTAATTCATGGTTCACCAAATATGGCTGCAGCTGCAAGAGGCGGAGGAGTGCAAGTCATCGCAACTGCTTATAAATAATTAATAGAAGCTTTACATTAGTAAACTATTCTGAGGTGTAAACACATGCCAGATGCTCTGCAGAGAATGTAACAGAAGAAAAGGAGCGAAATAAGCACTACACAAAAAATTCCGGAAGAATGTCACAATCTTTCCGGATTATTTTTTTTGTATTTCATTTTTTTCGTACCTTTGCGGCGTGTTACTAAATAAATAAAACTACTTACTAACTGTTATGAAAAAATTATTTACTTTGATTTGGTGTGCTATGCTTGCTATGGGCAGCATTAACGCGCAAGATGAAATGGCTACTTTCCGCCAGTGGGCACTTACCCCACCGATGGGATGGAACTCTTGGGACTGCTATTACTCTTCTGTTACAGAGAAAGAGGTAATGCAGAATGCGCAGTATCTTGTCGATAATGACCTTGTAAGGCACGGATGGGAATATGTCGTGGTGGACATACGATGGTATTGTAATCATCCATCATTAGGAGGCGGTAACTATAACCAGAATGGTACTCAGGATTATGTGCTTGACGAATATGGTCGATATCTACCTTCACCAACACGCTTCCCATCGTGTATGAAGGAAGGAAAGAATATTGGTTTCAAGGCTCTTGCAGATGCCATACATAAGATGGGACTGAAGTTTGGCATCCACATAATGCGTGGTGTGCCAAAGTCGGTAGTTGGTTCCAGCTATAAACTGAAGGGCAGCGAATCGACTCCTTGGTCGTCTGTCTATAACGGTACGACTTCGCCTTGTACATGGCTGAAGGACAACCTGCTGGTGCGTAACAACGAGGCCGGACAGATGTACTATAACAGCATAATGGACCTGTATGCTGAATGGGGCGTTGACTTCTTGAAAATTGACGACCTGTCACGTCCTTTCTATATTGACGAGATACACATGATACGCAAGGCCATTGACCAGACGGGCAGACCTATTGTTCTGTCGCTGTCGCCCGGCAAGACGCAGTATGTGTATGCGCAGGAATGTCTTGACAACGCCAATATGTGGCGCATGATGGACGACCTGTGGGACAACTGGAGCGCAGTGGATGCTGTCTTCAATGAGGCACATGAATGGAGCAAATATGCCCGTCCGGGTAACTATGCCGATTGCGACATGCTGCCGCTAGGACAGATTGCTATGACGATTGCCGACAACGGATATACTGGTGCAGACAACGGACGATGGACAAATCTGACACAAAATGAACAACTGACGATGATGACCTTGTGGGGCATTTGTCATTCACCCCTATTCTTTGGTGGAGAGATGACAAAGAACGATGCCTTCACCCTCTCGTTGCTTAACAACGAGGAGTATCACCAGATGCACAAATACGGACAGGATGCTCATCAGGTAGTAAACGACGAGGATAATGGACAAGTGGTATGGACATCTCTCGATCCAACAACTGGAAACAGGTATCTGGCTCTATTCCAACGCGACAACACCCGCTGGGTGGTAGGTGCAAAGGCTCTTTACAAGTCAGAGGTGGTTGCCTACACTACCGACGGACACGCTGTGGACGTGGACATTCCATGGCCAGAGGGCTCAAAGACATTGGTGCTCGTGGTTGATGACGGCGGAGACAACTACAACTATGACCACGGCGACTGGATAAATCCGACTCTCGTATTGCGTGATGGCACAGAGGTACCGCTTACGGGTACATATAAGACACGACAATATACAAAGTCGTATTTCAACCGCGTATATGAAAACAAGAATGTAGATAACGGCGGAAAGATGAAGGTGATGGGAACGGCATACGACAGGGGCTTCTCTACAGATGCCAACGCTGCAATCTTCTTTACTATTCCTGCTGATATGGACGTGGTACGCTTCAAGGCTATGGGAGCTGCTGACGATTCGGGCATCAATCAGACGAATGCTACGACAAGTTTGCGCTTCATGGTATTCGACCAGAATCCGCTTACCAACGAACAGGATGACTATGTAGCCCGCTCAGGACTGATAAACCGTACAGGAACAAAATCCAAGCTGTTAGAGGCTGATATAACTGGTGCAAGACAACTTAAGATTTTTGTCAGCAACAACGGTGACGGCTTTGCATACGACAGAGCGAATATCGTAAATCCTGTGCTCATTGATGTTGACGGCAATGAGACAAAACTTACATCTCTTAACTATACATCATACAAGTCGGAATGGGGGTCTCTACACATCAACAAAAATGTTGAAGGACAGACTCTGCGCATTGAGGGAACAACATATGAGAATGGTTTGGGAATGAATGGTGAATGCACCCTGATATACGACCTGCCGGAAGGACATAAGTACAAGACCTTCAAGGGACTGTGCGGATATGACACCAGCTGTGATACAGACAATACATCTTCAAGCGGCACAACAATGGAATTCTTCATCTATGCAACAGGACAGAATGCTGACCATGTTGTTGATCTTACGCAATTCGGGTATGCGGAAGATGAGAAGGTGCCTGTCTATGATATTTGGGAAAAGACTTCCGTTGGCGAGGTCTCCGGCACATTGAAGACAAGTGTTCCAAGTCATGGTGTGAAGCTTTATCGCCTCGGTGACAATAAACCTAATGCCATAAAGACTGTCGAGCAACAGGAAAGGAACAATGATGAATTGTCGTCAGAGGAACAGTGTTATGACCTCATGGGACGCAAGGTGAAACCAACGTCTCATGGGTTGTATATAAAGAAAGGAAAGAAATACGTGAAATAAATGGAACACAGGGACGGGTTCTTTTTCATATAGAAATTAAAGTTTGTATTTGAGATATTATGTTGGTGATTCTCGTTTGTTGTCGGAGCCGTTATATATATAGGCGGCTCCAACAACAAACATAAATCTTATCACGGCATCAGCATAACTGACACTTGTTTTTTTGAGCCATAAAAATCATCGGAAAACGACAACGGAATGCCCTTAAAATGCTGTAGGCTTCTCCTATCCTACGCCTATCCTACGCCTATCCTACGCCTATGCTACACGGAGGAGCTTAGAGGCTGGATGGAGTATGGGTGA
>FLNX01004600.1_pt1 | contig 15934 bp, 18 predicted proteins | sample 1140341 | NCBI WGS metagenome assembly FLNX01 (sample SAMEA3878208, study PRJEB12797) | bioreactor metagenome | biome: Moose rumen | place: Sweden | collected 2011-10
CAGGTAACTGGACAGCTGAAATTATCAGGGCGGGTCGTTTAGCGTAAACAGAAAAATTACTCCCCGTGAACCCCGTGTAGCGGATGAACTGGATAAATTTAGCACGCACTAACCAATAAACTGCAATTTACAAAAAAGTTCCGTTGACAAGAAAATGTCAACGGAACTTTTATCTGCATTTATTCAGCGATTTATCGCCAAATCCTTATCTTCTTTTTTCTCCTGCGCAGGGCCGCGTTCTTTGGCTACGGCCAGCATGAGTTTCAGGCGGTTCAGCTGGTTTACTTCACTCGAACCGGCATCGCAGTCAATGGCTGTGATGTTTGCCCCCTTGTAGGCATTCCTGAGTTCATGCATAACGCCCTTGCCGGTAATATGGTTGGGCAGGCAGCCGAAGGGCTGGAGGCACACCACATTGGGCACGCCGGAGTCAATGAGCTTCACCATCTCTCCCGTGAGGAACCAGCCTTCGCCGGCCATATTCCCCAGACTCACATGGCGTGAAGCCAGCTGTGCTGTCTGGTAGATGGAATGAGGCGGCTGGAAGTGACGGCTGTCAGACAGCGCCTTTTTCATCGGACGGCGGAAGAATTCAATCATCTTGATGAACATCTTGCCGAAGACTTCATCCCGGTAACGGCCAGCCAGTAAATCATGCTTGGCGATGGCATCATAAGCTGAGTACAGGAAGAAGTCCACAAAGTCCGGCATAACCACTTCGGCACCTTCGTCCATCAGTACCTTTTCAATGTGATTATTGGCCACTGGATGGTATTTCACGAGGATTTCGCCCACAATGCCAACCTTGGGTTTCCAAAGAGTTTCATCCACAGGCAGATTGTCAAAATCCCTGACCATGGCCTTGATATTACGCTGGAAGCGGAAATAATTGCCTCTTACCAGTTCCTCCTTGGCCCGTTCCATCCATTTGTTAAAGAGCGCCTTCGTGGAGCCTTTGGTGATTTCGTAAGGCATGGTGCGGTTGCGGACATTCATCAGCGTGTCACCGTAAACTGCCGCCTTGATGGCATCCACCAGCATATTTCTCCCCATGCGGAAGGAATCTGTTTCTTCCTTGAGGCCATGCACGGCAAAAACCGGCACCTGTGGGAATCCGGCGTGCTTCAGTGCCTGACGCAGCACGCTCAGATAGTTGGTAGCCCGGCAGGCTCCACAGGTCTGAAACAGCATAATGCTGGTATGGTCGGGGTCACAAAGACCGTCCTTTAATGCGGAAATAAGCTGACCGATGACCACGATGGCCGGATAGCACATATCGTTATGCACATAGCGCAAGCCCGTATCAATGGCCTTTTTGTCCGGCATGGGCGGAATTACCGCCCTGAGACCATGTTTGTTGAGCACCGTCTTAAAGAGCTCAAAATGAATTGGTGCCATCTGTGGTGCCAGCACCGTATGGGTCTTTTTGCAATCCTCTGTGAAGTGGGGGCGTTCGATTTCAGCCACATCCCGATAGGGCACAGGCTTTTTCCGGGCCAGCGCTGCCATCAGGGAACGCAGGCGGATTCTGGCCGCCCCCAGATTGGATACTTCATCCAGCTTAATCATGGTGTAGATGCGCTGATGACGTTCCAAAATATCCTTTACCTGCTCCGTGGTCAGGGCATCAAGGCCGCAGCCAAAGGAGCTGAATTGAATCAGGGTAAGGTTTTGATGTTCGGACACAAACTGCGCTGCATGGTACAGCCGGGCATGATAACTCCACTGGTTGACCACTTTGAGTTTTTTTGCCTTGACCGGCAGGTGATAGACAGCGTCCTCCGAGAGAATCGGCAGTTTGTAGGACTGTATCATCTCCGGGATACCGTGATTTATCTCAGGGTCTATATGGTAGGGCCTGCCCACCAGCAGGACAGCCTGCTCACCTGTCCGCTCTATGCGCTCCAGAATCTTTTGCCCGTAAGCGCGCACATCCTCACGGTAATGCTCTATTTCGATATAAGCAGCTTCTACAGCAGCAGCGATTTCCTGTCTGGTAATGCCTTCCTTCTTACCCATTTCCGCAAACAGGCGCTGCGTGAGACGCTTTTTGTCGTGAATGGGCAGGAAGGGCTGGATAAAGTCGATATTCTGCTCACGCAGGACATCCATATTGCCACGGATATTTTCTGCATAAGAGGCCACAATGGGACAGTTAAAATGGTTATCCGATTCATGAACCGTGTCCTCCATATTGTAAGGAGCGCACGGGTAGAAAATCTTTTTGATGCCCTTCTCCACCAGATCCATGATATGTCCATGGGTAATCTTGGCCGGATAGCACAGGGAATCCGAGGGCACAGTTGCCATGCCCTTGTAGTACATTTTGGCACTGGATTTTCCCGACAGCTCTACCCGATAGCCCAAAAAGGTCAGGAAGGTGAACCAGAAGGGATAGTCCTCATACATATTCAGCACCCGGGGGATACCGATAGTACCACGGCTGGGATGTTCCAAGGGACGGTAATATTTAAATGCACGCTTATACTTGTAGGCGTAGATATTCGGCGTCTCTTCTTCCGTCTGCCTGCTGCCGCCAATGCCGCGCTCACAGCGGTTGCCCGTAAAGTACTTGCCGCCGTCGGGGAATTTCTGCATGGTGATAAGACAGCTGTTGCCGCAACCCTTGCAGCGGTACGAGCTGGTTTCCACCGTAAATTCTGCCAGCTTGTCTGCCGGCAGCAGTTCTGATGTTTCCCGGCCGCTTTCAAGCGCCAGAATGGCAGCACCGTAAGCCCCCATCAGACCGGCAATATCGGGCCGTATAACCTCCCGGTCGAGCAGCTTTTCCAGGCAGCGCAGCACAGCGTCATTATAGAATGTACCGCCCTGTACGACAATATGGTCGCCCAGTTCACGTACATCTTTGAGCTGCATAACCTTGAACAGGGCGTTCTTGATGACCGAGAACGCGATACCGGCGGAAATATCCGCTACTTCAGCGCCTTCTTTTTGTGCCTGTTTGACCTTGGAATTCATGAACACCGTACAACGTGTGCCCAAATCCACGGGTGCCTTGGAGGTCAATGCTTTCTGCGCAAATTCCGCCGGCGTCATCGACAGGCCTTCGGCAAAGTTCTGGATAAAGGAGCCGCAGCCGGCCGAGCAGGCCTCATTCAAAGTGATATTGCCAATGCTGCCGTCTTTGACAAAGAAACACTTCATGTCCTGACCGCCAATATCCAGTACAAAGGTCACTTCCGGGCAGAATTCCTGCGCCGCCCGCAAATGGGCAAATGTCTCTACTTCACCGCCGTCTGCATGGAGCGCCGCCTTGACGATGGCTTCACCATAGCCCGTGGTCATGGTGCTGGCAATGTAAGTATTTGCAGGCATCGCCTGATAGAGTGCCTGTATCTCCTTGACTACCGTAGTCAGCGGCGAACCCTGATTACTGCCATAGGATGTATAGAGTATTTCCTTGTCCCGGCCGATGCCCGTTATCTTCGTGGTAGTGGAACCGGCATCTATGCCCACGTACAAGGGGCCTTGATAGGTGCTAAGCTCACCACGCTTAACCCTGTCCTTGTCATGCCGTTCCTTAAATTCCCGATATTCTGCCTCATCGGCAAAAAGCGTAAAGTCCGCTTTACGCGTTTCGCTGGCTGCGGCTGACCGTGCATCGTCAATGCCCTGCTCCAGTCTTCCCACGTCGATTTCCCGCGCTTCCTCAGAAAGCGCCGCGCCCATGGCTACAAAGTAATTGCCAAAATCCACATTCACGACATGCTCATCATCCAGCTTCAGCGTCTCGATAAAACGCCGACGCAGTTCCGGCAGGAAATGCAGCGGACCGCCCAAAAAGGCTACATGACCGCCAATAGGACGTCCCTGCGCCAGATTGCCGATGGTCTGATTGACTACGGCCTGAAAAATTGACAGGGCAATATCGGCCTTTTCAGCCCCGTCGTTCATCAGCGCCTGAATATCTGTCTTGGCAAAAACACCGCAACGGGAGGCAATGGTATAAATCTGTCTGCCTTTTTCTGCCAAAGCATTGAGACCGGCAGCATCTGTGGACAGCAGGGAGGCCATGTGGTCGATAAAGGAACCAGTACCGCCGGCACAAACCCCATTCATACGCTGCTCCGGCGCCTCGCCAAAATAAGTTATTTTGGCATCCTCGCCGCCGAGTTCCACAACAGTATCAGTTTGCGGAATGAGATTCTTTACCGCTGCCGCACAAGCGATAACCTCCTGCACAAACGGCAGGCCGATACGCTGGGCAATTCCCATGCCAGCAGAGCCGGTCAGGGCAAAGGTGAATTTACGCTCACCCACAATAGATTTTAACTGGGTAAGATTTTCCTGCAAGGCGCTGCCGATTTCCGAGAAATGACGCGCGTAATTTTTATACAGGATGTTCTTTTCATGGTCCAGAACAACCAGCTTGATGGTCGTGGAGCCCACATCTATACCCACATTTAAAAGGGACTTCATTGTTTCACCACCTGAAATGTTTCCAAATAAACCTTTTACAGGTTCCTTACATATTTTACCCGATTCAAAGATTAGGCGCAAGTTAAAAGTCAGTACTCCACCTTGTAAAGGTACAAACCACAGGCCGGGGCTGTCGCGCTGGCCTGCTGCCGGTCAAGGCTTTCCAGAATCTTTGCAAAGCGCTCCACGCTGATACGCCCCAGTCCTACGTTTGCCACCGTGCCGACAATGTTGCGTACCATGTGATAAAGAAAGCCGTTGCCATGCAGGGTAAATTCCAGCATATCTCCCGGACATTCCTTCACCCTAGCCTCGTAAATAATGCGTATCGGGCTCATGGGCGCGCCACCTGCCGCCCGAAAGGCACTGAAATCATGCTCCCCTTCCAGCAGCTGCAATGCCACCTGCATTTTGTGAGTATCCAGAGGACGCCGTTCATACCACGCATAACGGGCAGTTAGGGGATTGGGTGTCGCCCCCTGCTGAATGCGGTAAATGTACGTCTTTGCCTTGGCACTGTGACGGGCGCTGAAATCCCTGTCCGCTTCCCATGCCTCCTTCACCGTGATGTCCGGCGGCAGCAGGCTGTTGACGGCTCTGGCTACCCTGTCCAGAGGAATACGGCCGTTGGTAAAGAAATTTACCACCTGTCCATAGGCATGGACACCGGCATCTGTCCGCCCGGAGGCCGCCAGCTCAATGCTGTCGCCAAAGACCATGGCCAGTTTTTCCTCCAGCACATTCTGCACAGCCACAACCGGCGGATTTTGACGCTGAAAGCCATGATAGGCCGTGCCGTCATAGGCTACCGTCAGAGCGATATTCCGCCGCCGCGCTTTCATTTCTGCTTTATGTTCAGGTTTCATATATAAAGGCTGACTCCCATCATAGCGCTGATGACCGCAAACGCCGCCATCGCCATATAATCAACGCGTCTAATCCGCAATTCCTTCATTTTAGTACGCCCCTGTCCGCCGCGGTAGCAGCGTGCCTCCATGGCCAGCGCCAGTTCATCGGCCCTGCGGAAGGCCGACAAAAACAAGGGCACCAGAATCGGCACCATATTCTTCAACCGCTTCAGAATGTTGCCGGTGGTAAAATCCGCCCCTCTTGACTGCTGCGCCTTCATAATCTTATCTGCCTCACTGAGCAGCGTCGGGATAAAACGCAGGGCAATGGTCATCATCATCGCCAGCTCATGGGCCGGCAGGCCAAATTTCTTAAAAGGCGCCAGCAGGCTTTCCAAAGCATCTGTCAGCTGCAAAGGACTGGTGGTAAAGGTCAGCAGAGTGGATAACAGAATCAGCAGCAGCAGGCGCAAACTGATTAACGCCCCCTGCTCTACGCCTTCCTGCGTGACGGCAAAATACCATATCCTTGCCAGCTCATGCCCGGGATGACTGAATAAATGTATGACAAAGGTAAAGATGACAATCCAGCAGAGGGGCTTTAAGGAGCGCAGCACCAGCCGCACCGGCACACCGGAAATCATAATCAGCACTGCCGTCACCGCCGCCAGAATTCCATAAGCCGTTCCGCTGCTGAAAACAAAGACCTCTATGAGCATTAACAATAGCAGCACCAGCTTAACCCGGGCATCCAGACGGTGCAGCAGGGAATCTCCCGGGAAATACTGGCCCAGCATAATATTATTTAGCATGAAAAACCTCCAACAGAGCTTGCAGCCCTTCCTCCGGGGTCAGCACCGCAGTATTTACCGGCAGGCCTGCCGCTGCCAGACGCTGCATGACCGTGGCAATCTGGGGGGGGCGCAAACCGGCCTGCTTTAGCAGCGCTTCCTCAGCAAAAACCTCCAGTGGGCTGCCCTGGGCAGCAACTTTGCCGTTATACATAATGATGACATTATCGGCTAATTTAGCAATATCTTCCATATTATGGGAAACCATCACAATGGTCATGTTATGCTGCTGATGCAGGCGTTTAATCTGTAAAAGCAGTTCCTCACGGCCTAGAGGGTCAAGCCCTGCTGCCGGCTCATCCAGCACGAGATATTCAGGCTTCATGGCCAGCACTCCGGCAATGGCTGCCCGGCGCATTTGTCCGCCGCTGAGCGCAAAGGGTGAACGGTCATGATATACCTCATAGTCAAGGCCGACAATGTCCATCGCCTCCCGGACACGTTTATCGACTTCTGCCTCCGGCAGTTCCTGATTGAGCGGCCCGAAGGCGATATCAGCTGCTATAGTTTCCTCAAACAGCTGGTTTTCCGCATACTGAAAGACCATGCCCACCTGCTGACGGGCTTTTTGCGCCTGCTGACGCCCCGTCTTGCTCCTGTCACCGATATTCACGCCATCTACCAGCACTTCACCGCTTGTGGGCGTAATAAGGCCGTTTAAGTGCTGTACCAGCGTGGATTTTCCCGAGCCGGTATGCCCGGCGATGGCCGTAAAACTGCCCTTGGGAATCGTGAGGCTGACATTTTTCAAAGCCACCTGCTCAAAAGGGGTATGCGGCATATATATGCAGGTAACATTTTTTACTTCAATGGACATAAGCCGCCTCCAACGCTGCTACTAAATCATCTTCCGTCAGTATATCCTGAGACAGGTTCAGGCCGTGCTGCCGCAGTTTACCGGCCATATCTACAGCCAGAGGCACATCAAGCCCCAGCTTGCGCAGGGCTTCTGCCTGCGCAAATACCTTCTGCGGAGTTCCCGTCCGGACAATCCTGCCGTCCTGCATGATAAACACCTTATCCGCCTTGGCAGCTTCATCCATAAAATGGGTAATGCAGATAACCGTCAAGCCTTTTTCCGCATGCAGGCGCTGCACCGTAGCCATCACTTCCTGACGTCCCTCCGGGTCCAGCATGGCCGTGGCCTCATCTAATATCAGGCATTGCGTATTCATGGCCAAAGCTCCGGCTATGGCTACACGCTGCTTTTGACCGCCGGACAGCAAATGCGGAGCAAATTTGCGGAAGTCCTCCATACCTACAGTTGCCAGCGCCCGGCTCACACGGCGGCGGATTTCTGCCGGTTTCATGCCTAAGTTTTCCGGGCCAAAGGCCACATCGTCCTCCACCAATCCGGCAATCAGCTGATTGTCAGGATTCTGAAACACCATGCCCACCTGCTGGCGAATTTGCCACAGTTCCTCTGTATTAGCGGTATCCATGCCGGCGACCAGACACTGCCCCTTAGTGGGCAGCAGCAAGCCGTTTAAATGTCTGGCCAAGGTGGACTTGCCGGAACCGTTGGCTCCGAGAACAACCACAAACTCCCCGGCTTCCACCGTCAGATTTATATTTTTAAGAGCGCAAAATTCCTGTTCCGTCCCCTGGTGATATATATGTGTCAGGTTTTTTATTTCAATAAATGCCATACCTTAACCCCTTGCTTATGAACCGTTCCTTATTTTCTGCAAACATTCACATTATACCGCTATTGCAGGATTTTTGCCAACGGAAAACATATCTGGGCAAACAAAAACAAAAACCCCCGACAGATGGCCAAGGTCACATCTGTCAGGGGTACTATCAGCAAATATCTTTTTTCCACAAGCCATGCAGGTTGCAATATTCAAAAACCGCCACAGGCTCATCACCATTAGCCAGCCTGAATACTGCTTCCGGCTTATCTGCCGCAGTCAGGCGCTTCATCAAGCCTCCCTGCTTCGTCTGCACATGAATCCACTCAATGAGATGCTCCGCAGTCATGGGATGCTCAACAGAACCAACTGTCACTTTCAGCACACCTGCCGCCTTGTCATAATCAGCCACAGGAACATGCTTTTCCTGCGCTGCGTCGGTTGTGTTGGCTGTCAGCTCCTTCATCGCCTGCCCACAACAGGTCAGCTCTCCTTTGCCATCATGAATCAGGCCTACAAGGTTACCACAAACATTGCAACGATAAAATCTGCTTGCCATACCTTTCCCTCCATATTCATAATACACAAAACAATCTGCAGTTTCATTGTACAGGAAAACCGTGAAAAAAACAAGGAAGCCAGCTCCCGGCAATAATAGCTCTATGCGTTTACCGGCAGGCGTGGTATGATAAAGGCAAATCATTTCAGGCGGTGATAACTTGTCCACAACAAATTCCTATTGCACAGGCTTTATGCCCAGCATTGACGAAAACTGCACGCATATTATCCTCGGCTCTATGCCCAGCGTGGCCTCCCTCGGTGCGAATCAATATTACGCTCATCCTCAGAACCGTTTTTGGCCGCTGATGGCCAAAATTCTGGAAAACACAACCGCGCCGGCAGTCTATGAACAGCGACTAAAAATGCTGCTGCGCCATCACATTGCCCTGTGGGATTCCATTGCCTCCTGCGAACGGGAAGGCAGCCTTGACTCAGCCATAAAAAACGAGCAGGGCAACGATTTTTCTGCCCTACTTGCAAAATATCCACATATTCATACCATCTGTTTCAATGGCGGCAAATCCTGCCAATGCTTTAAGAAATACAATAAGGCACTTCTAGACCGGCCTGATATCCATTTCTATAAGCTGCCCTCCACCAGCCCGGCCAACGCCCGCTGGACAATGGCTATGCTGGAAGCGGCGTGGAGGGAAGCCCTCACCGCTGAAAACAATCCTGCCATTCCTGCTCTTTGAAGCCCACCAGAACTTTATCTGCTGTAAGCAGCAACGGGCGCTTGACCAGCATGCCGTCAGTGGCCAAAAGCTCATACTGTTCATCGTCACTCATGCCTGCCAGCTTGTCCTTTAAGCCCAGCTCCTTGTACTTCAAGCCGCTGGTGTTAAAGAACCTTTTTAAAGGCAGGCCGCTTTTCTCATGCCATAAACGCAGCTCTTCCTTGCTCGGATTATTCTCCTTAATGTCCCGAACCGTCACTGCTATATTCTTCTCCGCCAGCCACTTCTCTGCTTTCTTGCAGGTCGTACAGCGCGGATAGCAGACAAAAGTTATTTTGCTCATTATAGCCTCGCCCCCTTTGCCACAATTTTATCACATTTTCATACGCAAAAAAAGCCCTGACCTTCCGGTCAGGACTTTGCTTGCTGTAATCTTAAATTACACCAGCTCGATGATAACCATCGGAGCTGCGTCGCCGCGGCGTACGCCGAGCTTCAGGATACGGGTGTAGCCGCCCTGACGGTCTGCGTATTTTGCTGCGATTTCATCGAACAGCTTTCTTACTACATCTTCATCAGCAAGGGATGCGATTGCCTTGCGGCGGGCACTCAGGTCACCGCGCTTTGCCAGCGTGATGAGCTGCTCTGCGAACTTGCGGAGCTCTTTGGCCTTTGCTTCCGTCGTTTCAATGCGTCCATATCTGAAGAAGGAAGTAAGAATGCTAGTGAACAGCGCCTTGCGGGCTGCGGAGTTACGTCCTAATTTTCTGTAGCTCATTTATCTCCCTCTTTTCAATCGTTGTTTACTCTCAGCGCTAAACCGAGTTCCTCGAGCTTCTTCTTGACTTCTTCAAGAGATTTGCGGCCGAGGTTGCGGACCTTCATCATGTCGTCTTCCGTCTTTTCAGCAAGGTCAGCGACCGTGTTGATGTTAGCACGCTTCAGACAGTTGAAGGAACGTACCGAGAGGTCGAGGTCTTCGATAGTCATTTCCAATACCTTGGAAGTATCGTCCTCTACCTCTTCGGGGAAGGTTGCCTCCTCCTCTTCGATTTCTTCCGGCAGGCCGTCCATGCTCTGGAACAGCTTGAGGTGCATAACGAGGATACCGGCTGCTTTGCTGACAGCTTCCTCAGGACGCAGGGAACCATCTGTCCATACTTCGAGAATCAGCTTGTCATAGTCAGTTTCGTTACCTACACGCGTGTCCTGCACGGTGTAGTTTACACGCTGTACCGGGGAGAAAATCGAATCGATGGGGATTACCCCAATCGTATCATCCGGCTTTTTATTGCGTTCTGCCGGAATATAGCCACGGCCACGGGCAACGGTCATCTCAATCTTGAGCTGGCCGGTGGCATCAACCGTAGCAATATGGAGGTCCGGATTGAGAATCTCAATGTCGGCATCACAGATGATGTCGGCAGCCGTAACTTCCTTTTCGCCTTCCACATCAATGCGGATAACCTTGGGCTCGCTCCCCTGCATTTTGAGGCAGAGCTGCTTCAGGTTCAGAACGATATTGGTCACGTCATCCCGGACACCCGGAATCGTGGAGAACTCGTGGAGCACTCCATCGATGCGGATGGAGGTAATTGCAGAACCTTCCAGCGAAGACAACAGCATACGACGCAGGCTGTTGCCAAAAGTCGTGCCATAACCACGCTCGAGCGGCTCACAGATGAATTTACCATAACGGTTGTCTTCACTGATTTCCGCAATTTCAATTTTCGGTTTCTCGATGTCTATCATCTGAAATGAACCTCCTCAATAATCAATTGAACACTATGCACACAGGCACAAATATTCATTATTTGGAGTACAACTCGACGATAGCCTGCTCATTAACAGGAACATCGATTTCTTCACGGTTCGGGAAACGGGTTACCGTACCAGTGAGGTTAGCCTGATCAGCCTGAAGCCAAGCCGGAGCAGACAGAGCATTGCTGCTTTCCTTCAGTTCTTTGAAGAAAGCGTTGCTCTGGCTCTTTTCGCTGACTGCAATCACGTCATTAGCGGAAACCAGTGCGGACGGAATGTCTACACGATGACCGTTTACAGTGAAATGACCGTGACGAACGAGCTGACGAGCCTGACGACGCGTGTTGGCAAGGCCAAGACGATATACAACGTTGTCCAGACGGCGCTCAAGAAGACCAAGGAGGTTTTCACCAGTTACGCCCTGCATCTTCTTAGCTTTATCATAGTATCCACGGAACTGCTTTTCCAGTACGCCGTAGATGAATTTTGCTTTCTGCTTTTCTTTCAGCTGCATGCCGTATTCGGAAACCTTACGGTTCGTGCGGCGCGGCTGACGCTTGGATTCTTTGGAACGACCGATAACAGCCGGTTCAATGCCGAGGGCACGGCATCTTTTCAGGGCTGGTACTCTATCAATTGCCATACTTTTACTTGCACCTCCTATTAAACTCTTCTACGCTTCGGCGGACGGCATCCGTTGTGCGGAATCGGAGTAACATCTTTAATCATGTTTACTTCGAGGCCGGTTGCCTGCAGGGAACGGATTGCGGCTTCACGGCCGGCACCGGGACCCTTAACGTATACTTCGACCTGCTTGAGGCCATGTTCCATAGCTGCCTTGGCAGCCGTTTCAGCTGCCATCTGTGCAGCGAACGGCGTGCTCTTACGGGAGCCGCGGAAACCAAGGCCGCCTGCGCTGGCCCAGGAAAGTGCATTACCGCTCTTATCGGTAAGCGTTACAATCGTATTGTTAAACGTAGAACTGATATGGGCTACGCCATATTCGACGTTCTTACGAACTTTTTTCTTCGTGCGGACTGCTTTCTTAACTGCCACCAGTTAACCCTCCTTTATTTCTTCTTGCCTGCTACGGCCTTTTTCGGGCCTTTACGGGTACGGGCGTTGTTCTTGGTATTCTGTCCGCGAACGGGCAGGCCAAGACGGTGGCGACGACCACGGTAGCAGCCGATATCAACGAGTCTCTTGATGTTCATCTGGCGTTCACGGCGAAGGTCACCTTCAACGATTACGCTCTTATCGATGGCATCACGAAGTTTTACAACTTCATCCTCCGTGAGGTCACGCGTACGGGTATCCGGATTGATACCAGTCTCCTTCAGTAAGTCCTTGGAAGTCTTCAGACCAATACCGAAGATGTACGTCAATGCAATTTCAATTCTCTTGTCACGGGGTAAATCTACACCGGCAATACGTGCCATTAATAAAGCACCTCCTTATTCAATAATTAACCTTGTCTCTGTTTATGTTTCGGATTTTCGCAGATGACCATTACACGGCCTTTGCGCTTAATGACTTTGCATTTTTCACAAATCCGCTTTACTGACGGTTTTACCTTCATCTTTGTTTTGCCCCCTTTTCCTTATTGTCAGTCTCATTTTGCTAGTATATCATGTTTATTTCCCCCTGCCTAGTGGCAAAGTGAAAAAATATGAAAAAATTTTAAACCTAACAAAAGCGGAGAAGACTTTATTTGAATCGGTAGGTTATACGGCCACGCGTTAAGTCATACGGCGTGAGTTCGATAGTGACTTTGTCTCCCGGAAGAATACGGATGAAATTCATACGAATCTTACCGGATACATGCGCCAGTACAACATGACCATTCTCCAGCTCAACCTGGAACATTGCATTTGGCAGTGCCTCCAGGACTTTGCCTTCTACTTCGATAACATCTTGTTTTGACATGCGTTTCTCCTCTTATAGAAATTGGTTGGGCCCAAGTCATCTAAGGAGTTCTAGTTATTCTTTCGAATGCCATGCCCAACAACAGGTTGTCATTTAATCATTGTAATGGGCGGCAGTTCCTGCCGCCCTTACAACAACTTCTATCGCTGCGTGAATTTCACCAACGGTTTTGACTCAGCCTTTCAGAACTGCAACGAGGTCTGAAGTAACTTTGTCAATCGCCTGTCTGCCATCCACTTCCGTATAGAGGCCAGCTTTTTGATAATAATCAATCAGCGGGCGCGTGGAATCTTCATATACGGAAAGACGACTCTTCATCGTTTCTTCCGTATCATCAGCACGCTGGAAGAGCTCGCTGCCGCACTCATCGCAGGTTCCTTCCGTCTTGGACGGATTGAACTTCACATGGTACGTAGCACCACACTTCTTACAAATACGGCGTCCTACAGCACGCTCAATGAGGTCTGCTGCCGGAACATTGATGTTCAGAACACGCGTCAGGCTAAGTCCCAGGTCTTCCATAATCCCCTTGAGGGCATCTGCCTGCTCAACGGTACGGGGGAAACCATCCAGGATAAAGCCTTTCTTGCAATCATCTTTGGCAAGTCTTTCACGGACAATACCGATGGTAACTTCGTCAGGAACGAGGCGACCTTCGTCCATGCAGGCTTTCGCCTGCTTGCCCAGCTCAGTACCTTCCTTCACAGCTGCACGGAACATATCGCCCGTGGAAATGTGAGGAATACCAAACTCTTTTACAAGTTCAGCCGCCTGCGTGCCTTTACCGGCACCCGGGGGGCCCATCAACAGGATATGCATGTTTTTTGCCTCCTTTATTTCATGAACCCTTCGTAGTGGCGCATAACAATCATGGCTTCAATCTGTTTCATGGTCTGGAGGGCTACACCAACGACGATGAGCAGTGCTGTACCGCCGAAGTATACGCCCTCAATATGGGTGGCCGCAGCCACCATATTGGGCAGTACCGCGATGAAGGCCAGGAAAATCGAGCCAGCAAGCGTGATACGAGTCATGACATGATCTAAATAATCTGCCGTTGGCTGTCCCGGACGAATGCCCGGGATGAAACCACCGTATTTTTTCAGATTCTCTGCCATATCCGATATCTTTACAGTAACCGCAGTATAGAAGTAGGTAAAGAAGATTATCATGCCTACATATAATGTAGTCTGTAATGGTTTACCCCACTCCAAATAACTGGCAATGGTCTTTACCCAGGGAATATCAATAAACTGGGCAATGGTTACCGGAAACATCAGCACGGATGACGCAAAGATTATTGGGATTACGCCCGCCTGATTAACTTTCAGGGGGATATGGCTGGAATGACCACCGAAACTGCCTCTGCCACCTACCCGTTTCGTGTAGGAAATGGGTATACGGCGGAAACCGTTTTCCACATGTACTACGAATACCACCATGGCTATCGCAATGAGGGCAAACATGAACACGGAGAAGTAGCTGATCGTACCAGCCTGAACGTAATGATAAATAGTTCCGATGTTTTTCGGCAGGGCTGCTACGATACCGGCAAAGATGATAAGGGATATACCATTACCAACGCCGTTAGCCGTAATCTGCTCACCGAGCCACATAAGGAACACCGTTCCAGCCGTCAAAGTGATTGCAATAATCAGGATGTTGACCGGATTCGGATTTAAGATTGCTGCCTTCAAGCCAATGGACATGCCGATTGCCTGAAGGAAAGCCAATACTACCGTAAGGTAGCGGGTTACCTGTGTGGTCTTTTTATGTCCTTCCTGACCTTCCTTAGACCATTGCTCCAATGTCGGAATTACCACATTCAGCAGCTGAATGATAATCGCCGCGTTGATGTATGGTGTAATGGACATAGCGAAGATGGAGAACTTACTGAAAGCACCACCAGAAAACAGATCTAACAGACCAAAGAGGTTGCCGTTTGCGAACAACTGCTCAATCGCTGTCGGGTCAACCCCCGGAACGGGGATATGCGTCCCCATCCGGAAGATGGCAAACATAATCAAAGTGAAGGTTATTTTCTGCCTAAGCTCCGGAATTTTCCATACGTTGCCAAGGGCTGAAAGCACCTTACTTCACCTCAATCTTCTCGACCTGGCCACCTGCAGCCGTGATTTTCTCTTCAGCGGACTTCGTGAAACCGTTAGCGCGAACCGTCAGTTTCTTGGTGAGTTCGCCGTTGCCGAGAATACGGATGCCGTCCTGAACGTTCTTCAGGATACCTGCTTCAACGAGAACAACGGGATCTACCGTCGTGCCGTCCTCAAAGCGGTTCAGGGATTCAACATTCACTTCAGCGAAGGTCTTAGCCCAGATATTCTTGAAACCGCGCTTCGGGAGACGACGGTACAGAGGCATCTGGCCACCTTCGAAGCCCGTGCGAACGCCGCCGCCGCTGCGGGAGTTCTGGCCCTTCATGCCCTTGCCGGAAGTCTTGCCGTTACCGGAACCGAGACCGCGACCTACACGGTTGCGAACCTTGCGGGAACCAGCTGCTGGCTGTAATTCATGTAATTTCATCTGCGTGCACCTCCTGTCTTATCTTATTCTGCGATTTTTTCTACGGTAATCAGATGCTCAACTTTGTGGAGCTGACCGCGGATAGCCGAGTTGTCCGGCAGTTCAACAACAGAGTTGATCTTGCGCAGGCCAAGAGAACGAACAGTCTTGCGCTGCGTTTCGGGACGGCCGATCAGGCTTCTTTTAAGAGTTACTTTAATTTTTGCCATTGTCGCGCCCTCCTTAACCTAAGATTTCCTGAACCGTCTTGCCACGGAGTTCAGCAACCGTTTCAGCACGCTTGAGGGCCTTGAGGCCTTCCATCGTAGCGCGTACCATGTTGTTCGGGTTGGAAGAACCCAGGGACTTGGTCAGAATGTCATGGATGCCGGCGAGCTCAATACGGCACGAGCCGGGCCGCCAGCGATAACACCAGTACCTTTGGCAGCCGGTTTCAGCATAACTTTACCAGCGCCGAAGATGCCCAGCATCTCATGCGGAATCGTACGGCCATCGAAGAGAGCCACCTCAACGAGGTTCTTCTTTGCATCTTCAACGCCTTTGCGGATAGCTTCGGGAACTTCAGCAGCTTTGCCGAGACCTACGCCAACTTTGCCCTTCTTGTTGCCAACAACAACGAGAGCACTGAATGAGAAGCGGCGGCCGCCTTTAACGACTTTCGCAACTCGATTTATGTATACAACTTTCTCCTCGAA
>FLNX01003171.1_pt1 | contig 15885 bp, 12 predicted proteins | sample 1140341 | NCBI WGS metagenome assembly FLNX01 (sample SAMEA3878208, study PRJEB12797) | bioreactor metagenome | biome: Moose rumen | place: Sweden | collected 2011-10
CCGATTCGGCTGGCTTTCCAGCCTCTTATCTACATCGCGGACGGCTTATTCGTCACCGCATCCGCTGATTTTCTTCTTCCCTGACGATGCACGACTGAGATCCAAACCGAGGTTAATCCCCATAGATTCATGCCCGCACACCGTACAACATGGTCTTCATATGGCCTTGAGGCCACACGAAGACCTCTTTAGTTTATTTCTCATAAGCATTACATGATTGACGAGAGCATAACGTAACTCTCTCTTACCTGGGCACCTCCGACGTGATGTCGGGGGTGCTCTTCTACATATAGATGATGGCGGCAAAGGCTAATGCCCAAAGCACGACGACGGCCTGCAGGAAGCGGTCGCTGAGCAATGCCTTGGTGGGATCGCCCGAGCGGTTGTCTACCACAGAGAGCTGAATGTAGCGCAATAGCCCAAGCAGCACAAAGACGGTTGTCAGGTAGAGATACTGGGTGTTGAAGCGGGCGGTCACCTCCGGACTGACGGTGTACATGATGTAGCAGACGAGCGTCACCGAGCCGGTAATGGTGATGGCCTGGTTGATGAAGGTCAGGTTGTAGCGGATGGTGTTCTGACGCGGGGCTTCCCCCGTCTGCTCCATGCGCACGACGTCGTCACGCCGCTTGGCAAACGAGAGAAAGAGGGTGAGCAGGAAGGTCATCAGCACAATCCACTTACTGAGTTCCACATGGGCTGCCAAACCGCCAGCCAGCAGCCGCAACACAAAGCCAAAAGCGATGATGCACACATCGACGATGGCATAGCGCTTGAACCAGGCGCAGTAGCCCAGATTGAGTATATAATAGAGGAGGATAACGCCTGCTGATTCGAGGAGCGGGGAGCGGGGAGCGAGGAGCGAGGATAGCAAATCCCCTCCAGCTTGAGAGGTGAGGGGTAAGACTCCCAGCATGAGCATGGACAAGACAAACATCATGGCCATGATCCCGAATGCCTGTCCCTTGCTGACTTCTCCCGATGCCACAGGACGGTGACATTTCACAGGATGCCGTCGGTCAGCCTCAGCATCGATGATGTCGTTGAAACAGTAGACCGATGATGCGACAAACGAGAACGCGAGAAACGCCACGAGCGAAGCTGCCACGCTCTGCATATTGGTAAGCTCCCCGCCAAAGAATACGGGGAGCAACACAAACACATTCTTGACCCACTGCTTGGGGCGCAAAATCCTAACGATGGCTCCTGTCATCTGTTCACCATTTTCTTTCCGTTACGGATATATATTCGTGGAGCGGGGAGCGAGGAGCGGGGAGCGAGATTACCGATGCAGCGGCCTTGTAGGTCGTAGGTGGCTGATGGATGTTGGAGGTTGGGTGATGGGTGTTGGGTGATGCCCAACGGCTCGTCGCCGCGATGGCCACGCAGGATGCGGATTTCGTTGTAGATGGGATTGCCGCTACCGTAGCAGACACTTTGTTCGTCGGCATCAAAATAGGTGTCTTCCGACAAGAAGTAGCAGTTATCCAGATAGACATCGTCGAAGTAGCTGATGGTAGGATAAACACTTCCCTTGTTCTTGGCTCTGACACTACAATTGAAAAAGTTGAGAGACTTGTCATCGTAATCGTCGCTGGAAGCATTGTCTCCATGGATGGCCCCCATGCCCTCGATGTCGAGGTACAGGTTGTAGAACGAGAACTCTCCGCCCTCGAGCGACTTCCAGTACACGCCCGGATTGTTTTCACCCACAACGGTCAGGCGGTCGGAGCCGTCCTCATGCAGTCCTTCGAAACTCATATAGTAATAGGGCTCCTCTTCGTGCTCCTCGTCATACTTACCTTCCACGATGATTCCTGCTGTAGAGCCTTTCAGGTAGCAGTCGCCGCTGAACGACATGTGTGTGTCGGTCTGCATGTGCCAAGTGTCGTCGCAAAGGTAACGGACGGCTGGTCCGCTGCTGTTCTCGATGTGTACATCCTGAAGCGTCAGCACATCGCCGTCGAAGTCGTAATAGGCCATACCCGTATTGTTCTCGCCGACAGCGGGTTGTGGGCAGTCCACCTGTTGTCCGCCTATCCACACGGTGGGATGGCGTTGCTCGTAGGTGACGACTCCGAGATAGTTGCTGCCCGTATTCTCGTTGACGAAACAGTGATTGGTGTAGCTGAACTTAACACCTTTTGTGGTAAGGTTGGAGTGATAGTTGTTCAGCGAATAGACGGTGACGGGAGCATACCCCTCCGCGTTGTAAAAGACAATATTAGAATGTTCCAGATTGAGGTAGGAACTCTCCGTGTTGCCGTAGACAGCTTGCTTTCCTGAAACGAAGGCACTGAGGGAATAGAACTTCAGGTGCGAATACTTGTCCATCTTGATGCCGTAAGCCCCGTCGTTGTAGTTTATATTGCCCATCAGGGTCAGCGAGGCAGCCTTGTTCTTGTCTTGCCGCGAGTCGTAGATATAGACGTAAGCATCTTCTCCGGCGATGTGCAGGGCAGCGGCATCGTTGTAGGAGGATTTAGCACTCACGAAGCGTTGTCCATCCACGTAAATGTTGAGGCGCGACATTCCTTCCTCCACCCGGATGCCGTCGCGGAAATCAGCATCGATGTTGCCTGCAAGGTGTAGTACAGCCCCCTTGCGGTCGAGGTAGGTGGTGTCGGGAATGAAGCTCACGCCCTTCACGATCTGGTGGCGGTTGAGGTTCGACACGGGATAGGCAGCGATGCTCAGCGGGTAGCGCTCATAGCCCAGCTCTGCTCCTGTCTTGTAGACGATCTCCGACTTCACGGGATCGCCGCCCACATGGCAGATGGTCTGATAGTCAGGATCGTAGTAGGCATCGCCAGGTTTTGCGATGAAGTAGCAGTCGTTGGGACTGACGGCATAGCCCAACTGATAGGCGGTGCTATTGTCGGTGATCATGGCATTGCGGACGACGTTGTGCTGTCCGTCGCTGCTGAGGCGCAACGGGCAATAGACAACGAAGTCGCCGATGAAGCCGCGCCGCGATGTGCCGTCGAGGGCACCGAGCTTGCCGTAGATGTCGTAGCTGCCGGTAGCAAACTCTAAGTAGTAGTCGTACACCAGTCCGTAGCCCTCGTTGCTCTTCACGTTGAGCGAACCGGTGCCGTTGAACTCCGAGTCGCCGTCCATGATGATGATGGCGTTGCCCTTCGAGGTGATGCTGTTGGTGCCCTGGACATTCAGGTTCACACCTGTCGAGATGCGCAGTCCCTCGCCGTCGGGCACGTTGATGGTGGCATTCTTCAGCGTCAGAGTCTGGTCGTCGGCATCCCATGCCAGGCTGCCTTTCTCTAAGAAGGGCACATTGCTGCTCGTCACGGGCAGTCCGCCGATGGTGATTCCCTCCACCTCGTCGCCTTCGAGCGAGAAGGCCAGCTGCTCCGTCACGGGCGTTTGCGTTCCGGCATAGCAGATGCTGTTCACCTCCGGCACAAAGACGGCATTGGGCGGGTCGCTGACATACATGCCGCCCCAATAGAACTCGCCCCAGATATTGACGAGCTGCTTGTCGGGATAATCGCGGTTGTGCATCCCTCCCTCACTGTCGTACATGTACAGGCCCGACGATTCCTCGCCATACACCACATTGCTGTCTCCCGAGGAACCAAACTGGAAGTCCACGCTCTCCCAATGCAGTTGAGCTTTCTTCCGAAGATCAAGGGTCCATCCTTCCGACTGTATGATTAGCTTGGCATTCCGCTTGGTTTCCCGCCAATAATCTATGCCACTGATGATGGCAGTAACACCGTATCCAACGTGAATAGCCGCTTGACCGTTACCACCCGTTATGTTGATACTATTATCTCCATGAACCTCGATACCTTGACAACCCTCGTACAAGACGAAAAGGGAATGAGAATAAACATAATCGACAACCACATTCTCCAGGATGAACATCTTCTTGAAACGGTCGTAGCTCACTTTGCCAAACTGCACATGTTCCCTAAGATTGTCGCTCTCGCTTCTTCTGACGTATTTCCCATAATACATGGCCTCATAAAAGACTTCGTCCCACTCTTTTACGCTTTGTGCATTACCGTAGGGGTAGCGGGTCTTGAAATAATTCAATGTACCCACCGGCACGTACACGACTTGTGCGGCATTGAAGTTGTTCTCGTTCACCACTTTTCCTTCGATGGTGTTCTCGTCCCATCGCAAGTAGACTTTAAGCCCCTGGTTGTCGCTGACGGCGCCAAAGTCTACGAGTTCCACCTTCTCGTGAATGCTCAGGCCACTGAGACTGGTATTCATGAAAGCCCATTTTCCTATCTGCGTGATGGTCTCAGGGATGGCGAATACCTTTTGGCTGTGGTTGTCCCCATTTATATCTTCACCGACATGATCGGGTTCGTAGTCGGACCCCGACGGGTATTGCACCAGCTTCTTCCCCTTGTAGAGCACGGGGCCGATGGTGTAGTAATAGCCGCCGGCAGCACACTTGATGGTAGTGAGCCTGTTGCAGTCGGCAAAAGGTCCCTCGCCGGCATCGCTCATGCTCTTGGGGATGGTCACCGAGGTAAGCTCGTCGCAGTTCAAAAACGCCAGGTCGCCCATTTTCTCGATGCCTTCTTTCAGCGTCAAGCCCACTAACTTCTTGCATCCTTCGAAGGCCTGGCTCCCGATGGTCTTGATGTTGCCGGGGATGGTGACAGATGTCATGCCAGTGTTGCCCATGAAGGCTTGCGGATCGACTGACGTGACGCTGTAGGTCTTGCCTTCATAGCTCACGCTGGTGGGAAGGGTGAACGATCCCCCTATCGACGTATTGGGACGTCCCTTGCTGTCGAGGGCGATAGCCGCCGTGGCCTCTGCCTCGCTGATGATGCGGAAATGAATATTCCACACGCCAACTTTTGCATCAAAGCGGTCGCCGTCGTCCGCCTGTGCACTCTGCACGCCAACGAGCATCAGCACGATGGAGGCCATGAGATGTAAGATTGTTCTGTTCATATTGTCTCTTTTTATTGTTTAGCTTTTAATCAAATTCTTTATTCTATTTGTCCGTTGCAAAAGTAATCAATAAGATTCAAATCACCAAGGGAAAAGACCATTTTTTTTACAAATTACGGCAAAATGCACTCCGTCAACCGCTTCAGCAGCCAGGCCAAGGGCAGACTGATGGCCACGAGCAGCAGGAACGTCGGCAGGTAGCCTAATTGCAGTGGCGTGAGGTAGCGCAACACGAACTGCGCATGCACCAGGTAGATCTCCAGGCTGATGCCGCCGATGAAGGAAAGGAACCCTCGAGGAGCGGGGAGCGGGGAGCGGGGAGTGAGATTACCATCTTGTGCTTCATTACGTTTGGCTTTCCCCGTAGGCGCCGAACTTTGGTTCTCACTCCTCGCTCCTCGCTCCTCGCTCCACGAAAGTGCCTTGCACACCAGCATCATGCAGCTGATGCTCAGCGGGATATACACCATGCGCTCGAGGAACAGCGGGAAATGGCCTCGCCAGTGGTTCTCAAACTCGATGCACATCCACAGCGACAGACCGAAGGTGATGAGCAGCAGCCAGATGGCCGACGGCTCTATCTCTCGTTTCTGCTTCACCAGTTCGCCGCAGTTGATGCCTATCAAGAAGATGGGGATGCGACTCCAGAATATCTCGATGTGCCCAACAGCATCGTGGATGGGCGGCATATACTGCACCATCGTGGCCCACACCATCGCCACCACAGGCATCCAACGGTAGACGGGATGCCGACGAATCAGCTCCATGTAGAACGGGGCGAAGAGATACATCGCCAGAATAGAGGGGACGAACCAGAACGCGCCGTCGTCGATGCGCCAGAAACTCCAGTTCACCAGGATATTCGCCACGAGATGGAACACGTCGGGACTCTTCGTGCTGTGCCAGTCGGCTCCCGTCGCATAGTGGAACTGCCCGAACAGATCGGTGCCAAAGAAGTCGGGGATGTAATACAGACAGGCGATGATGAGCCATGCGGGATAGATGCGCAGCACGCGCTTGCGGTAGAAGGATGCTATCTTCGAGGGTACGAGAGTTTTTCGAGGCTGACTCTTCGTCCACGAGAACCACAGTCCGATGCCGCTGAGGAAGAGGAACATGTCGACACCGATGTTGCCCAAACGAACCACTCCGTACATCAGTTCGCCCTTGGCCATTGGTACGTGGAAGAACATCACGAAGATCATGGCCAGACCCATCAATGCCGAACGGTAGCGGCTCAGAAATTCATAATTCATATTTTTTTGTTGACAAGTTAACGAGTTGTTTCTTCGCTTCGCTTGCTTGTAAAGCGAAAGGGAGAAGAATGTTGAAGAAACCTCTTCAAAATCATGGCGGCGGCGATGGAAGCCAACAGATAGACGGCGATGCCATAATAGATGTCGGTGTGGCGGTAGTGGGGGATGATGATCTCCCGCATCAGCGGGTGCATCACGAAGAGGGCCGCCGATATGCCGCCTACCCATTCGCAGGGGCGAAGCAGCCATTCGGGCAGGAACTTCACCGTAGCGACGGCTCCTATAACCACAAACAGCGGAACCCACAACCAGATGTGGAACCAGAAGCTGCCGACGAGGACGGCCACCCCCCCAACCCCTCCCCAAAGGAAGAGGGGCGTGATATGTCTACTGGCAGTACTCGGAGCATGAATGTATCTACGCCCCTCCCCCTTTGGAGAGGGGTCGGGGGTGAGGCTTTTCCTTGCCAACGCTACGCCTGCGGCAAAGGGCAGAACGCCGCCGATGAAGTTATAGCGCACGAAGTTGAGGGCATCGGGGGTGGGCATGAGAACCTGGATGAGCCAGCAACCGACGACCAGAGCGAGAAGCAGCCAGATGTTGCGCCAGCGGTGGATGACGAAGATGTAGAGAGCGTAGAGCTGCATCATCAGTCCGAAGAACCAATAAGGTCCGGGCTTGATGACGCGGTCGGGATGCTCGTAGAGGAAATTGACGGTCATCGTCAGCTGAGCTGCGATGCGGTCCCAGCTATATACCTCCCATCCGTTGTCGTTGCGGAGGAAATAGACGGCCACAAACAACAGGTAGCCCCAGATCATCAGGCGGAAGAGCTTGCGGAAGTGACGCCAGAGGAAGGGGATGCCCCCCCCTTGGGGGGATAAGAGGGGGGCCTCATACTTCTTTACCAGTCCGTAGCCGCTGATGAAGAGGAAGATGGGCACGCCATAGTGACCGAAGAATGAGAAGAAATGGATGAACAGATCGTGATTGAGCGAGACGAGCGCGTCCCAGAACTGCTGCGGCTTCTCTGCCGTGAACGTGTATTCGTTCTCTTTCACGGCGAACTTCAGGAAGTGGCAGTAGTTGTGCAACACGATGCCTAAGATGGCGATACCTCGCAGAGCCTGACTCTGGCGGAGAGAGAGTTCAGAGTTTGTCATAGTCTACGGTTCCTTTAATGATTCGCTTGCGGTTGTTGTTATATTGCGGACTCAAGATATTGAATTGCTCGTCGTAGGACGGTGTGTAGATACCAGCCAAGAAGAGCAGCAGATGCGGCAAGGCATCCGTCATGAAGGGTTTGTCTTTCGCCAGAAGAATGGCCTGCCAGATGTCGGGATGCTGCTGACGGTAGGCGGTAGAACACCAAATCCAGAACGGGATGTCGAACTCCTCATGCGCCAGACGGCGGTCGACGACATCGTTGTGCAGCCGACCGTGAATATGCACATCATCGTTATAGACCTCCTCACCATGATCGGGTACGTAGATGACGATAGCATCCTGGCTTTCATATCTGTGGACAATCGCCGTCACGATGCTGTCGTTGTAACGCGTCGCATTGTCATAGTAAGCCAAATCTTGAAGCTCCTTCCGGGAGAGTATCGGGCGGTCGTAATCCTCGCGCTTAAAATACTGCTGCTTCTTCGGACATCGTGTCCGATAGTCCACATGCTGCCCTTTCAGATGAACGATGGTCAACTTGGGAGTCATATCCACCGAGCCGTTCTCACTCCTGACATCAAGCTCCCTCAGCAAGCTCTCGTCGAAATAATAGAGTTTCTTGTTGCGACGACTGAACATCGCCTGGCTCAACGTAGGATTGTTGAGGAAAAATCCGCCACTGAAATCGTAGACAGCCTCTTTGGCCTGTGGCAGAAACTGGTTGGTGAGGAAGTCCACCTCATAGCCTGCCTGACGGAAGAGCGAGGGGAAGAGCGGGCTGTCGCACCATTTTGACTGATCGCCCTCCTGCCGGATGACGGCAGTAGAGAAGAGCAACTTGAATACGAAACTCGTGAGATTCCACGGGGCAATGACGTTGCTGAACGGAACGAGCGAGCCTTCGTTGGCCAATGCCTGCTGTCGAGGTGTCGTCTCCTTATTGTAGCCATAGAGTTGCGCGTGCCGCTTGTTATAGCTCTCGCCAACGATCAGCACGATCTGCCGACTGCGGAACGAACAGCTATCCACCTCAACCCGCTGGAGTCCGTCGACGAGTTGCGACACCTGTCGGGCTGTCAGTTGGTTGGCGCGGATACTGAAGGTCAACCGGTAGAGAGGCTGGTAAAGCTGTGCCCGCTCGGGTTTGGTCAGTTCGTGTTCTACATATCCTATATTCCTGCAAGACATCAGTAGGACAAACGCCTGCTTGTTGTCGAAGCACAGCACAGCACACAACAACACAACACACAAAACGACGCCTCCACATAGAGGACTCCACATATGGCTGGATTCAAGACCAGCCCTTAGCTCTTGCCACCTTCCGCGTCGTTGAGTAAGCAGCTGTAGCACAGCGGCCACCCCATGCACGACGGCAACGGCCACGACCCAGCCCACAGGTCCAGACAAAGCATCCCAGGAAAGATACGACTGGAAAAACTCGCCCGCCTCCTGGCTGTTGGTTTCGCCTAAGAGCAGCAACATGGTGGGGGTGATGGTGGATCCGAATTTCTGAAAACAGAAAACATCTGCGATGGCCACGCCATAAGCAACGATGCAGAACAGCAGTCGAACCCACGAGCGAACACGACGGGGGAAGAGCATCAGCAAACAGCACACCACGTAAACATCTATGAAAAGCTCAGCCCACCAATAGGTATAGGATGGTCCGCCCTTGCTCCAATCGGTGATACACAACACGCACACCACTCCCAGCACCGTCATAAACAGCGCGAACAGGGCATTGCTGCAAATGGGCTTAGCCATCATTCGTAGCCCCTTCAGAATAGTTTCCCATACTTTCATGCCTGCAAAGGTACGATTAAGTGAGCAAAAAGCAATAGAAAAAATGGTTTTTCTACTTTTTTTTGAGCGTGAGCACCCTCTGCCAGCTCCTTTTCTGTTAATTTTACCAAACGAGTATATGCTGTTCTGTTTTTTTTCTTTATTTTTGCAACATCAATCAAAAACATATCATCATGATTCGTGTACTTATCGTCAGTACAACAGAGAAGCGTGGCGGAGCCGCACTGGCCGCCCATCGGCTGATGGAAGCACTGAACGGCAACGGTGCAGAAGCCAGCATGCTGGTGGGCGAACGCAAAACCAGCGATGCCCACGTAGCGGAACTGCCTTCGCCCAAACGCCATCGACTGCACTTCCTTTGGGAACGACTCACGATATTCTTCCATCTTCGTTTTCAGCGAGAGCGACTGTTCCAGATAGACATCGCCAATGCCGGAACGGACATCACGAAACTTCCAGCGTTTCGGGAAGCTGATGTCATCCACCTGCATTGGATTAATCAAGGCCTGCTTTCGCTGAAAGGCATCAGAAGAATCATTGATAGCGGCAAGCCCGTTGTATGGACTATGCACGACCTTTGGCCCGCCTCTTCGATTTGTCATTATGCGCGCGGGTGCGAACATTATTTAGATATATGCAAAAGCTGTCCCCTACTCCACCCTGCCGTGAAGGACGATTCTACGCCGAAAAACGATCTTTCCACAAAAGTGTGGCACAAAAAGGAACGCATGCTCGCCTTAGCCGTCAAGGACAACAGGAGGATGGCTTTCGTGGCTTGCAGCCAGTGGTTAGAGGGAGAAGCCCGCAAGAGTGCATTGCTGAAAGGACTCACCGTGACCAGTATTCCCAATCCGATTGACGTCAGCCTGTTTCACCCCATCGACAAGATTCAATCGCGACGTGCACTACATCTGCCCGAACAGGGGCGCATCATCCTTTTCGTATCTCAACGAGTCACCGATGAGCGAAAAGGCATTCAGTACCTGATTGATGCTGTAGACGAAATGGCCCGGAACCAACCATCGCTGAAGCTGAACACCCACATTGCCATCTTAGGTGGCGAAGCCGAAGAGGTGGCATCACGACTGGCCTTTCCATCTCATCCATTGGGCTATATCAGCGACCCAGCAACGATTGCTCAGGTCTACAATGCCGCAGATGTGTTTGTCACACCATCGCTTGAGGACAATCTGCCCAACACCATCATGGAGGCGATGGCCTGCGGTGTGCCCTGCGTGGGATTCCGAGTGGGGGGAATACCCGAAATGATCAGTCATCGCCAGACAGGCTATGTGGCGACGTTCGCCGATAGTCACGACCTGTCGAAGGGTTTGACTTGGATTCTCAGCGAAGCCAACAGCGAGGAACTGTCGAAGGCATCGCTGAAGAAGGTGGCCGCCTGCTATTCGCAGGCAAGCGTTGCCCACCGATATATGCAACTCTACGAACAACTGCTCTCATCCCAACATTCAAAACCTTAGACCATGCAGAAGATTTCCGTTGTAACGATTACCTATAACGCCGAAACCACGCTTCCGAAAACCCTGGAAAGCGTGCTCGCCCAGACATATAGGAATGTGGAGCACCTGATTGTGGATGGAGCGTCGAAGGACAATACCCTGGCCCTGACTCACGACTACGCGAGATTGTCGGCCGACAGGGATTGTGGCCATGAGGTCATCATCGTGTCAGAACCCGACAAGGGCATCTACGATGCTATGAACAAGGGACTCAGACTCGCCACAGGGCAATACATCGTATTCATGAATGCAGGCGATCGGTTTCATGCGTCCGACACCTTGGAACACGTGGCTCAATGGTGCACAGACAGCGACAAGGCTCCTGCTGTGGTCTATGGCGACACGAACATCGTGGATGCAGAAGGGCAGTTTCTGTATCGTCGGCGGCTAACCCCACCCGAAACACTCTCCTGGAAATCATTCCGGACGGGAATGCGCGTATGCCATCAGGCATTTTATGCACGCACCGACCTGGCTCAACAGACACCCTACGACTTGCACTACCGCTTTTCTGCTGATGTAGACTGGTGTATTCGCATCATGAAGAAAGCAGCTGGGAAGCATCTTCCGATGGTCAATATGCACGAAGTGGTTGCCGACTATTTGGAGGAAGGAGCCACCACGCGCAACCACCGGGCTTCGCTGCGTGAGCGTTTCCATGTGATGAGCCGCCATTACGGTCTTCCGACGACTCTCGCCATGCATGCCTGGTTTGTGGTTCGCAATATCATCAACAAGCTGAAAACGTGAAAAAGAAGCTGTATTGCGCGCTCCGAAAGGTTATTTTTGGTTAAATAATCGTAAATTACGAGGAGAACGCAAAACAAAAGTTCATGGGTTCATAAATAATGTGTACCTTTGCAGTCCGATTATGAAGGGGGTGTGCTTAGAACCCCCGTGGACATCGTGTAAATAGCTGTGGCTTTGGCCGGCCAGGGCGGTTTGTGAATCGTTGTCCAAGCATGGGAAAATAAAAATGTTTTTTAGTAGTAACAATTAAAATTAAAATGAACACTTTAAGTTACAAGACCATTTCCGTTAACAAGGAAACAGCACAGAAGGAGTGGGTCGTTGTAGACGCTACCAATCAGGTAGTAGGTCGTCTCGCTTCTAAAGTGGCTAAGCTGATCCGCGGAAAGTACAAGCCCACTTTCACACCGCATGTTGACTGTGGCGACAATGTTATCATCATCAACGCCAAGAAGGCATACTTCACGGGCAAGAAAGAGACCGAGAAGCTCTACACCCGTTATACTGGCTATCCTGGTGGACAGCGTTTCAACACGCCGGCACAGCTGCGCCAGCGTCCCGACGGCATGGACCGCATCCTGCGTCACGCCGTGAAGGGCATGCTGCCTAAAGGTCCCCTCGGCCGCAGACTGCTGAGCAACCTCTATGTTTACGACGGCACAGAGCATCCACACGAGGCTCAGAAGCCAAAGGCAATCGATATTAACCAGTATAAATAAAGAATAAGGTATGGAAATGATTAATGCAGTTGGTCGTCGTAAGAGTGCTGTTGCACGTGTTTACGTCACCGAAGGAACAGGCAAGATAACAATCAACAAGAAGGACCTTACAGAATACTTCCCCTCTGCTATTCTGCAGTACGTAGTGAAGCAACCTCTGGAACTGCTTGAAGCTACAGAGAAGTACGACATCAAGGTAAACCTCGACGGTGGTGGTTTCACAGGTCAGAGCCAGGCTCTGCGTTTGGGCATTGCCCGCGCTCTGGTGAAGATCAATGCCGAAGACAAGAAGAACCTGAAGAATCACGGTTTCCTGACACGCGACAGCCGCGAGGTAGAGCGCAAGAAGCCAGGTCAGCCGAAGGCTCGTCGTCGCTTCCAGTTCAGTAAGCGTTAATATCACTGGACATCGTTTAGTATCTAAACTCATGAGACTTGGGCTGCGGGTCGGCAAGCAGATATACTTTTCTCTTACCTCTCACCCCTCACCACCCAATTACCCATGGGCTGATTCTAACAAGAATTAAAAAGAAAGTAAACAACCCATTAAAAAGCATTTTAACAAAATGGCAAGAACAAATTTTGATATGTTGCTGCAGGCTGGCTGTCACTTCGGCCACCTCAAGCGCAAGTGGAATCCTGCTATGGCTCCCTATATCTTCATGGAGCGCAATGGTATTCACATCGTAGACCTGCACAAGACCGTGGCCAAGATTGACGAGGCCGCCGACGCTCTGAAGCAGATCGCCAAGTCGGGAAAGAAGATTCTTTTCGTTGCTACTAAAAAACAAGCCAAGGACATCGTGGCTGAAAAGGCTACGTCTGTCAACATGCCGTACGTGAACGAACGTTGGCCCGGTGGCATGCTCACCAACTTCCCGACCATCCGCAAGGCTGTGAAGAAAATGACCACTATCGACAAGATGATGACTGATGGAACATACAGCAATCTGTCGAAGCGCGAGATCCTGCAGATCAGCCGTCAGCGTGCCAAGCTGGAGAAGAACCTCGGTTCTATCGCCGACCTGACCCGTCTGCCCTCTGCCCTCTTCGTGGTTGACGTGATGAAGGAGAACATCGCCGTTCGCGAGGCCAACCGTCTGGGTATCCCCGTGTTTGCCATCGTAGACACCAACAGCGATCCTAACAACATTGACTTCATCATCCCTGCTAACGATGACGCCAAGGATTCTATCGAGGTTATTCTGAACGCTTGCTGCCAGGCTATCGCAGAAGGTCTGGAAGAGCGCAAGGCTGAGAAGGCCGACGAGAAGGCCGCTAAGGAACAGGCTGAGGAAGCTGAGGATGCACGCCCCCGCGCACGCCGTGCTCGCAAAGAAGAGGCACCCGCAGCTGAAGCTCCTGCTGCCGAAGAGGCTCCTGCTACTGAAGAGGAAGCTCCCGCTGCCGAGTAAATTTTAATCAATCGTAATCGTAAATTTCCAAATTGTAATAGTATTATGGCTTACAAACCAAATATGGAAGACATCAAGAAGCTCCGCACCATGACGGGTGCAGGTCTGGCTGACGTGAAGAAGGCGTTGACCGAGGCCGAAGGAGACTTCAACCAGGCTAAGGATCTGCTCCGCGAGCGCGGACTGGCCATTGCCGCTAAGCGTTCTGACCGTGAAACCTCTAACGGTTGTGTACTCGTGAAGGCTGTCGACGGCTTCGCCGCTATGATTGCCCTGAAGTGCGAGACCGACTTCGTGGCCAACGGTGCTGACTTCATCGCCCTGACTCAGAGCATCCTCGACGCTGCTATCGCTAACAAGTGCGCCGACCTGGAGCAGGTGAAGGAACTCACTCTGGCCGATGGTCAGAAGGTGCAGGACGCTGTGACCCAGCGCTCTGGTATCACTGGTGAGAAGATGGAGCTCGACGGCTATCTGACACTCGCAGGTGAGAACATCGAGGTATACGACCACATGGGCAAGCACATGCTCTGCACAATGGTTCAGACCAACAAGCTCGCTCAGGAGGCTGGCCACAAGCTGGCTATGCAGGTAGCAGCCATGAAGCCCGTGGCTCTTGATGCCAAGAGCATGCCTCAGGCTATTCTCGACGAGGAGTACAAGACTGCTGTTGAGAAGACGAAGCTCGAGCAGATTGAGAAGTATGTGGACTCTGTGCTGAAGAAGGCTGGCATCAACCCCAACCTCGTTGACAGCGAAGACCACATCGAGAGCAACATGAAGAAGGGATGGCTCACTCAGGAAGAGGCCGACAAGGCTCGCGAACTGAAGGAGAAGGCTGCTGCCGAGAAGGCTGCCAACCTGCCCGCTCAGATGATTGAGAACATCGCCAAGGGCCGCGTGCAGAAGTTCCTCAAGGACAACTGCCTCGTCGACCAGGAGTTCCAGTTCGGTGATGGCGACAAGGAGACCGTTACGGCTTGGCTCGCCCGTCAGGACAAGGAGCTCGCTATCTGCGACTTCAAGCGCTTCACGCTCGTTGCTGAGTAAATTCCGAAATCTAACTGTATAATGGGAAATGGCTTGAGGGCCGTTTCCCATTTTTTGTAAGGCTGAAAGAATAGCTAAATTTGAAAAACATTAAATTATTGACATGATTGACTGCTAATTCGAGAAAATTATGTAACTTTGCAACCAATGAGCGCAATGCAACAAAAATAATGATTTAGCAACGATTATGCGAAAAGTGATTGGCATCGGGGAAACGGTCCTCGACATTATTTTCAAGGATGGTCAACCTATTGGAGCGGTTCCTGGAGGGAGCGTGTTCAATGGGGTAATCTCATTGGGGCGTACCGGCTTACCTGTGACATTTATCAGCGAGACAGGCAACGACCGCATAGGCAATCAAATCATCGAATATGCCCGCGTGAACGGAGTGAATGCTGACAACATCTGCGTTTTCCCCAACTCGAAATCGCCCGTGTCGCTGGCCTTCCTCAACGAGCAGAACGAAGCGGAGTATCTTTTTTATAAAGACCATCCAAACGACCGCCTCGACTTCATCTATCCTGAGATAGAGAAAGACGACATCGTGATGTTTGGTTCGTTCTACGCCGTGAACCCCGCGATTCGCCCGCAAGTGGCAGGCTTCCTGGACTATGCCCGCCAACGAGGAGCCATCCTGTATTATGACGTGAATTTCCGCTCTTCCCATCGCGACGAAGTGATGAAGATTGCCCCCAACCTATTGGAGAACTTAGGAATGGCCGACATTGTACGGGGCTCAGCCGAAGACTTCCTCGTGCTTTATGGCAAGGATGACGCCCAGCGAGTGTACAATGCCGAGGTTTCTTTCTACTGCAAGAAGTTCATTTTCACCCAGGGGGCTCGTCCTGTGACACTCATCGCTGAAGGCATTCGCAAGGACTATCCCGTAGAAAGCACACAGACTGTGAGCACCATTGGAGCAGGCGACAATTTCAACGCAGGCATCGTCTACGGTTTGATGCATGATGGTATCACCCGTGCCAACATCGAACAAGGACTCACAGAACAACAATGGGACAGCATCATCAGTTACGCACAGGCCTTCTCGGCCAACTGCTGCCAGAGTATCCACAACTCCATCAGTAAGGAGTTTGGAAAAGGCTTAGCCATAAGCGGTCAGGAGTAACTGTGCACACTCGGCAACGAAATAAAAAAACTAAAGAGGTCTTCGTGTGGCCTCAAGGCCATATGAAGACCATGTTGTACGGTGTGCGGGCATGAATCTATGGGGATTAACCTCGGTTTGGATCTCAGTCGTGCATCG
>FLNX01003455.1_pt1 | contig 15875 bp, 15 predicted proteins | sample 1140341 | NCBI WGS metagenome assembly FLNX01 (sample SAMEA3878208, study PRJEB12797) | bioreactor metagenome | biome: Moose rumen | place: Sweden | collected 2011-10
CCGCCTGAAAACAGAAGAAGGACAGAGAATCTACTCAAAGCGAAAGACAACCGTCGAACCTGTTTTTGGAATCATAAAGCGGGTTATGGGATTCCGCCAGTTTTTGATGCGTGGTCTCGAAAACATCGGCATTGAATGGGATTTGGTGACTATTTCCTATAATATAAGCCGGATGTTTACGCTGAAAAATCTTTCTCTTTCAAGAATATAAGGAAAATAAAACGCCATCCGAGATTCAGTAAAAACAATAGTCCCAAATGTTTATGTTTTGATGAAAATCAGATGGTTAAACTCCTAGGGCACAGTTTAATGCTAAACTATTGATCAGCGCACTAGCAGCTTTTGTTATTGTTATTGTTGTAACGGCACTGTCCACAAGAATCCGCTTTAGAAAAGAGGCACAGACATCTCTCAACCATGATGCAGAGATAAAAACGCTACAGTTTTCGTCAAGCTTGAATGCACAGCTGGCACTCGTCGTGCAGATGATCAAAGCACCTTCGGTTGTCAAGTACATGGAAAATCCTGACGACCCTGAACTAAAGGCAACGGCCTTTGACGAATTTTCAAGCTACAAGGATTCATACCTGTCAAAATCGGTCTTCTTCGTGAACGACACGGATCATGTGTTCTATCAAGACTTGCAGCCAACATACATTCTTGACCCCTCAAAAGAAGAAAACTACTGGTACAACATGACCATGTACGAAACTGATGTGTACAACTTCAACATAAACTACAACCCAGACCTAAAAGCAACATTCCTTTGGGTAAATGCCGTCATCAGAAACAAAAAGTTCCTTTGAGCACATTATACAAAGTATTGATTCCATGCATACGCAGATTGAAAACCAAGTGGAATCCGTTACGGGCACGACTAAATCCGTTAATCAGGTTTCTTCGGCAATTGAAACGCTCAGCGGCATGATAGAAAAACAGTCCCACGGCGTAAGCGATGCTTCGTCTGCCGTCGAGCAGATGATTGGCAACATTGCCAGCGTAAACAGCAGCGTAGACAAGATGGCGAACTCTTTCGAAGGCTTGCGTGATGATGCAAAGAACGGCATTACAAAACAGTTTGCCGTAAACGAAAAGACAAAGCAAATCGAAGCCCAGTCTGACATGCTGCAGGAGGCAAACCTTGCAATTTCAAACATAAAATCGGCATAACGGGCAATTCCCTGAGCGAAATGGTTGGCAAAGTAAAGGATTCCATTTCCCAGATAGGCACACAGATAGACCAGTTCAAGCTGTAACAGTTCGAGCACAATGCACGTGACCGTGCACTCTCATCCAGAGGAACAACTACCGTTTGGCAGTCTGTTCCTCTTTTTTTTCCCCTTCAGAAACTCTTAGATATACGGTTTTCTATTGACTAAAAACACTATGGATAGTACACTAATAATTAGTAATCCACTACATATAGTGGAGTGTATAAATTATCTAAGTGTAATCATTACAAGCAATTATACTGTGGATAATTGCTTAGGGGTATCGATGAAGATTATAAAACGTAGCGGTGCAGAAGTATTATTCAATAGAGAAAAAATAGTCAAAGCCATTGAAAAGGCAAATGCTCAGGTTGAAGAATCAAAACGCCTGACGGAACAGCAAATCAACTCCATTGCCTGTGACATTGAGCTGCAGTGCCACAAAGAAGGTCATGCATTGAACGTCGAAGACATTCAGGATCTCGTTGAAAACGGGATTATGGAGCATAATGCGTATGAAGTTGCCAAGCTGTACATTACGTACCGCTACCGCCATCAGCTGATGCGCAAGGAAAACACGACAGACCAGCAGATAATAAGCCTGCTTGAAGAAAACAACGAAGAAGTCAAGCAGGAAAACTCCAATAAAAATCCAACGGTTGTTTCCGTTCAGCGCGATTACATGGCGGGCGAAGTCAGCAAGGACATTACGCGCCGATTCCTTCTTGATCCAGACATCCAGAAGGCACACGAAGAAGGCATCATTCACTTTCATGATGCAGACTACTTTGCACAGCACATGCACAACTGCGATTTGGTCAACCTTGAAGACATGCTTCAGAACGGCACGGTCATCAGTGGCACACGGATCGACCGTCCTCATTCATTTTCTACGGCATGCAACATTGCCACGCAGATTATTGCACAGGTTGCCAGCTGTCAGTACGGTGGACAGAGCATTTCCCTTGCCCATCTTGCTCCATTTGTAGAAGTAAGCCGCAAAAAGATTCAGAAAGAAATTCGCGACATGGTAGAAGCAACCCACCTTACCATTGACGATTCTCAGTTCAACTTTATGGTAAACCAGCGTTTGCGCGATGAAATCAAACGCGGAGTCCAGACCATCCAGTATCAGGTCATTACTTTGATGACCACAAACGGACAGGCTCCATTCGTGACGGTGTTCATGTACTTGAACGAAGCCCGCAATGAACAGGAAAAGCAGGATCTTGCTCTTATCATCGAGGAAGTTCTCAAGCAGCGGTATCAAGGGGTCAAAAATGAGTCGGGCGTGTGGATTACGCCGGCTTTTCCAAAATTGATTTACGTGCTTGAAAAAGACAACATAGAACAAGGATCTCCCTTTTACCATCTGACGGAGCTTGCTGCAAAGTGCACGGCACGGCGCATGGTCCCCGACTACATTTCCGAAAAGAAAATGCTGGAAATAAAGGACGGCAACTGCTATCCCTGCATGGGCTGCCGCTCATTCCTTACAGTATACAAAGACCCTGCAACAGGCCGTCCAAAGTTTTACGGCAGGTTCAATCAAGGTGTCGTTACACTGAACCTTGTAGACGTTGCCTGTACGTCTGGCGGAGACATGCTCCGCTTTTGGACGCTGTTGGACATGCGACTGGAACTGTGCCACCGTGCACTGCGCATACGCCACGACAGACTCGTAGGCACAAAGTCCGATGCCGCACCAATCCTGTGGCAGAACGGAGCACTAGCACGCCTTAAAAAGGGCGAAAAAATCGACAGGCTGCTGTACAAGGGCTATTCAACCATTTCACTGGGATATGCAGGCTTGTATGAATGTACGCGCTACATGACAGGAAAGTCTCACACCGATGAAGAAGGAAAACCATTTGCACTCAAAGTAATGAAAGCATTGAACGATGCCTGTGCCAAATGGAAAGCAAACGAGGACATTGACTATTCCGTATACGGTACGCCACTGGAAAGCACGACCTATAAATTTGCAAAGTGCCTCAAAAAGCGGTTCGGCATCATTCCGGGCGTAACGGACAAAAACTACATCACAAACAGCTATCACGTTCATGTAACCGAGCCCATCGATGCATTTACCAAGCTGTCGTTTGAATCAGAATTCCAAGAGCTGTCTCCTGGAGGAGCTGTCAGTTATGTTGAAGTACCGAACATGGAACAGAACATTCCTGCCGTCATGGCACTGCTCAAACACATTTACAACAACATAATGTATGCCGAGCTGAACACAAAGAGCGATTACTGTCAGAAATGCGGCTATACAGGTGAAATACTCATTGTAAAGGACAAAGACGACAAGCTTGTTTGGGAATGTCCCAACTGCAAGAACCGAGATCAGGGAACAATGAATGTTGCCCGCCGCACATGCGGCTATATCGGTACTCAGTATTGGAATCAGGGACGCACTCAGGAAATTCAAGAAAGGGTTTTGCATCTGTAATGAGATATGGCACAATAAAAAAACATGATATAGCAGACGGTGAGGGCGTTCGGGTCTCTCTGTTCGTATCAGGATGCCGCAACCGCTGCAAGGGGTGCTTTCAGCCGGAAACATGGGATTTCTGCTATGGGCAGGAATTTACCTGGCAGGAAGAAGACGAAATTCTTGAAGCCCTAAAGCCCGACTATATCAGTGGGCTTACCGTGCTGGGCGGTGAGCCATTTGAAGAAGAAAATCAAATAGTCCTTACGCCGTTCTTGCAGCGCGTGCGCAACACCTTTCCCCAGAAAACAATCTGGTGCTACACGGGGTATGTATACGACACAGATTTGCAAAGCGGCGGCAAAAAGCACATAAACTGCACTGACGAAATGCTTTCGTACATTGACGTTCTTGTAGACGGTCCTTTCATTGAAGAATTAAAAGACATCAGCCTTGCTTTCAGAGGCTCCAGCAACCAGCGTATCCTGCACTTGAAAAATAGCACCCTACTTGCACAAAGTACTGTAAAACTCTAAAATAACGCTGATATGAATGATGATCAGATTGAAGAGTTTGTAGACAGTTCTGCCGTAATGGCTTTGGGCACCTTGCTTTCTGCAAGTGCAGACGAGGAGATTTCTTCTGCAGCAATTGCGATTTCTACTGCATTTAATGTAGGCGACTCATTTAAAAAGATTGTTGATGCTTCCTCAGATGGAGAAGAAAAGCTGAATTACAGTTTTCACAAGAATCTTGTTCTTCTTATTCAGAAAACATGGGTAGAAAAATCTGATGAAGAACTAAAGGCTCAAGTTCTGTATCATCTTGATGAGTTTACTGCATATCTCGACAAAAAATCATATAAAGATGCTTATCCGTTATTCTTCAGCATTGTAGACGATGTTGTCTACCTGATGTTCGGTTCACAGACAAAAACAAAAAGTTTTAATGAATATGCCCTTCGCATTGATCCTGAATTCGGCGTATTCTGGTGGTACATGAAGAACCTTCCGCGTACTGCCGACTGGTCTGAGTTTAAGATGAGGGCTGCAACCCTTCTTGGCATGTACTTTTTGGCAAATTACTAGAGGTTATGTATGGACATTGATGCAATTTGTTCCGGTCTACGTGCAGGTGCTGGAGCTCTTGCACTTCATACTGCTGCACAGAAAAATCATGCACTTTCCTGTGTAGCTGCCGCCATTTCCAGACACAAAAATGACATTTTGGACGCAAACAGCACAGATGTCCAAGCTGCACGGAACAAGGGCACGTCAGAGGCGCTGGTAGAACGCCTTGCCCTTGATAAAAAAAAGTTCAAGAGCATTTTAGACAGCATTGACATCATCATCAACCAAGGCGACCCCATTGGACAAGAAATAGCAGGATGGACTGCCCCCAAGGGCATGCAGATTCGACAGGTTCGCGTGCCACTCGGTGTCGTTGCAATCATTTACGAATCCAGACCAAATGTAACAGTAGACGCTTTTTCACTTGCGTACAAAAGTGGAAACGCAATCCTCCTTCGAGGCTCTTCTTCAGCACTTGCTTCAAACAAAGCACTCACCGCTGCCATAAAAGAAGGGCTTGCAGATGCAGGGGCAGACGGCGTTGCCGATGCAATCCATCTGTGCGAGAGCGTTGACCACGAAGACGTAACGCAGATTCTTGGTGCTGTCGGCAAGATTGATGTCGTTTTGCCGCGCGGTTCTGCACGACTCATCAATACAGTAGTAGACAATGCGAAAATTCCTGTCATTCAGACGGGTGCCGGCGTATGCCATCTGTACGTAGACGAAGGGGCGGACATAGCAATGGCCTGCGACATTGCCGCAAATGCAAAGATGCAGCGTCCGGGCGCATGCAATGCCATTGAAACGCTGCTGGTTCACGAAAGTATGCTGGACACGTTCCTTCCTTCAGTGGCAGAAAAGCTTGCCGGCAAAGTACAGCTGAGGGCAGACGAAAAGTGCCTTGCCGTTTTACAAAGCGATGCAGCTTTGCATGATGGGGCATTACATGCCGTTGCGGCACATGACGAAGACTTTGGATTTGAGTTCCTTGACTTTATTCTTGCAGTAAAATCCGTCGGCTCTATAGACGAGGCCATAGACTTTATCAACACGCACAATACAAAGCACAGCGAATGCATTGTAACAAACAACAGGGCTCATGCCCGAGCATTCCAGTCACGAATAGATGCAGCTTGCGTATATGTAAATGCAAGCACACGCTTTACGGATGGCGGAGAATTCGGATTTGGTGCAGAACTTGGAATCAGCACGCAGAAGCTACATGCCCGCGGTCCTATGGGCATAAATGCATTGACAACCACAAAGTTCCTTATAGACGGTGACGGACAGATACGATGACAATACGAGAAACAATACAGAATGCAAAAAAGATAGTAATTAAGTTCGGAAGCAATTCTCTTGCAAAGGCCGACGGCACAATCAACCTTGACTTTATGAACCAAATTGCAAGCGAGTGTTCAAAGCTCATTGCACTGGGAAAGCAGGTAATCATCGTGTCTTCTGGTGCACAGGTTGCAGGTCTTTCCAGCATCAACGGCTGGGCACACAAAAAAGACATGCATTACCGCCAGGCATTGTGTGCCATCGGTCAAGTGGAACTGATGGACAAATGGAGGGCAGCCTTTCAGCAGGAAAACCTGCATGTTGCACAGCTATTGTTCATCAAAGAAGACTTTGAAGACTATCACCACACGCTGAACATGCGCAACACGCTGTTTACGCTGGTAGACGAAGGCGTTGTTCCCATCATCAATGAAAACGACTCCGTTTCATTCGAAGAAAACAGCATAGGCGACAATGACAACCTTTCAGCCCTTACCGCAATACTGTGGAGTGCCGATTTACTCATCCTGTTCAGCGACATCGACGGTGTGTACACCGACAATCCAAAGACGAATCCTCAGGCAAAACTCGTTGAAACGGTAACGGATATTCCAGAGCTTTTAAAAAAGATTACACTGGGCAACACAAACAGTTTTGGCACGGGCGGCATCCGCACAAAGATTCAGGCAGCAGAAAAGACAACAGCTTCGGGCATTCCCCTCGTTCTAGCAAACAGCCGCAATAAAAGCCCCTTGTCATCACTGGTAGACGGCAGCCAATCGGGAACACTGTTTGTTCCAAAAGACTTTACATTGACAGCATCCTGACAAAAGAGTCACTCACAGCAGAGTTACTCTTTTGCAGACGAACGAGTATGCTTTCTTGCTTTTTCTTCGTAGAGAACTTTGTCCGCCTGTGAAAGCAATTCTTCTAGATTTTTATTTTCTTCGCTGAATTCAACCGCACCAATGCTAATGCTCAGCCGAAACAGGGAATGAGTTTCCATGTACCATTCTTCACACGATTCCTTTATGCGCTCCTTTACCTTGGGCACAAACGAAAAATCCACGCCAGCAGAAACAATGACAAATTCGTCTCCGCCCAACCGTGCAATAATATCATGTGAACGGAATGATTTTCGCAACATAAGTGCCATGCCCACAATGGCCTGATCACCTGCATCATGTCCATACGTATCATTGATGCGCTTAAGCCCATCCATATCCGCATAGAACACCAGCCCCTTCTTGCCCATATCAACCGTAAAATTGATGCTTTCCTGCCCAAGGTTAAACAAACCGCGCCTGTTGTACAGCTTCGTCAGTTCATCAGTCTGCGAAATGCCTGCAAGCTGAGAATTCGTCTTTTCAAGCTGTTCCATCATAAGGTGCTGATGACTTTCTGCCACAAGTTTTTCCGTATAGAAGGCGGACGATGAAAACACATGGGAAATCATGCTGTACGTGGTATCAAGCAATGGAGTCGGCAAGTTTTCGGGAGCATACACCATGTATCCATAGATGAAATTATTATAATACAGGGTACGTACAAAAGCAGTTATCCTGCGGTCTGTAAAAAAGTTTTCCGGGTACAGGCATTCCTGAGGATTAAACGACACAATGTCATTCTGATGCTTGACACCTTCTTCATAGACAAGCAACAGCTCGGCATAGTCCGGAAGCTCAAAAGCGGCAGTATTTTCCACATGAATCTTGTTCTTGAACAAAACGATTGCACAAGAACGTATATGCAACTTCGGCAGCCACCGAGTCAATTCCGGCACAAATTCGCGTATCGTCATCGGCCGTACTTGCCGCTCAAAGAACTTCTGAACAAGGACAATATCATGATCCAGCCTGAAATACTGCTGGTGCATGAACTGTATCGTAGAATATGAATACGGCACGGGCTTTCCATCCTTGTCCATGTAGTCCGTTTCAAAATCTTCTGCATCAACACAGCCGCAGGATTTGCGATATTTTACCAAGCTTGGAATCTTTATCTGAGAAGGAATAAATTTTCCCTGCCACATCTGTTCGATGCAGTCCACAGCCTTTGCAGCAAACTGCCGCAGGTTTCCACCCACACTTGTGATTGTCACGTGATTGAACTCGGAATGTGCACTGTCGTCAAACCCGATGACGCGAAAATCTTCGGGAACGTTGTAGTTCAAGGCTACAGCATAATCTATCAGCCCGACAGCCATATCATCATTCAGGCAGATGATGCAGTCCGTCGGCAAAAGGTCATGCTTTACATAATAGTTCAAGGCATTGAAGCCTCCTTCTTCCGTAAAGCCACCTATGTACAGCCGCTTCTTTTCCACCCGAATGCCATGTTTTGCCAGCGTTGCAAGACAAATCTTCATGCGCCGTCTGGAATCGGTATTGCTTTCAAGCCCCGAAACAATGTTGAACACCCGGCACCCGTGCACCGTTACCATGTGGTCTATCATTGCAATGAAGTTCTCTTCAAATTCGCTGTAGATGTACGGCTCACCTTCTTTTGTTTCTGCAATGGCTATTTGAGGAACCGAAGGAAGCTGCTTTTCGCTGTCACTCTTAATGTCATTTTCAATAGCCTTGTAGTAGCCAGACGTAATGATAAGCCCATCAATGTTGCGCCCGTTTATGTGCTTGTAGATGAATTGTTGCTGCCTCGTTGCCGGAGAGCCGTATTCAACGCCCCCTTCAAAAACAGTAAGGTCATAGCCTTTCTGACGGCAAACGGCTTCGGTTGCATTAAACACATCTATGTTGTAGCCGCTTATAAGAGAATTCAACTGGAGTCCGATTCGTTTTCTGACCATACTATTTAAATTATCGAAAAAGCTTAAGGAAATGTCAACAAAAAATACGTTGACAAAATGAAACATCATTGTTTAAAATCAATAAAAGAGCTACAAGAGAGGTATGCCATGACAAAAAACTGCCTAAAAACAGGTTTCTTCCTTTTTGCTGTACTGCTGAGTTGTCTTTTTGTTTCCTGTGCAGGAGCAGGTTCTGCTTCAGAAGGCGATTCATCGGCAGTATCCTTTTCCCTTTCCGGTTCTGACTTTGCCAGAAACATGACGCAAACACCTTCATTTGACGGCTACTATGTGGTAGCAGCAATGCACGGCGACCATGAACAGACCAAGACACTCATACTGTCTGCCACAGGCACACAGACGGTCACCTTTGACGACATCCCTGTCGGCGCTAAAATCTGGGGCGAAGTGCAGGTCTTTCACAACAGCTATTCAAACATATACTTTCATCAATACGAAGGGAAATCGGGTGCCATAACCATTGCCGAAGGCAACAACATCATTCCCATTACGCTAAAGACGTTGGCGACGGGCACACCTCAAAACTATTCTGGAGACCAAGAGCTTAATTTAGGACTTACAAATCTTTCACTGTATCCGTCCACAGGCAAATATACAATAACTCATAGCGGCTACTCGATATCAGAAGGAACATACACGGGAAGCATTGCAGCCGGAAACCTTGTCCTAAAAGAATGGGCATACAAACCATACAGCGAATATACAGAATCTCTGGATACAACTACCATAGCGGGGATAACTTTTGTAATGTTGGAAACCCCTGCTTCAATTTCCGTGACTTTTGGCACAAATTCACTAGGTCAACCAGTCTTTGGATTCACACCTTCAAGCGGTCACTATCTGTCTTTTTCCAGATAGCCCAATCCTTAAAAAGTGCTTTAAATTGCAGAGCGCAATTGAACATCTGCGTTTGCAAAGAGGCAAAATTCGCCTGCGAACAAGAGGTTACGTCAGAAGCTTCCACTTACAGAGATGTTTTTGGAACTACAAAATACGAAATGATATAGTTGTCTACCGCCGTAAAGCCTGCATTCTGATATGAATGCAAGGCCTGCGTGTTGTACCTGTTTACAAACAGAACCGTCTTTTTGTGCTGTTGCGCTGCCCAATCAGCAATATCTGACACCAGCATACCTGCAAATCCATGCCGGCGGCTCTGCCGTTCAGTATACACACCGCCAATCTGCACGTACTGCAATCCCTTTGCATTCGTTTGCGCCTTTGACACAGGCATTCCGTTCTTAAGCACCGCAACAACATACTGGGAACGCAAAATGTTTTTGAGGACTTGACGCTCTTCTACAGGATTCGGATCAGACAAAGGGCTTTGCACCTCTTCCAGCAAGTATGAAAAATGCAGCGGAAACAAAGCATCTGCATGAGCCGCAGTACAGTGCGTCATGGTATACGGCGGCACAAGATTCAGATGGATTGAATACTCATGCTCCATCAAGTAATAGAACCGAGTGTCGCTCAACTCGTGCTCTTCGGTATCAGTCAAAAGCTTGTTCAAAAAGGTAACGTAATCAGCCTTGCCGTTGATGCAGGCAACGATTTTTTCATGAAAGAACTGCTGCAGCAAGACGGCAAGGTCTTTGCTTCTGTGCGGCAGGCAGGGCAGCACCGTTCCACCCTGCGAAAAAAACAGCACTCCGCGAATGCGATTCTGCTCCGCAATGACATGCAGTCCGCCTTCCCCCGCAATAATCTTGTGCATGAGCGAACAGCAGTGCTGTTCGTAGGGAGCAACAAAATGCTGTGCCGCACGATACTGCTGCTCGTTCTGTGCCAGAATGATACGAAGGAAAGACAATTGCTAGTTCCTGAAAGAATGGATAGGAGCAGGAATGCGTCCACCGCGATTGATAAAGTCAGCACAGCTGAATTTGTTCACGTTCATGACAGGGCAGCCGCCCAGCAGTCCGCCAAATTCAACCCATTCCCCAGCTTTCTTTCCTGGAGCAGGAATAAGGCGACATGCCGTAGTCTTGTTGTTTACCATGCCGATTGCAAATTCATCTGCAAGGATGCCGCTGATTGTCGTGGCAGGAGTATCGCCAGGAATGGCTATCATGTCAAGGCCAACGGAACATACCGTTGTCATGGCTTCAAGCTTTTCAAGGGAAATGCTGTTCTGTTTTACGGCATTAATCATGCCCTCGTCTTCGCTGACAGGAATGAATGCACCGCTCAAACCGCCAACATTCGTACTTGCCATGACACCGCCTTTCTTTACCATGTCAGTAAGCATGGCAAGGGCAGCAGTCGTTCCCGGAGCACCACAGCCTTCAAGGCCAATCTCTTCGAGAATGCGTGCCACGGAATCGCCGACAGCTGGTGTCGGTGCAAGGGACAGATCGAGAATGCCAAAGTCTACGCCAAGGCGGCGTGCTGCTTCCGTTCCCACAAGCTGTCCCATGCGGGTAATCTTGAACGCCATCTTTTTGATGCCATCAGCAAGCTCGTTGATAGGCTTGCCTTTGAATTCTTTTGCTGCAGCAAGAATAACGCCAGGACCAGACACACCGACATTGATGACGGCATCCCCTTCTCCCGGTCCGTGGAATGCACCTGCCATAAACGGATTGTCTTCGGGAGCATTGCAGAACACTACAAGCTTTGCACATCCGTTTACCGGCTTGTCCTTTGAAACGTCAGCCGTTTTCTTTATGATTTCGCCCATGAGCTTTACGGCATTCATGTTGATGCCGTTTTTCGTTGTGCCCACATTTACCGAAGAACAAACACATTCTGTTTCGGCAAGAGCTTCAGGAATTGATTCAATAAGGATTTTATCTGCAGGAGTAATGCCCTTCTGCACAAGGGCGCTGAATCCGCCGAGAAAGTTCACGCCAAGTTCGTGGGCGCATTTGTCCAGCGTGCGGCAGTAATCTACATAAGAAGTTGCATTGCTTGCACCGGCAACAAGGGCAATCGGCGTAACGGAAATGCGCTTGTTGATGATTGGAACGCCGAATTCCTTTTCTATGTCCTGTCCAACCTTTACAAGATTCTGCGCCCTCTTCATAATCTTGTCGTAAATCTTTTGGCAGGCAACCTTACTGTCCTCGGCAGCACAGTCAAGGAGTGAAATTCCCATAGTAATGCAGCGGATATCAAGCTTCTGCCGCATAAACATGTTTACAGTCTGTTCAATTTCTACCGGTGAAAATATCATAATGAGGCTATTCTATATGATAATGTAAAATGTTTCAATTGTAGACTCTTGCCACTGCATGGCTTGACTAAAAGAACAGCCTACCTATAATGAAAAAAAAGGAACTGAACAACATGAATAACGAAGTGATTTGCAAAGAACTGTCTGCACTCGTGCAGGACGAACGGCACTGCATTCCGAACATGGCAAATGCAGCCGCCCTGCTATGGATGAAAATGGAAAACATAAACTGGGCGGGATTTTACACTGTCGAACGCGAAGGATACCTGCTCCTCGGACCTTTTCAGGGAAAACCTGCATGCATCCGCATTCCCATGGGAAAAGGCGTATGCGGAACAGCCACAACGCAGGATGCCACACAGCTCGTAGCAGATGTACATCAGTTTGCAGGACACATTGCATGCGATGCTGCTTCGAACTCAGAAATAGTCGTTCCCCTGCACGATGTAAAGGGGAACGTAGTCGCAGTGCTTGACATCGACAGCCCCCAAAAGAGCCGCTTTACAGACGACGACAAGCTCATGCTCGAAGAATGCGCACGGATTCTCGAAGCAGCATGCGATTGGAAACCTATCTGAACAAAATGTTGTTTACAATAGATTCAAGATATTCCTGGCGGCCAGAACCAGGCAGCTCAGGCTTTTTGAGCTGTGCAGCATGTTCTGCCAGTTCTGCAAGCGTAACAGAACCGTCGCGGATTTTCTTGCCAATGCCGCTTCCATAGCTTGCATACTTTTCCTTGACAAAGGCATCAATCCTGCCGTCTTCAATCAGCTCGGCAGCCTTAATCAGCCCAAGGGCAAACGTGTCCATGCCCAGAATGTATGCGTGGAACATGTCTTCCGGCGTGTTGCTTGGTCGGCGCGTCTTGGAATCAAAGTTGAACCCACCCGTCAGTCCGCCGTTCTTGAGCACTTCGTACATGGCCATGGTGGCATCGTACACGTTGCACGGGAATTCGTCCGTGTCCCAGCCAAGGAGCGTGTCACCCTGATTGGCATCGATGGAACCAAGCATTCCGTTTATGCGGCTGATTCGCAGTTCATGCTGAAAGGTATGCCCCGCCAGCGTTGCATGGTTTGCCTCAATGTTCATCTTAAAGTCCTTGTCCAGACCATACTGACGCAAAAATCCGATTGCCGTTGCAGCATCAAAGTCGTACTGATGCTTCATCGGTTCCTTTGGCTTTGGCTCAATGTAAAAGTCGCCCTTAAAGCCAATGCTCCGTCCATAGTCCACGGCAAGATGCATGAGCTTTGCAATATTTTCCTGTTCAAACTTCACGTCTGTGTTCAAGAGGGTTTCATAGCCTTCACGACCGCCCCAGAACACATAGCCCCGCCCACCAAGCTTTACGGTAATGTCCAGCGCCTTTTTTACCTGTGCCGCCGCAAAGCAGAACACATCGGCAGAATTCGTGCTTCCAGCTCCATTCATGTACCGTGGATTGCCGAACATATTTGCCGTGCCCCACAGACACTTGATGTTCGTGCCCTTTGTCTTTTCCAAAATGTAATCGGAAATTTCGTCCAGACGGCGGTTCGTTTCATTAATGTCGTCGGCTTCGGGCACAAGGTCAACGTCGTGCCAGCAGTAATAGTCAATGCCGAGCTTCTGCATGAATTCAACGCCTGCATCAACCTTTGCCTTTGCGTGTTCCATCGTGCCGGGCTTTGCACCAAACGTCTTGTCCGTTGTTCCAGAGCCGAACATGTCCACGCCGTTTGCCCCCAGATTGTGCCACCATGCCATTGCAAACGGCAGATGCTCCTTCATCGTCTTGCCCATGAACAGGCGGTTTGCATCATAATATTTGAATGCATACGGATTCGTACTGTCCGCACCCTCGTATTTAACTACCGGAATACTTTTAAAAATGGTATCCATGAACTAAAACCTCCATGCCAATAAGTTAGCATAAGCTAATTATAGCATGAAAGCCATTTTTGTCCACGATTTTTTTTCGATGTCACCTGTTTTTCAAAGAGATCCCACTGACAGCCATCCGCTGACATCCCTGTTCATTTGAGCACTGTCAAAGGAAACGGGATACCCGCCATCCATCTTGTTGGGAACCGCCAGCAGCACGGTGCACCCCGAAGGATCCTTCGTAAACTCTTTCGTAACGGAAAAGGCCTTTGTTTCACCGGGATTAACGGAATGAATCTTTACGGCAGAAGCTGAATGCTTTTCCACAATTGAACCGCCCTTGGCAATGGCAATGTATGCCGGCCAGTCATAGTAAAACGGAGCACAGCCGTTGTTTTGCAGGGACAAAGACACGGAAACGCTTTTGCCCGAAGCCGATACGGCATTTACCTTTGGAACAAAGTTGTAGCCCAAATAGCTTGAATAAATCAATATGTTCGTTTTGTTTGCAGAGCCGGAAAAAATCTTGTTGAACAGGCACGACGATACATGGAACTCAGACATGCGGCTCTTGAATTTTGAAAACACCGCCTCATCCCCGGAATTGGAGCACAGCCGCCCCTTTTCACCGCTTGCAATTTCACCCGTAATCATTGAAGTCTGCCATCGACTCCAGCCGGAAACCTTGTTCAGCCGATTGCGATAGTCCTGGTCTTCGGCATCTGCGTACAGCGTGTCGTGATAAAACCCTATGTTTGGATACGAAATTGCTCCCGGCCTGTTCGGAGCACCAGCTGCAATCAACGTCTTGGTAAAACTTTTGGCAAATGTTTCAAAGAATTTTTCATACGTTTCATCATTGATGCGGCCGGGATGATTGCTCGAAAGATACGTAGTATGCTGTTCGCCCCAATGCCCCAGCATTCCTGTCTGTACAAGGGCAATGCGAGGATCACCGTCATATTTGCTTCCGAATTGCTCAATTACATACAGAATCTGTTCCAAAAGCGTTGCGTTGTTATAGTTTGGAGTCGTTCCCTTTGCATAGGAATAGCGCGGAACGGAATTCAAAAACGATGGCAGGTACAATCCGTCATCGGGAATTTCAATGACAATGCGCACCACAGCCTGACGACGGCGAGCCTTGGCTGCCTTCAGCTTTTGTTCGAGCACACTGAAATCGCAGGACTTGTTTGCCGTAAGCACTTCGTTGAATTTAATCTGCACAAACTCAAGGCTGCACAGGTCAGTCTTTTTGTCTTCCCAGCAGATAAACCCTTTCAGCGGATTGACAGCCAGAGTCCTGTCAGTTGAAACAGTTCCATTATTGCCGTCATCGCCACCACCGTCAGAAGAACAGCATGGCATCAGGAAAAAGACAGAACATACAAGAGCCGTACACAACAGCTTGTAAAACGAATTACAACTGCTTTTGCTTACATTTTTCATAATATACCTCTCTCATGAAGTCCTAATCTCAGAAACTCCCAAACAAATGAAAAGCACAGAAGAAGACTGCATGCCTACAGTATCCATGCAGAAAAATTAATCCAACTAAAGCCAGTATATCATAAATGTAAACAACCTGTAAAGTTTTTTCTGCCGTACAGGTTAAAAGGCATATTTTCCATGCAAAAAAAACAAATTTGAAAACGAGTATCAAATTCTATTGCTTTTTTTCGATAATATTTTTTTATATCAGAATCTGTTATATCACCAAAAACGGTTTCAGCTTCCGGCATATTATGCTTAAATGTTTTTAGAGCATTCTCATTAAAATCGAGGGCAAGTAAAGTTCTAAAGTGAGAATTTTTATCGATTCCGTAAGAAAATCCGCCAGCTCCACTGAATAAGTCCAAAACACGAAAATTATCTATCATATCGCAATTGCCTTATTACGAATTAAAATTCTCTTAAAAACTTCCTTGCCATTTAAAATAGTATCTACTGAAAAAGAATCTAAAATCATACAGACAAAGAAAATAAGAGCAAAAAA
>FLNX01000208.1_pt1 | contig 15828 bp, 11 predicted proteins | sample 1140341 | NCBI WGS metagenome assembly FLNX01 (sample SAMEA3878208, study PRJEB12797) | bioreactor metagenome | biome: Moose rumen | place: Sweden | collected 2011-10
GGATGGGCCTTGTAGGGGTTCAGGTCGGTGGTCTTGTAGCCGTCAGCACGACTGGCCGTTGTCTCGATCTTCTGGAACCGGGGGAGTTCGGTGAGGCGGCGCAGGACATCCATCAGGTAGGGATAATGGAAACCAAAGGAAAGGAGTTCCCGCAGGTTCTGGATGGCGGGGGGGATGGACTCGATGAAGTGCCTCTTATGCTCGAAGTAGCCACGGAAGCCGTAAGCCCCAAGCACCTGGAGCGTGCGGAAGAGGACAAAGAGCGACAGACGGTTGACGAAGTGGCGCACGGGCGGCACCTCGGTATAGTTCTTCAGCGAGTTGTAGTATTCGTAGACCAGTTCACGGCGCAGTTTGTGGGGATAGCGGGCCGAAGCCTGCCAGAGGAAGGAGGCCAGATCGTAGTAGTAAGGGCCCTTGCGACCACCCTGATAGTCGATGAACCAGGGATTGCCGTCGTGGTCGAGCATCACGTTGCGGGCCTGGAAGTCGCGGTAGAGGAAAAACGCGCCTGACTCCTGACTCCTGTCTGCTGTATCGATCGTCAAGTCCTTGGCGAGCAGTCGGAAGTCGGCCTCGAGTTTCAGTTCGTGGAAGTCGAGTTCTGTGGCCTTCAGGAAGCAATACTTGAAGTAGTTGAGGTCGAAGAGCACGCTGTCGATGTCGAACTCCGCCTGAGGATAGCAGTTGGAGAAGTCGAGTCCACGGGCACCGCGAACCTGGATGTTCGGCAGTTCGCGGATGGTACGGCGCAGCAGTTCCTGCTCCTTCAGCGTGTAGCGGCCACCCGCCTCACGACCTCCCTTGACGGCATCGAAGAGCGAGATGCTGCCCAGGTCGGTCTGGATGTAGCGCAACTGGTCGTCGCTGGCAGCCAGCACACGGGGCACGGGCAGTTTTCGCTTGTTGAAGTGCTCTGTCAGGTAGATGAAGGCGTGGTCTTCGTCGCGGCTGGTGCCGATGACGCCGATCACGTTCTGGCCTTCCGCATCAGTCATACGGAAGTAGGTACGGTTGCTGCCCGCACCAGGGAGTTGCTGCACGTTGGCAGGTGCGGCTCCCTTCCATTGCTTATAGAGATCAATCAGTTTCTGCATTCTATTGTTTATAGTTTATTGTTTATAGATGATTACTGCAGCGTGACTGCCATCAGGCCTATAACGACATCATTGGAGAGGGTGCGGAGGGTGAGCGAGCGCAACTTCTTCTTCGGATTGAGCGGCATCGAGAGCATCTGGGCGGCACCGCCAGGAATCTCGCGGCCATAGACACCCTGGATGTTCAACGCGCGTCCCAGGTCGCGACTGACCACAGGCCGTCCATCGGCACCAGCCTGTCCCAGACAAACGCGCAGGGGACGGGGCATCGTCGTATAGAACGCCTTACCGTCGACGTAGTAATCCTGTTCGATGGGACACCAGTTGTCGGGGTTGCGGAGTGCCAAAGTGTCAGTAGTGCCATCGCTGTAGGTGGCGATGACGAGGCCGTTGTCGATGCGGCTCTGCATGTGGTTCGTCGAGCCAGCCATCAGCAGATGGGCTACTTGTGCCTGCCCCTTCAGAGGGATAGTGACGGCATCGGGATAGTTGTCCCAGAGCGAGGTGTAGACGATGTTACGGCCCTCGGCTGGTGTGCTGAAGGGGATGCCATCCAGCGTCACCTCGCCATTTCGGATGAAGGTGCGGAACACGCTGTCGTTGATCTCTGCGGTCAACTGCGGATGGCACCACTCGCCAATGCCCTGCGTGGGTATCTGTAGTGTCGTGGTCTGCGGACGGGGGGAAAGATACTCGTTCTTGAAAATGTCGTCGACCTCGGCGTTGAAATAGTTGCTGATGGGCTGAGGGCGGAAGTCCTTCCTCAAAGACACCTCTATAACCTGAGTCTGTTCGGTGGTTCCCTCAACGTCGTGCCACTGGCCCAGGCCGCAGTTCTGGCGAACGATGATCTTCAGCGGCTGACGGAAGTGCTGGGTGATCTCGTAGCGCTCCACGCCATCCTTCCGCGTGAAGGAATAGTCCAGATAAGGGGTCTTGATGCTGGCACGATCCCACTCCTTGGGGAAGCCAGGACGGATGATGCACTGGCCATCAAGAGCCTGGGGGATGATGCCAAAGAGACCTTGCAACAAGGTACGCGAAGAGATGCCGATGCAGTCGCCGAAGTCGCGATAGCACTCGCCACGGGCAGCGTCGTAGAAACTGATCTGGCCGAAGTTGGCGGGAGAGGCACCATAGTACATCTGATCCATAATGTTGCCCATCATCAGGCGGTAGGCCTCATCGCTACGACCTGCCTCGTAGAAGGCCAGCGCCGTGTGCATCACCTCGGCAGCCGCCACGTTGTTGATGCTCCAAGAGTAGGGCATCCAGTTGCTGGTGGCAATCGTATATAAGCCCGTCTTCTCAACCGCAATACGCGGGATATGCGTTGCCACCCACCCCGTGGCCTGATAAGCCTGTTCTGGCGAGCAGGCCCCACAGTCGATAGGCGTATAGACCGACCAGACGGCAGGACTCTCGTGGAGGCGCTTCAGCCCCATTGCGTCCTGATACTCCGCCCATACACCCTTGTTGCTCATCCAAAGCCGCTCGTTCATCGCCTTCAGGATGGCCTCAGCCTCCTCGCGATAGGGCTGCGGATCTTCGCCAATGATCTCAGCGATGCGCGCCGCGAGTTTGTTGCCGCGATAGTTGTAGGCAGAACTGTGGGTCACGGCACCGCCATTATAATAGAGGGCATCGCTGGCCCAGATGCAGCAATAGGCATCGTAGAGGTGGTCGCCGTCGGGGTCGTAGTTGCGCTTCTCCCAGGCGAGATGGCGGGTGATGACGGGCCACATCTTACGCATATAGGCCGTATCGGAATCATACTGGAAGTGCCAGAGCAGTTCATCGATATAGTTCAGGTTCATATCGTAGTGGTGCATCTGGTCGTTACGCTCGGGATTGCGGCAGATATAGCCATCAGAGTACATCTGCGTGCCCCACTTCTTCTCGGCGCGCGCCAGATTCATCTTCGGATCCTGCGAGGGATGGGGAATCGTAGCGGGGACATCCGTCACCTGACTCTTGGCGTAGGCATCGAAATGGGAAATGGCACGGTCGTTCCAGCCTAAAACATCGCCGAGATAGCCAGCCCGCCAGCCTGCCAGCGGCATACGCCAGCCAATACAGCCGTGGAGCCACGTCTTACCGTCCCAGTCGCCGTCAGCCGCCAGCGAGAGTGCACTGCCGAGCGTATTGACATAAGGATCAGGCGTCTGAAACTGTATGCGTGAGGCCAACTGACGGAAATGATCACGTGCCAGAAGGTAGTCTGCCCTACCCTGCTCCGACGTCGCAACCTGCAACTGGTTCAGTTCGACTTCCAGATAACAGGTCAGGCCACCACCCAGAGGAGCATCCACCTGCTGCAAGACCTCGCCCGCAGGCTCCAGACATCCTGGCTTATCAGCACCGATATCACCATTGCGATGCAGTTTGGGCTGTGCGATCTCAGATGACAAGGCGATGATACGTCCCTTCAACTGTGGCGCAGCGATACGCCAGACAGCGGCCTCACGGTCAGGCAGCGCAAAGACTTCTATGCGCAAAGTGCCCTCGCCCCAACGCTGGTCAGACAGCATATATTCCCGTCGGCCATTACCATAGGAGGCCCTGCAATGTTCTGTCTGCTCCAAGGGATACTGCACGCCATCGCACTCGAAGACAAGACGTATATTCCGATGATAGCCCTTCTTCACCACCGCAAAGATGGGACGGTCACTGGTCTCCAGACGCCAGTCCGTGTGCGAGCCATAGAGGGCACGGGTGTAGCGGTTCTCACCATCCTGACACACAAAACTATGATGGTGAGGGGTATACTGTTGCGCACGCTCGACACCAATCTTGTCGAGGTTATAGGATGTGGACTCGATGAAGTCACCGATCTTTTGCTTCTGGGCTGACGCGACGACGCAGCAAAAAAGGGCTGATAGCAGATATAGTCTTCTCATACGGTGCAAAGGTAATAATTAAAATTGAGAATTGCAACATTTCCGCTCAAAAAAAACAGATCAGATGAACGGCTTTTTGTGCGAATCGTTATTCGCACAAAAAAACCGATTGTCTCCCGACAACCGGTTCCAAAAAACAAACTACTTAAAAACTAATCTACTAAAACAAATCAAAAAATATCTTTTACTACTAAGTGTCTAATACTATTGTGCGCCGGAATAACTTCCTTTCCACGGTGCAAAGGTACGGAGAAGTACATCAATTTCCAAATAATTTGCAGAAAAAATGATTGTGTGCGCACAAAAATACCTAAAAAGAGGTATCAGCACTGCGGCTCATACCTCTTTTTGTTATGCTAAGTTAGCAAAATTGTATCATTCCGAGGGAACGGAATTCCACTTTGCGATTACATCATTCCACCCATACCTGGGGCACCGCCCATCGGCATAGCAGGCTCCTTCTCAGGCTTGTCAACGATCAGGCACTCCGTGGTGAGGAACATACCGGCGATAGAAGCGGCATTCTCCAGAGCAACACGTGCCACCTTGGCAGGATCGATGACACCAGCCTCACGCAGATCCTCGTAGACATCGGTGCGGGCATTGAAGCCATAGTCACCCTTGCCCTCGCGAACCTTCTGGACAACCACGGCACCCTCCTGACCACCATTGACGGCAATCTGGCGCAGCGGCTCCTCGATGGCACGGCAGATGATGTTGATACCAGTCTGCTCGTCGGCATTGTCGCCCTTCAGACCAGCCAGGGCCTCCTGAGCGCGGATATAGGTGGTACCACCACCGGCTACGACACCTTCCTCGATGGCAGCACGGGTAGCGCAGAGAGCATCGTCGACGCGATCCTTCTTCTCCTTCATCTCCACCTCGCTGTTGGCACCGACGTAGAGCACAGCCACGCCACCAGCCAACTTAGCCAGACGCTCCTGCAGTTTCTCCTTGTCGTAAGAAGAGGTAGTCACCTCTATCTCTTTCTTGATCTGGGCGATACGATCCTGGATGGCCTGCTTCTCACCGGCACCATTCACGATGGTAGTGTTGTCCTTAGAGACGGTCACCTTGTCGCAGGTACCCAGCATCTCGAGCGTAGCCTGCTCCAACTTCAGGCCCTTCTCCTCGCTGATCACCACACCACCAGTCAGCGTAGCGATATCCTCGAGCATAGCCTTGCGACGGTCGCCGAAGCCAGGAGCCTTCACGGCACAGATCTTCAGGCCGCCACGCAGACGGTTCACCACCAGTGTGGTCAGAGCCTCAGAGTCTACATCCTCGGCAATCACCAGCAAGGGGCGTCCGCTCTCAGCAGCGGGCTGCAGGATGGGCAGGAAGTCCTTGATGTTGGAGATCTTCTTATCATAGATTAGGATGTACGGATTCTCCATCACGCACTCCATCTTGTCGCTGTCGGTCATGAAGTAGGCTGACAGATAGCCACGGTCGAACTGCATACCCTCGACCACGCCGATATGGGTGTCGCGGCTCTTCGACTCCTCGATGGTGATCACACCGTCCTTAGAGACCTTACGCATAGCCTCAGCCAGCAGTTCACCGATCTCCTTGTCGTTGTTAGCACTGACAGTAGCCACCTGCTCGATCTTGTCGTAGTTGTCGCCCACCTGCTCAGCACTCTTGGCGATGTGCTCAGTCACGGCCTTCACAGCCTTGTCGATACCACGCTTCAGGTCCATAGGATTGGCACCTGCGGTGACGTTCTTCAGACCCTCGCTGACGATAGCCTGAGCCAGGATGGTAGCAGTCGTTGTACCGTCACCAGCATCGTCGCCCGTCTTCGAGGCCACACTCTTAACGAGTTGTGCACCTGTGTTCTCAAACTTGTCCTCCAGTTCGATTTCCTTAGCCACGGTTACACCGTCCTTGGTAATCTGGGGAGCACCAAACTTCTTCTCGATGACCACATTACGTCCCTTCGGGCCGAGTGTCACCTTTACTGCGTTAGCCAACTGGTCTACGCCCTGCTTCAGCAGGTCGCGAGCCTCAATATTGAATTTAATATCTTTTGCCATAATAATTTATTTTAGGACAGAAATTAGAATAATTATAATAATTTCTTTCTATTATACATTAATTTATTTTTCGATCACTGCGAGCACTTCGCTCTGGCGCATCATCAGATACTTGGTACCCTCGAACTCGAGTTCGGTGCCACTGTACTTGCCATAGAGCACTTCGTCGCCCTCTTTCAGGATCATTGCCTCGTCCTTCGTTCCCTGACCAACGGCCTTGATGGTGCCGTGAAGGGGTTTCTCCTTGGCGGTGTCAGGAATGATGATGCCGCCGATCTTCTCTTCTGCCGGTGCGGGCAATACCAGCACGCGGTCTGCTAATGGTTTAATGTTCATAAATCTTATATTTTTAAGTTATACCTTATTTATATATATAGGCGGAACGGTGATGAACCATTCCGCCAATCCTTATGCCAAAACCGTGCCAAACGGTGTCAGTCTGCCACATTGTCAGCGTGCCGTGCCGTTGATCACGACATTCCTGACCGTCGTTTGCTCGATCATCGTCTTGTCGAAGGCATCCTTCTCGTCCTTCACGTTAATGTTCTCGAAGGTGAAGTCCACGAGGCGATACTTGTCTGACGTGCCCACGTCGAAGAAGTTCTTGCAGGTCATATTGATGTTCTTGACGACGATATTGTTGCACTGCGACAGCGGCATATCCTCACGATCCTCGGGCTTGAAGAACTGTGTCCAGGGACGCACTACGAGGAACGAGCCGCACTGACCCTTGATGTCGCTCACCGTCACGTACTCATAGTGCTGCGGGGTGTCAGGACGCATCTTCAGCCAGAGCACACGGGTAGCACTCTTCACGTCGATGCGGCGCAAGATGACATTGTGGTCGTCAAGACTCTCCGAGCCGAGGGTCAGACAGCCGTGCACCTTGCCGTAGGTGCAGTCCTCGATGATGATGTTGCGGCATGGGCCGTTGTCGGGGTTCTTGTCAGCCCAGGTGCCCTTGCCGCCCTTCAGCACCACGGCATCGTCGTTGACGTGCATATAGCAGCCGTGTATCAGCACATTGCTGCACACGTCGAGGTCGATGGCATCAGTACTGGGGCCACCACGCTTGGGATCCACGGGCGTCACATTCTCCGTCGGGGCGAAGATGAAGCAGCCAAGATAGCGCACATTCTCACAACGATAGAGGTGGTTGGTCCAGAACGGCGAGTTGATGATCTTCACGTCCTGCACCGTCACGTTCTTAGAGTTGGAGATATAGACATTACGAGGGCGCATGGCCTCGAGGTTCGTACACTGCGGATTATACTTGCGACGGATCCAGAATTCCTCCCAGTACTTCTGGCCGTTGCCGTTGATGGTGCCAGGGCCAGTGATGGTGAAGCCATCCACGCCGTCGGCATTCACGAGGCCAGCAAAGTAGTTCAGCGTCTGGCCCTCCATACGGGTCTTCACGATCTTGAAGTCGCGGATACGGTCAGAGCCTTTCAGTTCGCCCCCCTCCTCTATCAGCAGATGGGTCTTGGGCTTGAAGAAGAGGCTTCCGCTGAGGAAAGTGCCCCTCGGGATGACGATCACGCCGCCGCCCTCCTGGGCACATCTGTCGATCACGGCCTGCAGTTCCTTAGTCTGCACGCCGTCGGCATAGCGGTCTACGCCGTAGTCAGTCACCACATAGCGCTTCAGCCCCGACAGGTCTACCCGCGAGGTATCACTGAACCACGCAGGAATCTCGGTGCCGTCGGGCCACAGTTCCACACTCTTTGCCTTCTTCTTTCCCTCTGCCGTCATACTGACCATCGCCAATATCACCGCCACCATCAGTAGTCTTGATTTCATTTGTCTGATTCGATTAGTTCCTAATTTATGCTTGCAAAGTTACGCTTTTTGCATAAAATAACAAAGAAATAGCGCGAATTTTAAGACTAATTCAAAAAAAATGCCTAACTTTGCCATCTGAAACATATTATATTATAAATAAGGTATATGAAACAGTTCCTAAAAATGACGCTTGCCACCATCTGTGGTATCGCCATCTTCCTCACAGTGATGGGGATTTTCTTTATGATCTCGCTGGTAGGTATGCTCGCCAGTGAATCAGCATCTACCAGTGTAAAGGACAACTCCGTGTTCGTCATCAAGTTGAGTGGCGCCATCAGTGAGCGTGCCGACGGGGGCGACTTCACCGCAGCCCTGTTAGGCCTGGGACAGGACGATGCGCAGATGGGGCTCGACGACCTGATCAGCAGCATCCGCAAGGCCAAGGACGAAGAGGATATCAAGGGTATCTACCTGGAGGGCGGCATCGCTGAGTTTGACTCTCCCGCCACGGCCCAGCAGTTGCGCGACGCACTGGCTGACTTCAAGAAGAGCGGCAAGTGGATCGTGGCCTACGCTGACCAGTATATGCAGGGTGCCTACTACGTGGCCTCTGTGGCCGACAACATCTACCTGAACGGTGAGGGTATGATCGACTTCAAGGGTCTGGGCCGCAAGAGCGAGTACTACAAGGGCCTCTACGACAAGATCGGCATCAAGTATCAGGCTGCCAAGGTGGGCAAGTATAAGAGTTATGTGGAGACGAACACTCTGACGGGCATGAGCGACTATGACCGCGAGCAGCGCATCGCCTATCTGCAGGGCATCTGGAACTACTGGCTGAAGGAGATCGGCGAGAGCCGCAAGGTGAAGCCTGAGCAACTGAACCAGTTGGCCAACGACAGCATTATGATGCTGGCCGACCAGAAGGACTACGTGAAGGCCAAACTTGTGGACAAAATTCTCTTCCCCGAGGAGATCAAGGCTGAGATCAAGAAGCGTCTAAACCTCGGCGAGGATGACGACATCCCGCAGTTGACGCTGGCCGATATGAAGGGCGTGAAGTCGAAGCAGAAGGACAAGGGCGACAAGATCGCCGTCTACTACGCTTACGGCAGCATCGTCGACAGCGAGGAGTTCAGTCCCCTGTCGTTCGGTGAGCACCTGATCGTGGGTACTACCACTGCCGAAGACCTGCGCAAGTTGGCTGATGATGAGGATGTGAAGGCCGTCGTGTTCCGTGTGAACAGCGGTGGCGGCAGTGCCGCAGCCTCTGAGCAGATCCGCCACGCCGTGAAGTTGCTGAAGGCCAAGAAGCCCGTCGTCGTCTCGATGGGTGGTGCTGCAGCATCAGGCGGCTACTGGATCAGTTCTCCCGCCAACTACATCTTTGCCGAGCCTACCTCCATCACGGGCAGCATCGGCATCTTCGGCCTCATCCCGAACTTCAGCGAACTGGTGACTGACAAACTCGGCGTCAACTTCGACGGCGTACAGACCAACAAATTCACCGACTATCAGGAGAACCTGGTGTTCGCCAAGGACAACAGCGAGGAGATGAAGTATATGCAGGGCCACGTGGATCGCGGCTACCAGGCCTTCCTCAACATTGTGTCGGAGGGTCGCGGGATGAAGCCTGATCAGGTGGACTCCATCGGCCAGGGCCGTGTATGGCTGGCTACGGACGCTCTGAAGATCAAACTCGTGGATAAACTCGGCAGTCTGGACGATGCCGTGAAGAAGGCCGCCGAACTGGCTAAGGTCAGCGAGTACTATACCGCCGCCTATCCCTCGAACGAGGGCAGTTGGATGGATCAGTTGCTGTCGAACGAGAAGAAGGGTACCTATCTCGATGGTGAACTCCGCGAGGTGCTGGGCGACTTGTATCAGCCGCTGCTCCAACTCCGCCGCGACATCAAGAGCAACAACCGCATCCAGGCACGTATGCTCGAGGACATCAGGGTGAAATAAATTGAGAATTGAGAGTTGGGGGCTGAGAACTTCATAAAGATAAACAAGGGTCTACTGCCGTTCAGTTGGCTGTACGGACTGGGAGTCGGCTTCAGGAATTTCCTCTTTGAGACGAATATCCTGAAAAGCCGCTCCTATAGCACCCCTGTCATCTCGGTGGGCAACATCACCGTTGGCGGCACGGGCAAGACGCCCCACGTGGAGTATCTCATCCGCCTGCTGAAGGACAAGATGCAGGTTGCCATGCTGAGCCGGGGCTACAAGCGCAAGAGCCACGGCTATCTGCTGGCCACGCCCGACTCCACGATGGCTGACCTTGGCGACGAGCCTTACCAGATTAAGCGGAAGTTCCCGGATATCGACGTCGCCGTGGACAAGAAGCGTACCCGAGGCATAGACCGTCTGACGGATCTTGAAGACTGCCCTGATGTCATCGTTCTCGATGATGCCTTCCAGCACCGCTACGTGAAGCCCGGCATCAACATCCTGCTCGTCGACTACCATCGTCTGATCATCTTCGATGAACTGTTGCCTGCCGGAAGGCTCCGCGAGCCGCTGAAGGCCAAGGACAGGGCCGACATCGTCATCGTCACGAAGTGTCCAAAGGATCTCAAGCCGATGGAATACCGTGTGCTGACGAAGCAGATGAACCTCTACCCCTATCAGCAACTCTACTTCACATCGCTCGACTACGAGCCACTGAAGCCGCTGTTCCCGAAGGAGGCCCCGATGACGGCTACGGCTGAAGGCAAGCACGTGCTCCTGCTGACAGGCATTGCCTCGCCCAGGAAGATGAAGCACGACATCGAGCAGGAGATGGTCCCCGCCAGCATCACCCCGCTGACCTACGGCGACCATCACGCCTTCCGCAAGCGCGACATCCGCCACATCAACGAGGCTTTCGCAGCCCTCCCCTCGCCCAAGTTGATCATCACGACGGAGAAGGACGCTGCTCGTCTGGCAGATGCCCAAGGGCTCAGCGATGAGATCAGGAGCAGCCTCTATGCCCTGCCCATCAAGGTCTGCTTTATGCAGGAAGGCGAAAGTATGTTTAACGAAAATATAGTAAGTTATGTACGAAAGAATTCAAGAAACAGCATCCTGGCTAAAGGCAAGGATGACCACAAGTCCAAAGACGGCAATCGTCCTGGGAACAGGCCTGGGACAATTAGCTTCCGAAATAACTGACAAGACGGAATTCCCCTATTCCGACATCCCCAACTTCCCCGTATCGACAGTCGAGGGCCACAGCGGGAAACTGATCTTCGGCAAGTTGGGCGGCGTCGATATCCTCGCAATGCAGGGCCGCTTCCACTTCTACGAGGGCTATTCGATGAAAGACGTCACCTTCCCCGTCCGTGTGATGTACGAACTGGGCATCAAGACGCTCTTCGTCAGCAATGCCGCGGGCGGTATGAACCCTGAGTTCAGCACCGGCGACCTGATGATCATCACCGACCATATCAATATGTTCCCCGAGCATCCGCTGCGCGGCAAGAACTTCCCCACAGGCCCCCGTTTCCCGGATATGCACGAGACCTACGACCTGAAACTGGTGGCACTGGCCGATGAGATAGCCAAGGAGAAGGGCATCAAGGTGCAGCACGGTGTCTACGTCGGCGTGCAAGGCCCGACTTTCGAGACGCCCGCCGAATACAAGATGTACCGGCTGATTGGCGGCGATGCTGTCGGAATGTCGACAGTGCCTGAGGTCATCGTGGCCCACCACTGCGGCATCCGCACCTTCGGCGTCAGCGTCATCACCGACCTCGGCGGCTTCGATAACCCCGTAGAAGTGAGCCACGAGGAGGTGCAGGAGGCTGCCAACAAGGCCCAGCCGCTGATGACGGAGATTATGAGAGAAATGATCAAGAGAAGTGAATAGTAAATAGTGATTAGTGAATAGTGAATAGTTGATGGAAATAGCGAAATTAGGAGAGTTCGGTCTGATTGACCGCCTCACGAAAGACTTAGAGATCAAGAACGAATCGACGAATTACGGCGTAGGCGACGACTGCGCCGTGCTCCACTACCCCGACAAGGAAGTGCTCGTCACCACCGACCTGCTGATGGAGGGCGTACACTTCGACCTGACCTACATCGACCTGAAGCACCTCGGCTACAAGTCGGCGATGGTGAATATCAGCGACGTGTTCGCGATGAACGGCACGCCCCGGCAGATCACCGTCTCGCTGGCCCTCAGCAAGCGCTTCACCGTCGAGGATATGGAAGAGTTCTACACTGGGCTCCGCCTGGCCTGCGACAAATGGGGCGTGGACATCGTTGGCGGCGACACCACCTCCTCCTATACAGGACTGGCCATCTCGATCACCTGCATCGGCGAGGCCCGCAAGGAGGACATCGTCTACCGCAACGGGGCCAAGAACACCGACCTCGTCTGCGTCAGCGGCGACCTCGGTGCCGCCTATATGGGCCTGCAACTGCTGGAGCGCGAGAAGGCCGTCTACTACCAGCAAGTGGAGGAAGCCAAGAAGAAAGGCGACCAGCGGGCACTGGACGAGTTGGCTCACTTCAGCCCTGACTTTGCAGGCAAGGAATACCTGCTGCAGCGCCAACTCCAGACCGAGGCCCGCGGCGACATCATCGAGAAACTGCGCGAGTCTGGCATACGCCCCACGGCTATGATGGACATCAGCGATGGTCTCTCATCCGAACTGATGCACATCTGCAAGCAATCGGGCGTAGGCTGCCGCATCTACGAGAAGAATATCCCCATCGACTACCAGACAGCAGTCATGGCTGAGGAGATGAATATGAACGTGACCACCTGTGCCCTGAATGGCGGCGAGGACTACGAACTGCTCTTCACCGTGCCCATCGGCGACCACGAGAAAGTGCAGCAGATAGAGGGTGTCAAACTGATCGGCCACATCACCGAGGCACAATTCGGCACGATGCTCATCACCCGCGATAACCAGGAATTTGAACTCAAAGCGCAGGGTTGGAACCCGCTAACTTAACTTTTTTTGAAAAAAGTTGGGGAAATATTTGGTCAGTTCGAAAAATGTTTGTACCTTTGCACCCGCAAACGAAAGGAATGCAACCAAAATGGTGCCTTAGCTCAGTTGGTAGAGCATCGGACTGAAAATCCGTGTGTCCCCGGTTCGATTCCTGGAGGTACCACTCCTCCTTTCATTAGCCCGGTACGTTTTTTAGAGCGGCCGGGTTTTCTTTTTTAAATATAATAAGGTATGAAAAGACTAATCATCACCCTCGCAGTCGCCACGATGGCACTCTCCGCCTCGGCACAGACTGCACGCGAAGAAATCAAAGCCAACAAGTATTTGTCGGGCAGTCAGTATCTGGACTATAACCGCCGCTTGCCTGACAAGCCTCTCACTCCCGCCCCCAAGGGCTACAAGCCTTATTATATGAGCCACTACGGCCGTCACGGCTCGCGCTGGCTGATCAGCGACAACAGTTACACGGGGCCGATGAACATACTCCGCGAGGCCAAGGAACAGGGCAAGTTGACGGCGCTCGGCGAGGAGACCCTGAAGAAGATCGAGGCCTTCGAGCCGACATCCGTCAAGCGACTGGGCGACCTCTCCACCGTCGGCGAACGCCAGCACCACGGCATCGGCAAGCGTATGGCCGAGAACTTCCCTGAGATATTCAAGACCAAGAACGTGCCCATCGACGCCCGTTCCACAACCGTCAACCGCTGCATCCTCTCGATGATCGCCGAGTGCGAGGAACTGGCCGCCGCCAATCCCACGGCCCGCTTCCACAACGATGTCAGCGAGTCGCTGCAGTACTACCTGAACCAGCCCTGGGACGGCCTCGTACGCAAGACTGGCACCGACGGCAAGGTGCGCCGCGAGCCGTGGCGCGACAAGTACACCCACCCCGAGCGACTGATGAAGGCCCTCTTCAACGACCAGCAGTGGGTGTTCTCCAACCTCCGTGCCGGCTCATTCATGCGTAGCCTCTTCGAGATTGCCACCAATATGCAGAGCCACGACACCGACATCGAACTCTTCTCGCTCTTCACCGACGATGAGATCTACGACCTCTGGAAGCAGAACAACATCGGCTGGTACATCGCCTACGGCCCCGCCCCGCTCACCAAGGGCATCATGCCCTTCAGCCAGCGTAACCTGCTGCGCAACATCATTGAGACCGCCGACACCGTCACCCAGACGCAGGCCACCCTCCGCTTCGGCCACGAGGTGTGCGTGATGCCGCTCGCCTGTCTGCTGGAACTCAACAACTGCGCCGAGCAGGTGGAAAACCTCGACGAACTCGACCTGCACTGGCAGAACTACAAGATATTCCCGATGGCCTGCAACGTGCAACTCATCTTCTACCGCCCGAAGAAGGGCAAGGCTGGCGACATCCTCATCAAGGCCCTGCTCAACGAGCGCGAGGCCACGCTGCCCATCCAGACCGACCAGTTTCCCTACTACAAGTGGGCTGACCTGCGCCAGTACTACCTCGACAAACTCGCAGAATTCGACAAGCAAAACAATCAATAATTATGGGAATCATTATTGGAATCGACGTGGGCATCTCCACGACCAAGATTGTCGGCATCAAGAACGGCAAGGTGTCAGCACCTATCCGCATCACCGCAGCCGACCCCATCACCTCACTCTTCGGAGCCTTCGGTAAGTATCTGCACGACAACGACATCGAGTTGAAGGACGTGGAGCACGTGATGCTGACAGGCGTCGGTGCAGCCTACATCGACCAGCCCATCTACGGCCTGCCCACCAGCAAGTCGGAGGAGTTCGTGGCCGACGGCCTCGGTGCCCGCTTCGAGTCGAAACTCGACCACACCATCGTCGTCTCGATGGGCACGGGTACCTCGTTTGTGCAGTGCAACGGCGAGGAGATGCGCCACATCGGTGGTATCGGTGTGGGCGGCGGCACACTGGCAGGACTCTCACGTATCATGCTGAACACCAGCGACATCAAGCAGGTGGCAACACTCGCCAAGCAGGGCAACATCCGCAACATCGACCTCACCATTGGCGACATCAGCGCCATCCCCGTACCAGGCCTGACGATGGACACGACGGCCTCCAACTTCGCCCGTGCCCAGAGCGACGCCTCCAAGGAAGACATTGCCGCCGGCATCATCCACATGGTGCTCCAGTCCATCGGCTCTGCCGCCTGGCTCGCCTCCTTAGGCAGCGACATCCGCGACTTCGTGCTCATCGGCAATCTCTCGCTGCTGCCCCAGTGCAAGGAGGTGTTCCCCGCCCTCGAGTCGCTCTACGGCATTCGCTTCCACATCCCCAAGTATTCACAGTACTGCACCGCCATCGGTGCCGCCCTCGACTATAAGCGGCAGTTCAAAAAATAAACGCCGGAGTACGCCTCCGCCACGAACCCAGACGTACTGGGAGTTCGGACGGAGGCGTACTTCAGTTTGCTAACGGAAGCACCGCAGTTCAAAGCCGGGAATACTGCAGTGCGGAACGTCTGGAGCAACGGAAGAGACTATCCCTACCAGTTGAAATGCCGTTCATAAGCATCAAATCCCAAGTGCTGTAGGCCGAGATCCTTCAGTATATATTCTATCAGATTGATCTCCTCGGGCGAACAGAGCCTCTCCCCTCGCCTACGCTCGAAGTATCCCGTACGTCCGAACTGTCCCTGCAAACGGTTCATAAACACCTTATACTGGCGCGGCAGCATCTCCTCTTTCATCGCCGCAAAGCCCCGCGCAAACACCTGCGGCTCGTCGGAACGATAGAACTCGCACTGCTCTGAAGGTTGGGCCAGCCGGGGATTCACCACCTTGACGATCTTGTCACGCTTTCCGAGCATCTGCCTCGCCTTCTGGCGCAGGCAATGCTCACCCACCGGGCAGTCCGTCACGACACAGAAAGGATAGCCGTCGGGCACTAAGTCGAAAGTCACTTTATTCATATCTCATCATTCTTATTACTGTCAATCCTCTTGATCATATCCGTGGCCGACTCCTTCAGCGAGCCTTCCAGAGATATTTAGCACGCGGTCAGCCATATCTTTGGAATCCTGCTTGAAGCCGAGAGCCGCACGCAGTTT